>WNFS01000001.1_pt1 | contig 299172 bp, 270 predicted proteins | sample 5400141 | NCBI WGS metagenome assembly WNFS01 (sample SAMN13153358, study PRJNA577476) | soil metagenome | isolation source: 60 cm saprolite under Madrone tree | place: USA:California | collected 2016-06-14 | reverse complement strand
AAGTTCTCTCGCAGCGACTGCAACTCCCAATCGCGAACGTCCACCCCGTCAAGCAGAATGCGGCCTTTCTGTACGTCGTAGAAACGCATCAGCAGGTTCGTGATCGTAGTCTTGCCTGATCCGGTATGTCCGACCAGCGCTACAGACTGTCCGAGCTCTACGGTGAACGAAACATCTTTCAAAACCCAGTCGTCCGCTTTATAGGCAAACCAGACATTTTCAAATTCAATACGACCCTCGGCGCGACCCGTCTTAAGCGGCCGGGCAGGGGTCGTAATCGCAATCGGTAGATCGAGGGCCTGGAAGATGCGATGTGATGCCACGACCGCGCTTTGCAGCACGTTGTACTTGTCCGAAATATCGCGGATCGGCTGAAACAAAAATCCGGAGTATTGAATGAACGCGACCAGCGCACCCAGACTCAACGCGTGCCCCATTACCCGGTAGCCGCCGTACCAAATAATCAAAGCGATGCCCACCGCGCCGATGAAATCCACCAGCGGAAAGAAGACGGCATAATAGAAAATCGTGTCGATGTTCGCATTGCGATGCTGGTCGTTGATGTCCGCAAAGCGAAGCAGTGACTTCGCTTCGGCATTGAAGATTTGCACCGTCTGCGCGCCGGAGAAATGTTCCTGTAGAAACGCGTAGATGCGGGCCAGACGAGTGCGCACCATGTCATAGCCGCGGCGCGCGCCCTTGCGAAACCAGGTGGTAGCGGCGAATAGCATGGGCACGGTTAATAAAGTCATCAGCGTCAGCCGCACGTCCATCCAGACCATCACGCCGATGATGCCCGCGATCATCACCAGGTCGCCGAGCAGATCGGTGACGCCGGAAGTAAACAGTTCATTCAATGCGTCCACGTCGGCTGTCAGCCGGCTCATGATGCGGCCGACAGGATTACGATCGAAATAAGCAACCTCCTGGTGTTGGAGCTTGTCATAGAGTTCACGGCGCAAGTCGTACATCACGTACTGGCCGATCGTGTTTAAGAGCACGACCTGGAAATAAGAAAAAACAAATCTGGCGAACTGCGCGGCCAGGTAGATTAGAGCAAACAGCGCGATGCCCTGCGTCCTGCGCGGCAGGATGTACCAGTCGATGGCATATTGAGTGAACTTTGGCTGAAGAATGCCCAACAGATTCAGCAGCAACGTCAGAATCAGCGCCGGAACCAGCAGCCGGGCATACGGTTTCAGATAGCGAACCAATCGCCGGGCTATCTGCCAGTCGTAGGTCTTGCCGATGGCTTCTTCTTCGTGGAATTGTTTGACCGCGGTAGACATTCTTTTGAATCTTAAATCTTAGATTTGAAATTTCAGATCTCAAATTTGAGATCCGAGCCACGATCTCCCTTGACCACGATGAGGCTCGAGCGTCTCAAGACCAAATCGTTTATTCACTTGGCGCATTCGCTGCCTGTCATTGCTGCCGGTTTCAGGCCGGATCACGCCTCTGACTACATTCAAAACTGTTTGTATGACACTGCGCGCAAACGTTCCTTCTTCGGAAAGTGAAGCACCATTCCGCTTGCCGCCAGAATAAATCCGAAGCGGTAATATCCTGATCCCGTCGTGAAATGATCCATCAACGCAAAGAGGGCCGCTGATTCGCACAGAGCGAAGCTAACAATATATGCGCTCATGAGAGCCTGGAGCTGCTGCTTTTCTATCGCTCTCTTCAGCATCTGTCGCTTGAACACAAACGAAGTCGCAACAGTCGCGAAACCAATGCCTAACAAAGCGATGCTAAAGGTTTGATTCGCCTTGCCCGAACTGGGTATGAAGAGTGCCAGCGCGAAGAGAATGCCTATGCTAATAAGAATGGCGATCCAGAGAATGAGAAATACTCGGTAGCGCGCGTCAACTTTGGCTTCCACTTCCTGCGGGTTGGTAAGCTGCATCGTGCATCCTCCTATGTCGCCGCCAGCTCTTCTTCCAGCAGCTGTCGTTCATAAAGGTTCGTGTATTCGCCGCCGCGGGACAGCAGTTCTTCGTGCGTGCCGCGCTCGATGATTTGCCCTTCGTCCAACACACAAATCAGGTCTGCGTGCCGCACGGTCGAGATCCGGTGCGAGACAATAATGCTGGTGCGCTCGCGCATAACACTCCGAAGCTGCACCAGAATCTTTTCTTCCGTATAAGTGTCGACCGAAGAAAACGCATCATCCAGAATCAAAATCTTTGGTTCGCGCAGCACCGCGCGCGCAATGGCAGTCCGCTGTTTCTGTCCGCCGGAGAGGGTTATCCCACGTTCGCCGACCAATGTCTCAAACCCTTCAGGAAAGTCGCGCACATCGTCGCTCAGTCCGGCTATGCTCGCCGCTCGCTCGACCTCTCCGCGCGTGGCCTGTTCCACGCCGAAGGCAATGTTCCGGTCCAGCGCGTTGCTAAACAAAAATGTCTCCTGTGGCACATAGCCGATGGCCGCGCGCAGTTGGGCCAAAGGATATTTGGCAACCGGAACACCGTCGATGAGCACACTGTTTGGCTCGGCTTCCAGGATGCGGGGAATTAAGTTCGCGAGCGTTGACTTCCCGCTGCCGGTGCGACCGACGAATGCAACTATCTGGCCTGCTTCGATGGTCAAGTCGATGTCCCGCAAGACTGGTTCGCTGTTCGCATGATAGCGGAAAGTCAGTTGGCGAAATTCTATGCGGCCAGTGATCGGCGATTGCTCTCTGACGGCAGCTTTGTCGGCAATCGCTGGCTCAATCGACATGATGCTCTGCATGCGCTTCCAACTGGCGGTGCCGCGTTGATAGAGATTCACCACATAGCCAATCGCGATCAACGGCCAAATCAGGCGCAACAGATACATATTGAATTCGGTGAACTCGCCGACACTGATTTCCCCGCGCACAGCCAGCGGCACGCCGGCCCAGATGATGAGCACGAACCCAATGCCAATCAGAAACGTCATCAATGGCCGCATCATAGCGTCGATGCGCACCAGGCTGAGATTCTTTTGTGCGTACTCCCAATTCAGCCGATTGAAAGCCGCAATCTCGGCGCCCTCCTGTGCATAGGCTCGCACCACTCGAACGCCGGTGAAGTTTTCCTGCGCGCGGGCCGTGATTTGGGCAAAGAAATCCTGAATCTTCTCGAACCGGGTATGCACCTGCTGGCCAAAAACTTTTACCGTCAGCGAAACGAGGGGCATGGTTACGAATAAAAGCAGCGTCAGCTTCCAATTGATCCTGAACAGCAGCGGCACCAACACGAGCACGGTGAATACGGTTTGCAGCGAGTACATGATCATCGGCCCGACGAGTTGCCGCACGGCAGAGAGATCATTCGTCGCCCGGGCCATCAGGTCGCCGGTGCGATGCTCCTGGAAGAACGACAGTGGCTGATCGACCAGACGCGCGTAGAAATCCTGGCGCAGGTCGTATTCAATGTGGCGTGAGATGCGATTGATAATGCTGCGTTGCAGATAGAGAAAAAAACCGCCCACGGCGCTGAGACCCAGGATCTTGAGAGCCGCAATCGTCAGCTTAGCCCAGCTTATTTCAGTCCAATTGGTGTCAATTGCCCGGCCAACCACCAAAGGAATGCTGAGGTTAAAGAGTACATAACCAAGAATACAGGTGATCGCGATCGCCAGCGAGAACCGGTACGGCCGAAAATAGCGGATTAACTTGCGCAGATCATTCATGAAGCAGACACAGAAGCCCTCGACCTTACTCAAGAAACCCGGAAGGCTCGACCTTGAGTTTAGCAGGAATCATTAAGAAGCTCTGAATCCGGAAATTCAGGGGGCTAAAATCAGTTGGTTAACAAGCGGATTTTTCTGGAGCCGTAACAACGCAGGCAGGCCGGTATATGAGGCGGCCACTTCCAGGGATACCTTATGAGCCGCAGGGCAGTGATCAGAAATGAATTTCGAGCGCGGCGTCACATGTTCGAATCAAGAACGTCGAGCAGGGGATCGTCGGAAGAAAAAATCGATGCGCCATCGGCGCCTGCAGGCTCGAAAACACAAACCCGATTTCGTCCGGCGCGTTTCGCTCTATATAGCGCGGCGTCCGCGGCCGGGACCAGTTCTGCTCGAGACGAGCCGTGTAAGGGAAAGGTCGCGATGCCGATCGAGGCACTGAGTTTTCCGAATCCGGTGATGTGAATCTTTTCGATGCGTTCGCGGAGGCGCTCGGCCACGATCTGCGCGCCGTCCGAATCGGCCTGGGGCAGGATCAGGGCAAATTCATCGCCGCCGAAGCGAGCGGCAGAATCGACTCCGCGCAATTCCTGCTTGAAACACTCGGCCATCTGTCGCAGCGCAGCGTCGCCGGCATCGTGACCTGCCGAATCGTTCAATTGTTTGAAGCGATCGAGGTCGAGCATGATGAGCGACAAAGGCTGGTGCTGCCGTTTGGCCATCAGCATCTCGCGGTCGAACTGCATCTCGAAAGAACGCCGGTTATAGCAACCGGTGAGGGCATCGGTTAGAGCCTGCTGTTGAATTTGAGCGAACATTCTGGCGTGATTGACCGCGACAGCGGCCTGATTCGCGACGGTCCGCAACAAAAGAATTTCGTTCTCACCCCAAACCCGTGTGGGGTCGGCCGCGATGACTTGCAGAGCGCCGATCAAGCGTTCCTGAAAGATTAGTGGCACGACGGCGCTGGGAAGCGTTTCTTCATCAGAATGAGTCTCGTCATCAACATCCTGAATAACAGTCGCTGGATGCTTTGCCAAACGCGCGCAATGGAGATTGAGATCGTTGACGATCTTTTCCTGCTTCGAGTTTTCGTTTTCTGAGTTATCGGCAAAATAAAAATAATTCAACGCCAGCTCAAGAGTCTCAGCTTCGACCCGCAAAGCACAGCTGGCGACGTTAAGCGCCGCCCCGACCTCGTCAACAGTTTTTTGCAGAATGACTCCCAGGTCCAGGGACTCTCGAATTGCGGTGGCGATTCGATGTACCGCAATTTCCCGGCTGGCCTGCTCTTGCAGCAGGTGCGCGAGCTTCGTGGTAACGCTCACCGTAAGTTGCAACGACGTCGCCTTGGGCATCGAGGTGCGGACGGCTGATTCGAACTCTGCCGCGTGATAAGGATGCTGCGCGCTAACCCGTGCCATTAAGTACTCGAGTGCGGAGTAAACAATGTCCGGCTCAAAAGTCCAGAAAACTTCGTCGGCGCCCAAACGTCCATCCTGTGCTCTTCCGCGGACCGTGGCCAGCAACGCTGAGAAGCGAGAATCCGCGATGACTACGAAATGTTCGTTCAACTGGTTGGTCGTGGCCTGCGGTAGGATCACGGGAGCTACCACGGGCTGAGAGCCCAATCCGGTGACGAGTTCGTTAAGTGAGTCGGTCTGGTCAACGAAAAAGAAAGCGCGCCGTCCTCCGCGAGCGAGATCGCGCACTCGAGCCTTCTCCCGCGTCGGCCGCTTGCCTGATAAGGGCAGGCTCTCAATTATGAGCGCGTTAAGGCTGTTTTCCAGCACCACGTCTTCAAAGTACCGATGCAACTGGACAATCGTCGAATAGGCACACCTAACCGGCGTCAGTTGACGCGCATGTTGTGTTAGTAATACGTCGTAGAGCGAATGCATCTCTTAGGGCTTGCCGGGGAGCGTGAGCGAGTAGGTTTGCGGGACCGAGCCAAGCCTATTTTTGCATTTTTAACAGTGTCTTGTCCACGGGATTTTTGAGTCATTCTGCGCGCAATTCGTGGGTTACCAGTGCTCTTACTGTAGTTTTATGTAGCTCGTCACCGCAGTGGCCACCAGCAACTCCTGATCATTGGTCACTTCGACTGACAAAACACACAAACGTCGACCGCTGCGGACAATTCGGGCCCTGGCTGTAAGGCGACCCGAGTTGGCCGGTCGCAGGTAATGAATAGTCAGATCGGTCGTAGTTACGCGTTCGTTGATGTCGAGTTGAGTGAGAACGGCGAAAGCGGCCGCGGTATCGATGAGGGAGGCAACCGCGCCGCCATGAACCACACCCTGATACTGCTTCAAATCCTCGCGGACATCCAGGTGAATACTGACCACTCCCCGGCTTACTTCTCCCAGTTCGAGGCCGAGCAACTTCGCATAAGGCACTAGAGCAAATGCTTCGCGGGCGCGCTCGACGCGGGCCGGGTCCAGATCATTTTCGTTCATGAGCGGTAACTGGAGTCGGTCGGCTCGACGATGACCGCGGTGCCGTAAGCAATCACTTCGGTGACACCGGTCGAGATCTCGGTCGTGTCATATCTCATCCCGATGATCGCGTTGGCGCCGATTTCCGAAGCATGCTGGATCATGATCTCGAATGCATCCCGCCGGGTTTCTTCGCACATGTTTGTCCAGAGAGTAATATTGCCACCCACCAAAGTCTGGAACGACGCGCCAATCGTGGCGAAGACATTGCGCGAGCGCACCACGATGCCGCGCACCACCCCGAGATTCTGAGTGATGCGAAAGTTTGGCAGCTCAAATGCCGTGGTCGCCATTTGATGTGACACTGAATAGCGCCGGGGACTGATTTCATAAGGCGCGCGCTGGGCCTGGGGATCAATGTTCATATCTTTTGCTTCCTTTGGTTTGGATTCGGGTTTGGAAGCCGACCAACCTTCACAAGAACTGAGCAGCGTCGGCTAGTCGCTGTCAGTAGCCCGACCGTAAGGAAGGGCCGCCAACGAAACGAGCGCTTCTTCAAGGGCTTCTGACACACCATATTGCCTAAGACCGAGCTCCAAAACAGCTAACGTCGATATAACGCAGCACGTCCCTTTGCGGTTTCCGCTTTTGAAATCTTTTTCACACGCGGACGCCAGAGAAAGGCTGCGAGGTCACACTTTCCGCCGGCAAACCTTACCCCTTCGGCTTCCAGCATCCTTTGTTGTTTGTCGGCCGGCAGGACGACACCACCGGTCGAGCAGCGGCCTTGTGAATTTATGACGCGATGCCACGGTGTGTTGGTTTCATTCGCGCCATGCATCACAAATCCTACCGTACGTGGCGTGTATCCCTGACCCAGGATGACGGCAATTTGTCCATAAGTCATTACCCGTCCTTTCGGAATCTTACGAACCACTTTGTAGACCCGTTCGCGATAGTTTGATTGGTTAGTCATATCGTGAGCCGACTTCGGTTCGCTTATTAGTCGAACCCTCCTGCTCGGATCATTAATGAATCTTAGTGAAAACCTTTGTTATATTGTGTTCCTTGAATGCAAACCCGCTGTTGCCGAATTTACTACGGAAGTGCCTATTTGAGCTGATTTCGGTGAGCGTCTTACCATCAGCGGAAAGTTCCCATCGATCTGATATGTCGGACAAAATCACATCGCCGGCTAGCGGCAAAGAGGCTGTTCCCTTTGTGATGAGAACGTTACTCTCCCAAAATGTATTGGATTGGACAGTCTCGCTTTGATTAAAGGACGGGTTCACTTCTCCACGACGATCGGTATAGTAAATTGAGTTTTGTTCCCACTGTTTCTTCTTCTTGGCGAGCTTCCGGATGATTTGGAGTTGGGGCTCATGCTGTGAAATGATTAATGTTAAGGAATCGTAAACCAGCCCGCTTTTGGGAGCATCAAATCTGCTGTTGGTTAGGTCGAGTACCCACGTGCCACTAAAGTCAGGCTTACCTTGGATCCTCAGTTCGTATTTGCTATCACCAGCGAGACAAGGAATCATAAGCAGCAGGCCCAATGGAATCGCGAATTTCCTTCGACCCATAATCAGATGCACCTCCTTTCTGACATTCTACTGGACTCAAAAACTCCCATCATTCCAGGGTTCTTAAAACCGCTCTGGCCGGCGCGGCATCACCTGCTCCCTCAGCAATCTTCAAAGGCAGACAAATCAATTCGTAATCGCCAGCTTCGACGTCTTTCAGGTTTAGTCCTTCAACGATGACTACGTTGTTTGAGAGCAAGGCCAGGTGGGTGCGGTGATGGCCCGAGTGAAATTTTTCAATTGAAAGATAATCCGTACCCACCAGTTTCACCCCGAGATCGACAAGTTTCTCGGCCGCCTCGGGCAAAAGGTGAGTAAAGTCTCTGCGAAAACCTTCGCCCCAAAAGTCTGAATTGCGAGTGTGGAACAGAACGCGTTCAACGTTCTCAAGATCGCATTTGGCCAGAAAGGTCGAATCGATCTCCAAGAACTCGTCAGGCACTCGGATCACTCGCGCCGGCCCGATCAGCGTTTCCAGCGAAAGGGCATCGATCCTGCGCGCTCCCTCGATAAAATGCGCCGGAGCATCGACGTGCGTGCCGGTGTGGGCGCCGAAAGACAGTGCAGAAACATTCGAGGAGTTGCCTTTGGCCAGGGCCGACCAGGCTTTGATTTCGACGCCAGGGTCGCCCTCGTAAACAGGCATTCCGGATCGCACGGGAACTGTGATGTCGTAAATTGCCATGGTTTGTGGTTATTGGTCGCCGACCAATATAAACGTAAATTGCTGACGGGAAAAGGCGATACTGGACCGCCGCGGTAGCAGGCGGGTTTAGGAGCAACGCTACCCACTCGCTACCGCGAGCGGTTTCGGTACTTGTCGCGCCTTCGGTCACCACTGAGTTTTGCGGTAGGATTTATCAACCCGATGACGAAGCCTACTAACGATCGTCTTACTCGAATTGCTGCGTCGAGCTATCTCAACACTGCCCCGCTGATTTGGAGTTTCCTCTACGGCTCAAGACAGAACACGGTAGAGCTGTTCACGCATAAAGCTCCCTCGCACTGCGCCGAGATGCTTCGCAATGAAGACGTCGACGTCGCACTGGTCCCCGTGATCGAATACCAACGCATTCCTGGTGTTGTGATTGTTCCCGATGTTTGCGTCGGTTCGCGAACTGCCGTGCGCAGCGTCGTAATCGCCAGCAAGCAAAACAACCTGAAGAAGATTAAGCGCGTGGCACTCGACGATTCATCGCGGACTTCAGTTGCGCTCGTCAAGATCATTTTTCGCGAATTTCTCGGCTTTGAACCGGAGTGGCAAGTCGCGCCGCCTGACCTCCGAACAATGCTCGAGTACAGCGACGCGGCGCTGATCATCGGTGATCCGGCCATGAAGATTTCGCGAGACAAGCTCCGCGTGTTTGATCTGGCAACACTGTGGCATGACTTCACCGGCCTGGGATTTGTGTTCGCAATGTGGATGGCCGGGACGAACTCTGCTGAAAAGGTTCGGACCATTGATTTCAAAGCCGTTCGCGATGAAGGATTGGCGCATCTGGACGAGATCGCTGGGCGTCAAGAGGGTCAAACCGGATTATCGCCCGCCGAGGTGAAGGACTATCTGTCGGAGAACATCGCGTTTCAGATGGATGAAGATATGAAGAGAGGTTTACAGCTCTTTTTTAGTCTAGCGCAAAAGCACCGACTGGTCGACGAAGTGAAGCCGCTCGAATTCGTGACTGATCCTATGGTTTAGAGTTCGCAGCCAGGTAGTCATCGTTTGGAAGTCGCGCGGTTTCGCTTTCTACTGGGTCTTGATTCGAATTTCGCTCTTGCCAGAAGCGCGTTTCGCTTTATTGGCCGCGCGAGCTGAAGCGAGCTTTTTCTGAACTTCGCGAAGTCTCGATGCGATTGCCAACTTCTCTGAGACGGGACGCTTGGCGCGAGCCTTTCGCTGTTGTTCCTTCCGGCGATAAAACTTTGCTACCTCTGAATCCTCTTTCATCCGAACTTCCTTTTATATACGTCCCACTTTTTTGTCAGATCATGCCGTTGAATTAGATCTTCCAACGCATCAATCTTAACCGCATCCTGCGACAAAAACATTTCAACGCGGGCGAGATCTTTAGGCCGTCCCACATTCAACATGATGGCAACCAGATGTTCCGGCAGCGCAACTCTAACCGGAACTCCGTCGAGATTTGAAATCTCCGCATTGAGATAAGCTTCCCGCTCGAGCTGCGTCGTGGCCGGGAGAAATTGAACAGGCCAGTCTTCGATTATGATTCCTTCATTGCTAAACTCGGCGTAACCACGAGCTTTCAAATAGTCCAAGCCAGGCAATTCGATCACGAACCGGTCTTCTGGCATCATCACAAGGACATCAATGTCCTGCGTGGAGAAAGGCTCTACATAGAACATTGCGCCAATGGCGCCGGCAACCGCGTAATTTTCCAGCGCGCCGTCGCGGATCATCTCATTCAGCAGCGCGAATACTCGTTTCATCGCATTCGCTACTTCGCCATCAACACTTCAATCTCTCCCGGATTCTTTGGCACTTTATTAGTCAGCACGCGCGCGCCGTTCTCCGTGACCAGCACGTCATCTTCGATGCGCACGCCGATGCCGAGATATTTTTCCGGCACATCCCGGTTAAATCCTTCGGGAATGTTACTGGTATCCGGTGAGATGTAGAGTCCCGGCTCGATCGTCATGACCATGCCTGCTTCCGCCGCGCGTGATTCGCCGTTGAAGTAGTAGCGGCCCGCATCATGTACATCGATGCCGAGGTAATGGCCGAGGTTATGCATGTAGAACTGCATGTACTTCTTTTCTTCGATCAGTTTCTTCGGGTCGCCCTTCAGCAATCCCAGACGCACCATTCCTTCAGTCAGCATCTCGACTGAGTGAGTCTTGAGGTCCTCGAGCCGCACTCCGGGACGGACCATCTCAATGCATGACATCTGGGTTTCCAACACGAGGTCATAGATGTCGCGTTGGGCCTGACTGAACTTGCCGTTAACGGGAAACGTCCGCGTAATGTCTGAAGCGTACCCCTCATATTCCGCCCCGGCATCAACCAACAGCAGGTCGCCATCCTTAAGCGTGCCCATGTTGGTAATGTAGTGGAGCACGGTGGCGTTCGCGCCTGAGCCAATGATCGAAGTGTAGGAGGGACCGGCCGATCCCCGGCGGCGAAAGACTGCTTCAATCAAAGCCTCTACTTCGTATTCTTTCATCCCTGCCCGCACGGCTTTCATCGCTGCGACATGGGCCTCGGCGGCAATGTCCGCGGCGCGTTGCATGATCTCGACTTCAGCATCGCTCTTGAGCACGCGCATCTCATGAATGATTGTGGTGGGATCGATGATCTTCGCGGGTGGTTCCAGCGGCTTCCGATTCGTCTCGCGCATCAGTGCGAGTTGCCGGATGATCTTTGTGTCCAGCTCGGGGCTGCCGTTGCCAAAGGCGTAGTACAAACTCGCAGGGCCGTCGAGAATCTCGGCCAGTTTTTCGTCAAACTCACTAATCTTGAAGGCCTCGTCCGCCTGGTAGTCACGCACTGCGCCTTCGACCCCGGACCGGTAGCCGTCCCAGATCTCGCGTTCTGGATCTTTCGGCCGCACAAACAGGGTGAACTTCTTTTCACTTGACGGGGCGACGACGGCGATCGCGTCGGGCTCTTCGAACCCGGTCAGATAAAAGAAGTCTGAGTTCTGCCGGTAGCGATAGTTCGTATCATGCGAGCGTACGGCCTCGCGCGCGGCGGGAATGATGGCGACTGAGTTTGGGTCCATGCGGCGCATGAACTCGGTCAACTGCGGTTTGCGCATTTCGGTCTCCTCGAAGGTGAAAATTGGCAGTCGTATTGTAGCCGAGACCCATGCGCGGCGGAAATCGGCTTGATTCCCTTTCTACGCGGAGCGATAAACCGACATTCTGTCGAGCCAAATGTGGCGGCCAAAAACACAGTCTGGCGAGAATCTTCACTCCGATAGGAGTGAAATGTTTATAGACGCCGAGTTGACCTCACGCCGGGGCTTCGTTCGAAGGAGCGGAAGGCAACTAGACTATTACTAATCGAGAATCATTCCGCTCCTTCGAACGAAGCCCGAGGGGAGCGATGCGCTCTATAAACTTCTCACCCCTAACGGGGTGAAACCTAGATAACGATTGAGTTGGTCGCGCCAACTCCTGCTTAAAGGACTAGACGTTAGCCTCTGCTCGCAGCGCGAAGCCAGCGAATACTTCTTTCATTGCTCATCGTTCTGCGCGATAATCGCCTCGATGGCCCAAACTATGCCAGCCAAATCCCCCGGAGCAGAACTCATCTCTCGCAATCCCGCTACTGGTGAAGAGATCGGCCGTGCGCCACAAACAATGCCCGAAGACGTCGCCCGGGCCGTCGGCCGAGCCAGAGAAGCACAACGCAAATGGTCCGAAACACGATTCCGGCAACGCGGTCGCCTGATCATGAACGCGCGCAAGATCATTTTGCAGGAGATGGAAGAGATCGCACAGCTTATCTCGCGTGAAACAGGGAAGCCCGTGGCTGAAGCCGTCTCGATGGAACTGGCCCCGGCGCTCGATCTGATGCAGTACTTCGCGCGCAAGGCTGCGCACATGTTGCGACCGAGACGGATTAGTGTTGGTCAATATGCACTAATGGGCCGTTCGTCTTATGAGATCTACAAGCCGCTTGGAGTTATCGGCATCGTTTCGCCCTGGAACTTTCCCTGGGCGACGCCGCTGGACGAAGTTGTTATGGCGCTGTTGCCTGGTAATACGGTCGTCCTCAAACCCAGCGAATTGACGCCGTTAACCGGGCTCAAAATTAAAGATGTTTTGAAACGCGCCGGGCTGCCGGATGGGGTCCTGGAGGTCGTCACTGGTGACGGCTCGACCGGGGCGGCGCTGGTGGGTGCGGGAGTTGACAAGATTATGTTCACCGGCAGCGTAGCCACCGGCAAGCGCGTGGCTGAAGCCGCTGCAAAATACTTAACACCAGTAGTGCTGGAACTGGGCGGTAAAGATCCCATGATTGTGCTGGACGACGCGAACATTTCCCTTGCCGCGCGCGGGGCCGTGTGGGGCGCCTTTGCAAATTCGGGTCAAGCCTGTGCGTCCGTCGAGCGCTGCTATGTTCATGAAAGCGTCGCGGAGCGGTTCATTGCTGAGGTTGTTTCGGAAACGAAGCGTCTCCGCCAAAGTGTCGGCGCCGATGCGACGGCAGATGTGGGGTCGATGACGAGCGAGCGCCAATTACTTGCGGTGCAAAGGCACGTCGACCAGGCGATCGATAAGGGTGCGACCGCGCTTACCGGTGGCGACCGGCTCGCCGATCTCGCCGCGCCTTTCTTTGCGCCAACCGTTCTGATCAATGTGAACCACGACATGGACGTCATGCGCGACGAAACGTTCGGCCCCGTGCTGCCCATCATGACCTTCAAGACAGATGAAGAGGCAGTTCGGTTGGCGAACGATAGCATCTATGGTCTGACCGCCAGCGTCTGGACCGGCAACATAGCGCGCGGCAGGCGTCTCGCCGAGCGCATCGATGCCGGCACGGTAATGGTGAATGAAGTTCTTTACACCCACGGCATTGCGTCAACGCCCTGGGGTGGAGTTAAGCAAAGTGGCCTCGGTCGCACCCACGGGCGCGCGGGTCTGCTTGAGCTCGTCAGCGCCCGGCACATCCATGTTAATCGACTTGGATTTATCCCCGATGTCTGGTGGTTTAATTACACAGCGGAGGGAGGCCGGCTCTTTCGCGGCTTTGCCCGCAGGTTTGCCTCCGGCTCGATCTTCCAAACTATGCTCTTATTGCCGCAAATGATTCGCCGGTGGCAGGAACGCCGGCGGGACGTCTAAGCTGGGTCTTTGCTCTCTCGGCCCCTTCGCGAATGGAACGACTGAACCTCAAACCGACCCACAAGCCAGTCCAGAATTATTACGAAGCTCTGCGTCAGTTCAAGACCATCGGCGTCTCTCACGAGGGAGCTGTTCGGTCGGCTTTTCAAATTCTGGAGCAATGCGGCCGGCAGTTTGGTTGGAAACTCGTTCCTGAATGGCAAATCAAACGCAATCACGGTCATCCGCTTCGGGTAGACGGCGCGCTCGTAGATGAGTTCCGGCTCACACATGGATTCTGGGAAGCCAAGGACAGTCAGGACGATCTCGGCAAAGAGGTGAAGAAGAAACTCACCGCCGGCTATCCGCAAAACAATATTATCTTTCAGGCGCCCGAACGGCGATTCTTTGGCAGAACGGCCGGGTCACACTCGATGAAGATATCACTGAACCAGTCGTGCTCGTCGAAGTCCTTAAGAGGTTCCTTGAATACGTCCCGCCCGAGTTCGAAGAGTGGACCGACGCGGTCACCCACTTTCAGAATCAGGTCCCCGAGCTGGGCCGTGCCCTCGCTGAGCTAATCAAACACGAAGAGAAGTCGAACCCTCGCTTCCGAGGCGCCTTTGATGATTTTCTGGCGCTGTGCCGGCAATCCATCAATCCCAACCTCTCCGCGCAGGCTGTCGAAGAGATGCTCATCCAGCATCTGCTGACGGAACGCATCTTCCGCACTGTCTTTAACAATCCCGACTTCACGCGCCGCAACGTAATTGCGTCTGAGATTGAAAAAGTAATCGACGCCCTGACTTCGCAATCGTTCAGTCGCGATGGCTTTTTGCAAAGTCTCGATCGCTTCTACAAAGCCATCGACTCGACGGCGAAGACCATCGACGACTTCTCGCAGAAGCAGGAGTTTCTCAATACGGTTTATAAAAAGTTCTTTCAGGGCTTCTCGGTCAAGGTTGCCGACACGCATGGCATTGTCTATACGCCAGTATCAATCGTGAACTTCATGGTGCGTAGTGTTGAAGACATCTTGCAGAAAGAGTTCGGTAAATCTTTAAGCTCCCCGGACGTACACATCCTCGATCCATTCGTGGGCACGGGCAACTTCATCGTGCATATTATGCAAGCGATCAAGAAGACCGCCTTAGCACAGAAGTATCACAGCGAACTGCACTGCAACGAAGTGATGTTGCTGCCCTACTACATCGCGTCGATGAACATCGAACACGAGTTTTATGAGCGGACCGGCAACTATGAAACCTTCGAAGGAACTTGCCTGGTTGACACCTTTGAGCTGGCAGAGGCGCAACAGATCTCATTCTTTTCGACGGAGAATACTGCGCGCGTCGAACGACAAAAGCGGGCTCCTATTCGAGTCGTGATTGGCAATCCGCCATACAACGCCTGGCAATTGAACGAGAACGACAACAACAAGAATCGTAAGTACAAAGAGATGGACAAGCAGGTGGCCGAGACTTACGCGAAAGATTCCCGCGCCACCAATAAGAACGCCCTGTCCGATCCGTATGTGAAGGCTTTTCGCTGGGCTTCAAATCGAATCGGCGATGAAGGCATCGTCGCCTTCGTGTCCAATAACAGCTTCATTGAGAGTCTGGCGTTCGATGGCATGCGCGAGAATCTGGAGAAAGACTTTGACGAGATTTACGTGCTCGATTTAGGCGGCAATGTGCGCAAGAACCCAAAGCTGTCAGGCACGACCCATAATGTCTTTGGGATTCAGGTTGGGGTCAGCATCAATATCTTTGTGCGTAAGCGAGCAGGGGCGTAAATATCCTGCGAGATAAGCGATGAGAAAATGCCCTGAAAGGGCAACAGAAAGTAGCCAGGGGCAAGCGCTGCTTCAGCGCGCCGCACCTGGACCATGTTGGTTAGATTCCGCGCCCTGTAGGGGCGCAAGAAATGTTCTGGCACCCCTTCAGGGTGCGTTCAATAAAATGATCCGTTTCCAGGGGTGGCGCGCTGAAGCAGCGCTTACCCCTGGCTACTATCTTTCACCGCTTCGCAGTGATCCGAAGATCGGGGCAGTAGCCCGACCGTGAGGGAGGGCTTAAGAGGCATGGCGAAAATCTTCTATGCTCGCGTTGATGAGTTCTGGCGCAAAGAGGAGAAGTACGCCTACCTCGACGAGCAGCAGCATCGCGGCGATATCCAGCTTGATTGGCGCGTCGAGCGGATGAAGCTGAGCAAAGATAAGCGCTCGCTTATCTACAACGACTTTCTGACTCTGAGTGGAATCCCGCCCGAAGTGTTTGAATATGGGCTGGGCAATCGGTCGGCGCTTGAGTGGATCATCGACCAGTATCAAGTCAGCACAGACAAACGCAGCGGCATCACCAACGACCCTAACCGCGTCGACGATCCTCAGTATATCGTCCGTCTTATCGGCCAAATCGTTACGGTGAGCCTTGAAACGGTTGGCTCTGTAAAGACACTTTCTGGACTTGCAATCGTCGCGGACACAGCGGAGAGTTACTTGTGTTAGCTCGTGATAGTGTTTATAATCTTACGCTCGCCCCAGGTTCCGGCGTCTCTCCATAAATGAATCATAGATGTTTTAGGAGCCTTGAGTTCTTGTGTGATCATCGCTTACATCTACGGAATGGAGCTTGATCGAGTTGCCTAATCCTCGCTCACGTGACCGAGCCACAAAAAATGGAGGAAAGAATGAGGAAAGTTTTTGCGTTACTTATCATGACCGCTCTGGGAGCCGCTGCGCTCCTACCTGTGTTGGTGAAAGGCCAGGGCCAATCTCAGAATGCGCCTGAGCCTGAAGTACAACAGGCAATTCATCACGACGTCTCGCCCCCGCTGCGAGACATTGCGGGTACACCAGGGGCGGAAGGCCGACGCGAGAGGCCTCTGCGGTTAATACCCCTCGGACCCTCCCAACATCAGGAAGATCCAGTGGTACAGGGAAACGTTAACCCGCTGGTCGCCACAACGTCGGGTTTGAACTTTGCTGGCGTGGGTAATGGAGATTACGGTTTCGCACCCAACGCGGCGCCACCCGACACCAACGCTGCCGTGGGAGCGACCCAGGTGGTTCAATGGGTCAACGAGTCCTATTCAGTTTTCGACAAAACGACCGGGGCAATCGCGGCCGGTTTTCCGAAAGCTGGAAACTCGGTCTGGGCTGGCTTCGGTGGCGGCTGCCAAACGAACAACGACGGCGATCCGATTGTACAGTATGACAAAGCCAATAACCGCTGGATACTGACCCAGTTCTCCGTATCGACCACCCCTTACCTGCAATGCGTTGCTGTCTCGACCAGCTCTGACGCCACCGGGACTTTCAACCGGTATTCGTTCAGCTACGGGACCAGTCAGTTCCCCGACTATCCCAAGCTCGGGGTATGGCCCGACGGCTATTACATTTCCTTCAACATATTCACTAACGGAATCACCTTTGCCGGCTCGAAAGCGTGTTCTTACGATGGCGCGGCGATGCGCAGCGGCGCGGCTGCCACGCAAGTCTGTTTCCAGTTAAGTTCATCCTTCGGCGGACTCTTGCCATCTGATCTTGACGGATCAATCGCCCCGCCGGTGGGTTCGCCCAACTTTTTCCTAAACTTTGGCTCGAACTCACTCCGGCTGTGGAAGTTCCATGTGGACTTTGCGACCCCGGGCAATTCAACTTTTACTGGACCAACCACCATCGGCGTCGCAGCATTTACCGCTGCCTGCAACGGCGGGGGCACGTGCATTCCGCAGCCCGGTACAAGCCAAAAGCTGGACTCGCTCGCCGACCGGTTGATGTATCGCCTGGCCTATCGTCATTTCGCCGATGGTCATGAAGCCTTGGTCGTCAACCACTCGGTGGCGGTTGGCTCTAACCCACACAATAGAGTGACGTCCGTCCGTTGGTATGAGTTGCGTAATCCGAATGGAACACCTACGGTGTTCCAGCAGGGAACACTCTCAACAGTCGATGGAATTCACCGCTGGATGGGTAGTATCGCGATGGATAAGGTCGGCGATATCGCGCTCGGCTACAGTGTGTCAAGCGGCAGCGTTTTGCCGGGGATTCGTTACACTGGTCGCGTGCCTACTGACACGCTCGGTCAGATGCAGACCGAAAACATCATTCAGAACGGCGGCGGCTCGCAAACGGGGAGCCTGAGTCGGTGGGGTGACTACAGCAGCATCAGTGTCGACCCAGTAGATGACTGCACCTTCTGGTACACCAACGAATATCTGAAGAGTACAGGTTCGTTCAACTGGAGTACACGCATCGCTTCCTTCAAGTTCCCGGGCTGTTTCTAAGCAAGCTCAGGTGGTTCTTAACGAGTGCTGGCCGTTCGGATTACATCCGGACGGCCTTTTTTTGGAGATTCAGAGTGAGTTGGATTGCCAGGTACGTGAGCCCATGGCCGTCATTCAAGACCGCCGATTGCAAACTTCAAGCCGTTCTACGGTCAAGGAGGCTCGCTCATGAAATGCCAGTGATTCGTTCGGGAGGATGGACTAAATGCTGTCTTCACATCCGAAAGCGGAGCACTGTGCCGATAATGTTGACATCACCGGGGTGAGTACGCCCGTCGTTCTGCCGCATCAGGTATAGGTCGCCGGTGAAGTGCTTATTGAAGATATGACTGGCGCCTACGCCGAATCGGTTGCGCACCCAATCGTGCTGGCTCCAATCATAGAAGGGCTCCTCAGAAACGAACCAGGTGAACTTCGCTTTGTTGATCTTGAAAGGATGTTCCAGTTGAATGCGATTGCGATATCGCCACGCCTCAACCTGGGGTGAGCGCCAGCGACGTTCAAACCAGTCGCGATCACTCAGCGTAAACTTCTTGACGGGGACGCGCAGGGTCGCGCCAAATGTCAGACGGTCTTCATGCTCCTGCCGTCCGTGCGGAGGCTTGGCCTCGCGATGGAAATATAGTTCATTGAGAGTGACATACTTCCAGGCTTTGTAATTGAAGCCGAATCCCCATCGCTCATCAACGGCAGTAGTTAGGTTGCCACCCACTCGTAACGTTCCCTGGATCAGGAAATCGACTTTCTTGCTGAGCGGTACTGTGAATTGAATGTCGTTCCAGCTCTGCGTATCGGCTTTAGGGACAGGCGTCTGGCCCGGTGCGGTACCTTGGCCGCCCACCAACGGAAGTATGTTGGCGAGCACCAGAATGAGAGGTTTGAAGCACTTCATCTCTGTCGCGCGAGGGTATAGTTGGGCAGGACGCTGAAAGAAGTTAGCCCGATCGCCACCCGATCGCCAGCCTTGTACTTCACGGCATTAGCTTCCGGCTTGGGGCGCGTGATCATTATAGGAACGCCGGTCATTCTTTCAGGCGTGTTAATCGTCACTTGATAGAGTGGGGCCTCGTTCTCAGCTTGCTGGCGGTGCGTGAGATCCAGACGAACATTCAGACGCTCGTAAGCACCGACAAAGTTCACTTCCTCGATCACGCCATTCGCCAAACGGCGACAGGCCTCCGGCAAATTTGCATTCTGGCTGACGCATACATCTTCAGGACGAAACACCAGCTTAACCGACTGGCCTTCGCGAAATCGTGTCGTTTCTTTGGCGGCGGGCAAACGAGCGCTGCCAATTTCGACACAACCCTGGGTCACCACGCCCAGCAGGAGGTTAGCCGCCCCAAGAAAGGTGGCGACATATTCGGTAGCCGGCTGATTGTAGACTTCATCAGGGGTACCGATCTGTTCCAGGTGACCGTTGTTCAATACCGCGATCCGGTCGCCCAGCTCCAATGCTTCTTCCTGATCGTGGGTGATGAACACCGATGGCACCTTCACCTGTTTCAGCAGCGCGCGGATCTCGCGTCGCAGATGCACCCGCGTCTGAGCATCCAGCGCCCCGAACGGTTCATCGAATAGTAGCACCTGTGGCTTGTACGCGAGCGTTCGGGCGATCGCCACGCGTTGTTGCTGGCCACCGGAAAGTTGCCAGGGGTACTTCTTGCGATGCTCTTCCAACTGCACCAGCTTAAGCAGCCGGTTGACGGTTTCTTTTCTTTCTTTGCGAGGCACCCGCCTAATCTTCAATCCAAAGCCGATGTTCCTTTCCACAGTCATGCGGGGAAACAGAGCATAGGCTTGGAAGATCACGCCCACGCCACGTTCGCGCGCCGGCAGATCGGTTACATCCTTGCCATGCAGAATGACGCGGCCGCTGTCCGGCAATTCAAGTCCGGCTATGATGCGCAGGATCGTCGTCTTGCCGCTGCCGGAAGCGCCGAGGAGAACCAGCGATTCGCCCTCTGCCACTTCAAAGCTGACGTCTTCGAGCACCCGCGACTTCTTGAAGCGCTTGCTGATGCTCTGCACGCTTGCCGCGACTCCGGTTCGCTGTTCGCGATCCGGGGCCCATGACACGTGTAGTTGACCACTGTCGGGAGCCAATGCCATTTTTGCGATCATACTTGCGTTTCAAATTCGAACCAGTCGCGCGCGAAAAAAAGCACGCTGAAAATGACGAATGAAAGCAACGCCAACACGATGGCGATGGCATTCGCCGCCTCCAGGCTGCCGGGCTCTCCGGAATTGAACTTGGCAAAGATATAAAGCGGCGCCGTCTGTGTTCTTCCCGCCAGATTTCCTGATACCAGAATGGTCGATCCAAACTCGCCGACGGCGCGGGCGAAAGTGAGAAGAGCTCCTGAAACGATCGCGCCACGCAAGCTCGGCAGAGTCACGTGCCAGAACGTCTGCCAGCGCGTAGCGCCAATCGTCGCCGATGCTTCTTCCAGAGAGCGGCTCATCGTGTCGAATACGGGCTTAATCACACCGAAGGCCAGCGGAAAAGTGACAAAGATGTTCGCCAGGATGATCGCATAAGCCGTGAACATTAACTGTGAACGATCCTGCGGAAAGAGAAAGCGGCCCAACGTACCCTGCGGTCCCCAAAGCAGGAGCAAAGCGAAACCCGCGACCGCCGTCGGTATTGCCGTCGGCAGAGAGATGGTCACGATGGCAGCGTTCCGTCCCCAGAAGTTATAGCGCGACAGTACATACGCAGCGAAGAGACCGAAGAATACATTGAAGACGGTGGCCCAGAAACTGGTTACGATTGAAAGCTGTAATGCAAATAAAGCTTCGGGAGCCACCAGCGCAGCCCAGAAGCTGCGAGGTCCATTTCGGGTACCCACAACAAAGATGGACAGCAGCGGAAGAATTACCAGCGGCAGCATGATTCCCACCATCACGCCGATGCTGACGGGACGGGCTACATCGAAACCACGAACATGCCGGAGAGGTGTGAGCTTCATCGCTATGGTTTATTTTCTCTTTTGGACCGTGTCCCGAAAGATACCTTCGATCACCTCGGGATAGGCTTTGTCCCAGCCACCGAAATAGTCGACTGAAAACGGGTACTTAATGGTTGCGAGTTCCTTGTTTTCCTGATTCAGCGCGTCACTGGTAGCGGAACGAAAATGAAACTTGACGAAGGCGCGTTGGGCTTCGTCGCTCCACAGATACTGCATAAACGCATCGATCACCGGGCGATCTGCGGCTGAAACATTGCGGTCGATGACGACTGCGGGATGCTCGCTGAGAATGGTCGCTTCCGGAATGACGATCTCGGCGTCGGCTGCGGCGTTTCCTTCCTTCATCAGCAAGGCGTCCAGTTCATAAGTTATCAGCGCGTCACCGTATCCGCTTTCGAATTGGGTGCGCGCTTCCCGCGCAGAACCAGGTGTCGAGATAACGTTGCGCCAGACTGCCTGGAGCATTTGGATCGCGCGCGCGTGATCAGCTCCACCCGTTTGCTTATCGGACTTCACCAGTTCTGATCCGTAGATCGCCAGGATGGACCATTGGGCGCCGCCGGAACTGACAGGATCGGGATGTATTAACTTGATGCCGGGTTTAGCCAGGTCCGGAAAGTCATGAATGCCTTTCGGATTTCCCTTGCGCACCAGAATGACAAAAGGAGTCTTGTTGACTATTCCCTTCTGCGGCAGCGTGTGCCAATCCGATGTCACGAATCCTTTATCTTTGAGGCGCTGCGCATCGCGCTCGATTGAAAGAATCGCGACCTGCGCTTTCACTCCTTGTAGAATTTGGTTGGTGACGGTTTCGGATCCGGCGAACGAAGAAGTAAAGCGTACGTTCACGCCATGCTCTCTTTTTGCCTTGGCAACAAATGCCGGATAGATCGCTTTCTCAAGCGACTCTTTCATGATGGAAAAGCCATAGAGCGTGATATTGACTCCGCCGCCGCTCTCCGACGGAGACTTTGGCAGGCAAGCGTTTACCGCAAGCAATGCCAGCAATGCCAGTGCCAGAATTGAGGTCCTGTTTCTGATCATCCACATTTGTCACTCCAAGGGTCGCCGACAGTTTCACTCTGTGGGGCGTTATGGGAGCGAATTCCTCAACGCTTTCCATCCGCACAGGAGGCGGACAGTCAGTCGGTATTCTGACCTTGCTTGATTTACAGTGGGTACAACTTTAGGATGACTCACCGGAAATCTGCAAGAGCTTTTGGCGGATTTTCCATCTTGGAGGCCAATTTGTTCGGAAGATGGATGCGCGCCCGCGAAATCGCGCACACAAAACGAGATGATAATCGGCTGGTGAGACCGTTTGCGTGGGGCCTGGAGTTCATTCGCGATCACGTCAATGGCGCCGACCCGCGGGCGGTCTTTCGCGAACATACGGCCCAGGCAATGGCCCGGAGCGAGGATTTCTACGCGCTGCCGGTAATCACCGACTGGCAACTGCAAGGTGATCAGTTGACCTGGACCAGCGCCGTAAGAACTCCCTCGACAGAAAATAATATTGCACGCGCCCGGCTGTTTCCGGCTCGCCGTGAGCGCAAGAGAAAGCCTCGCGCGGCCGTGGTCGTTCTGCCGCAGTGGAATGCTCAACCTGACAGTCACGTCGAAGCTTGTCGCATCTTCAACGGTCTGGGCATGACTGCGCTGCGCCTGACTTTGCCCTATCACGAAGAGCGCCGTCCGCTGGAGTTGGAACGCGCTGATTACCTGGTTGGCTCAAATATCGGCCGCACGATTGAATCCATGCGCCAGGCGGTTTTGGACACGCGCGCAGCAGTTGGCTGGCTGAAGGACCAGGGATTTGAACGCATCGGCATCCTGGGGACAAGCATCGGTTCATGCATTGGATTTCTGGCTTTCACACACGACGCCGCCATAGACGTAGGTGTTTTCAATCACGTGTCTGGTTATGTAGCGGACGTGGTGTGGCAGGGTATCTCGACACAACACGTGCGCGCAGGAATCGAAAACGATCTGACGGTCGACGAGCTGCGCGAGTTTTGGACACCGATTAGTCCGATGCCTTTCATTCCACGTTTGCGCGACATGCAGCAGCGGCCGATGCGCTTTATCGCCGCTCGTTACGATCTGACTTTTCCACTCAACCTGACACATCAAATAATAAACGAAGTCAGGACGCAGGGAATTGGTCTGGATCTGGTATGGCTGCCGTGCGGGCATTACACTACCGCCGAGATGCCCTGGAAAGCGATCGACGCCTGGAAGATCGCGACCTTTTTCCGCAAGCATTTGTGAGTGTCAGAAGCCCGACCGTAAGGGAGCGCCGCTAGCGAAACTGGCACTCCCTTACGCTCGGGCTTCTGACACAATACCTGGATCGCTAATCCATGAGCAAAAAAGTCAGTAGCCTTCTTGCTGAATTGGAAGAATTGAAGAGGAGCTTCGGTAACGGCGATGCGAAACTCTTGCGCGCCCTGCGGGTTCTTGCGAAAGCAAAATTCACCGGCGCCGCCGAAGTCGTCCGTTTTCACGAAACCCTGCTCTTCCTGCGCGCTTATCCCGCCAGCGCAGAAGTTCTGAAACTGGTTGAGAGAATCCTGAAGACGTTTGAGCAGCGAGTTTCCCAACTTCGCAAGAATGACGCTGACCTTTCGCCGCTGGATAATCCGGAGGTCTCCGGCATTGCGGGCACGATTGTCACGAGCAACTTCAGCTACGCGATCGTTTGCTGCCTGGCCGCGAAATATCCCGCGCAGCTTCAAATTGATTGGGATTGGTTTGAGGAAGAAGAGCGATTCGGGGCCAGCATGCCGAGATTTCTGCCCTTGCTCGACGAAGAAGCGATGGTCGAAGCGCACGTGCCTTATCGGGATTATTTGCGCGCCGCAAAGGGCCGCGCGAATGAAGTCGTCTGGTTGATCGAACGATTCAAGTCGCTAAAGCTTTCGGAGAAGGAAAAGGCGGAAGGTTACGACTCTCTGAAGATACATGTGCGCTGGCAGTTCGGAGTTCGCATCTCACGAACCAGGATGAAACTGACGACGCGGAGCAGTTTCTTTCATGATCGGCCGTTGATTGCGCGTCGCGCGATTTCGCTGGCTAATGAACTTAAAGCGACGCCGATTCCCGTCGAGAGACTATCTCGGGCGTTGGGGGAAAAAATTCTCGAGATGGCGCGCGAGACCTCGGCTGTCAGGTATCGCGAACTACACGGTTTCACCTTCGGAGACTCGCGGCGCGTGCTCAGAGCGGATCTGGGAAGGAACACCGAGGCCTTCGTAATGGGCGTGCCGGCGGCCGCCCGGCTACCGCTACGCGCTTATCACGCGGCTTTGATTTTCAAGAATTCCGTGCCGGTTGGCTATTTCGAGGGCCTTTCTCTCTTTGAACGAATGGAAAGCGGCTTTAATCTCTATTACACGTTTCGCGAAGGCGAGACGGCCTGGCTCTACGCACGAGTTTTGCGATTGATGAAGCAATTGTTTGGCGTCACCGTGTTCTCGATCGATCCGTATCAGGTCGGACATGAGAACGAGGAAGGGATCGAGTCAGGAGCTTTCTGGTTTTATCGCAAGTTGGGCTTTCGTCCTACCCAGCCGGATTTACTGAAGTTGACCTTGTCCGAAGAACAAAGGATTGCAGCCGACCCGCACCGGCGCACCTCCGCTCGAACGTTGCGAAAACTCGCCGCGGGTCACATGTTATTTGAATTGTCGGAGGGGAGCGTTGCAGTTGGTATTTGGGATCGATTTCAGATACGCAAAGTTGGACTCGCCGTCCAGAGGCGCATGGCCCGTGATTTTAACGGGAATGCACAAAAGATGCGCATCGACTCAATGACTTTAGTTGAGCGTACATTGGGCTTGCAGACTCGGGACTGGATCGCAGGCGAGCGCGCTGCTGTTGGGAACCTGGCTCTTCTGTTTGCGGTGATGGAGATCGATCGTTGGGATTCAAAGGATAAACAGCTTGCCGCGCGCGTCATCCGGGCGAAAGGAAGTGGCGACGAAGCGCTTTATCTCAAGCTCATGCAACAGCATTCGTCTTTTCGCGCTGAGGTGATTCGTTTGGGCTCCCTGACGGCCGAAGCTAGATCGGAGAGACGTCCAATGCGCGCACAAAATCACGATACAGTTCGTTGTAATGGCGCAGCGAAACCTCGAGCGCTTCCGGTAATTGCTCGACGTCGGAAGGATTGACCACGAGATTGGCGTTGTGCAGAAAAGCCGCGTGCAGATCCATAGTGCGCACGCCCGAAGTCAAGTAGACGAGAAACAGCCGCCGCCTTTCGGAAGGTCTCAGCAGACGAACTTCACGCGTGATGAACGCCACGCCTTGCTCAAGCGGATCGAAGTTCGCATCGAGGACAATAACGTCCATCCGCTCTTCACGCATACGTCCCAATCCCTGAACCATATTCTCTGCTACGAAGACGTCATATTCCTGCTGTGCCAGCGAGCGAGCGATTAACTCGCGATACGCCGGGCTGGCACAAACCAGAACCTTTCGTCGATCCCATGCCGGCCTGGTACGGCCGCGGCTGACGGTCGTCTGGCCTCCCGCGTGACGCAGGGCATCCGCCAAAAGCTTGGCCATATCGTTCAAACCTGGTGCTGCCCCTGCTGCCGCCGTAGAGTTCGATTCGTCGGGGCTGGTCCGGAAAAGTGGTGCGGTCGCGGGGCGTTCGAAGGGACTGCGACTGGAAGCCGGGGCTGCCTCCGGCGAGGTCACCGCTTCGGACGCTACTGATTCCTCTGAAGTAGCGGCAGCGGCCTGGGCGTTAACACTGGTCTGACACTTGGGACAGCGGACAGTGAATGGACGCGAAGGAGTCTTGGATTCGTCCAGTTGCAAGCGTGCTTCGCATTTCGGACAGATAAGAACCATGATTGTGTTCCAGTTGACTGCGTTGAGTTTCTTAGCCTATTCAGTAAGACTGAACTCGAAAGGTTGCCGCGATGATTCACTGGGAACCATCTTGTCTGATTGACTCCGCATAAAGTCTTCTCCCGAGGTTAGACCCTTAAGCGAAAGCAGCAGGTTGTTCTGATTCGTCGCAAAGCCGACGCCATCTTCAACCGAGATGATCTTGCGTTCGATCATATCCTTGATGACGGTATCAAAGTTCTGCATGCCTTCGAGCTTTCCGTCGCGCATCGCATCGAGCAGCGATTTACCTTCGGCCTCGCCCTTATCGATGTACTCTCGCGTGCGCGGCGTCGATCTGAGAATTTCAACCGCGGCGATGCGACCTCGGAAGTCTGCGCGCGGTATCAAACGCTGCGAAAGGATGTAACGGAAAGTCTGTGCCAGCCTGGTGCGAATGACCGGCTCTTCGTTTTTCGGATAGAGGCCGATGATGCGGTCGATCGTTTTTGACGCGTCGATTGTGTGCAGCGTGGAAAGAACCAGGTGTCCGGTCTCGGCGGCTTCGAGCGCGATTTCGGTGGTTTCATAGTCACGCATCTCGCCGATCAAGATTACCTTAGGCGCCTGCCGCAAGGCGGCGCGTAGGGCCGAAGGAAAGTCTTTCGTGTCGTGACCCACTTCGCGCTGATTGATGGTCGAGTTCTTGTGCGTGTGCAGGTATTCGATCGGATCCTCGATCGCCACTACGTGATAATGTTTCGACTCGTTGATGATGTCGACGATCGCAGCCAGGGTCGAGCTCTTTCCAGATCCCGTTGGACCTGTGATTAGCACCAATCCGTTCCGCAGCTCTGCAATCTCCGCCAGCTGGGGAGGCAACCCCAAAGTACTTAGCGTCGGTATATCCGTCGGAATGACGCGCATTACGATCGAGTACACACCCCGCTGCTGAAAGATATTGCAACGAAAACGAGCGCGCGAAGGTAGCGAATAACTGAGGTCGGCGGTTCCCGTCTGCACCAGCCGTTCGGCCGCCTCGGAGTTTTCCTGGAGCAGTGTCATGGCAATGATTTCAGTTTGATAGGGAGTCAGCTTTTGCAGGCCCAGGGGTTGGACCGGCGTTAGCTTTCCGTTGATCTCAACCTGGGGCAGTTGACCAACTGAAAAGTTGAGGTCGCTGATCTTGTCAGAGACCATTAGCATACGTTCGATGACCGGTGGCAGATCGAAGAAGCTCATGCCTGGAGGCGCTCCATTCTGTTTTCGAGAGGATCTGGTTTCCTGGGTTAATGCGAGGTGTTAGACGGGCCGCGCACATTTCACGGCGAATCCATTTTCGCCGATGATAGCGATAAACGCAAGCAAAAAATATTCAACTTAAGCTTGGTTCGTTGAACGTAGTAGATGTCCGGGTCAGCATTTTGCTCATGTTTTCTGCGATCTTATTAGGATCGGCCATTAGCTCGGCTATCAGCGCGACGGCGTCTGCTCCAACCTTGAGCACTTCAAGAGCGTTTTTACGCCTGATTCCCCCGATTGCTACCAGAGGCAGGGAGTACTTAATCGTCACAACCTCTGAAAGCGCGACCAGGCCTGTGGTCGGGTCAGGATTGTTTTTACTTAGCGTTGGGAAAATTGGACCAAACGCAAGATAGTCAATGGGCAAGGCGCCAGCGAGTTTCGCCTGTTCGACATTGTGAGTAGAGAATCCAATTATGGCTTTCTGGCCGAGTAGATGCCGGGCCGCCGCAACGGGAATGTCAGTCTGGCCCAGATGGACGCCGTCAGCCTTCAAGGCGAGCGCAATATCGACACGATCATTGATGATCAATCTCACGCCATGCACGCGGGCAATCTGTAAGGCAGCCGCAGCTTCACGATAAAAGTCGCGGGGCGGCGAGAATTTATCTCGCAGCTGGATGAGTGAGGCCCCGCCTTTGATTAACCTCGTAACCTGCTCGGCATGCGACAGCCCGGATAGCTGGGTATCGGTAATCGGATATATTTTTGGCAGATCCAGGCGCACGTGAGTGCGCTATGATTGATCACAATGAGCGAGAAGCAAAATCCCCAGCCGGATCAGCATGTTTCATCAGAGATGGAAGATGAACAGTCTGGTGATCAGAATGGCCCGCCACCGAAAAATTATTATTATGACGATTCGTCCGGTTATGAGATCTACAACGAGGAAAACGATGAGAACGATGAGAAGGAAGAGAAGGAAGAGGCGAGTTAATGGGAAAAGAGTTTCTTCTCTAAAGGCTCTGCAAGAACTTAAGAACGAGAGGGATGGTTGCCTCGGGCTTTTCTTCCTGAGCCACGTGACCGCATTGATCGATCCACCTTAACGTTGAATTCGGAATCGCTTGAACTAAAAGCCTACCTGCGTCGGGCGAGATGATCTTGTCCTGCTTGCCCCAAATGATCAGCGTCGGCACATCAATGTCTTTATATTCGGCAATGAGTTCGTCGATGTTCGGCGGGATGATCCGCTTTCCAGTTTCCAACAGAGCTTGCTTTCCCCCCGGCGCAGCGAGGGGCGCCGCATAAGCCGCGATTTGTTCGTCAGTAATTTTCTTAGGATCATAGTAAGCCAGTTTCAGAACGGATTTTGCCATGCACTTTGCCGGTGTCAGATAAACTGCCACCGCCCCGATAACGGGGAGCCCGATAAGTTTCAGGTAACCCGGAATATATTGCGGATAGGCTCCGGGATCGATTAGAACCAGCGCACGCAAACGACCCGGCTCGTTTTCAATGAGCCTGACCGACAATAGCAGTGCCAATGCACCGCCGAAAGAATTTCCCACCAGAGCCAGGTTCTTCAGATCGCGATCCAGAATGAACTTGTAAACCAGGTCTGCATGATCCTGAATTGAGTAACGAGAGTCGGGCGGCTTGGGCGAATCACCGCAGCCCTTTAAATCGATCAGGATCAGTTGGTGATTCTGTGATACAGGCTCGATGAAGTTGCGCCACGAAAACAGACTGGCCCCGAAACCATGTATGCATAGTACCGGATTCCCGGTACCGTAAATCTTGTGATTCAATTCGATGGGAGAGGTGGCGTTTGGGTCGCTCATTCGGTCTTCCTTCTTGCCTGCGCCGAAGATTTGCGACAGCGTATATGATCGCGGTCATAGGTGACAACGCTGACGGTGGAAACTTCAACGCGGCGGCAGAATTTGCCCGCCAGAACGTGAGTTCGCTAAGAGAAAAACGATCCACGAAATCACACGAAGGCCAAAGGAACTACACTTGTTTGTGTATTTCGCGGATTGTCTGCCCCAAAAAAGTGTTCTTTCAAGACAAGGTCTCTCAGCCGGTAAACTTTGCTTTGGTGACTTTACCAATCGAAGCCTCTGCGCAAGCGGATCTAAAGAGGATTGCAAGCATCGGGCGCCTGCAATTAGGATCGGACTTTTCACCTGGTTACTATGTTTTACAGATCGTGGCGACCGATCGGCTGGCTAATGAAAAGCAGCGGATCGCCTCGCAGTGGATCGATTTCGAACTAGTAAAGTGAACGGACACGCTATGAGTTGTTGAGGATCGAAAGCGCCGTAGTTTCGAATATTTGTCGCTTCTCGCCTGCAGGAATCTCCAAACTTTCAATCGACGAGACCGCGCGCTCGATTGAGCCCAACAGGTGCGGATAGTCGCTGCCCAACACCATTCGGTCGGCGCCAATTATTTCGCGTACCATCATCAACACGTGGGCATTGAAATTCACGGTGTCGTAATAAAGCCGTTTCAGATAGACACTGGGTAGTTCGTCAATCTTCGTGCGACATTCCGGAAAATCTCGCCAGCCGTTGTCCATGCGCTCCATCAGATAAGGAACCGCGCCGCCGAGGTGTCCGATGATCCAGCGAATGTCAGAGAACTCGCGCAGCATTCCGTCAAAGCACATGCGCGCGACGGCCAGCGTCGTGTCGAAAATGAAACCTATGATTGGACCGAGGACGTATTCGCGAAAAGGTTCGGTGTGCGCCGGCAACATCGGATGAAGCAGGATGCAAAGCTTCAGGCGATTGGCTTCGGCGAAAAAGGGGCGATATTCGGGTGAAGTCAGCGGCTTGCCGCCGATGTTGCTCAAGAGGATCACTCCATTCAATTTCAATTCATCGATCGCGCGATGCAGCTCGTTTAATGCGGCATCAGGCGCGTCCATCGGAATTGAGGCGAAACCTTTGAATCGCGCCGGGTATCGCGCGATCAATTCGGCATAAGAGTCATTAACCATCCGCGCGATTTCAGGTTGATGTTGCGCGTCAGTAAAGAAGACATTTGGAGTGGACAGAGAAACGACTTCCACGTCGATACCCACACGGTCCATGTCTTCGAGCCGCCGGGCGACGTCCGTCATTGGTGGCGTCACGCCAAAAAAGCGCGCGCCGCGATACTTAATGATCGTCTGTCCCGAAGGGCTCTTAGCGAAAGAGAATTCGGAGGGAAGAGCGCGTATCTTTTCGAAGTAGATCGGCGGATAGTAATGAGTGTGGAGATCGAGCTTGCGTGACGGCATTGGTTGGACGGGCCTGGCCCAGCCTCTCCTGATGATTGATATGACTCGCGCGCGAATTATGGAGATATACACGAATCGAGGCAAGCTCGTGAGTTAAGAGGTGCTATCTGAATTTCTCTTCTCTGCGCCCCTCAGCGACCTTTGCGTCTCTGCGGTGAATATATTCGAACCCACTATCACCGCCGAGAGTCAGAGGTCAGAGGTGCGCAGAGGATTTCAAGTTAGAGCCTTCCCAGTTAAGGCATCGTGTGAGATGAAACCGAATGAGCGGAAAGGTCAGGCACTTCAAGATTGATCTGAACACATTTCTGGTAAAAGACGCCAACCTTAAGCGACCGGCGAGTTTACACTTCGGCTCTTACGCCTTACGATTAAGCATCGCTCAGCCGGATTCAAGGAGACTATTGTGAAACTGATGAACACACTTACACGAGTTGCTCTGGTTGTTCTTGCCGTCGCGCTGTTTAGTATTCCCGGGTTTGCTCAGGAGAAAAAGATCACCGCGAAAGACGTGCCGGCCGCGGTCATTGCGGCTTTCAAAAATTCTTATCCGAATGCGACCATCCGCGGATACGCCCGGGAGAAGGAGCACGGCAAAGTCTTTTATGAAATAGAGAGTCGCGAAGGAACCGTGTCGCGGGACGTTCTCTACCAAGCTGATGGCACTGTGGCCGAGATCGAAGAGAGCATTCCACCTACTGGCCTGCCCGCGAACGCTCAACAAGCGATCAAGCAAAAGTATCCGAAGGCTGTGATTAGACTGGCTGAAAAAACCACGGCCGGCGACAAAGTTGGTTATGAAGTCTCGCTCCGGCAGGGTCAGAGACGAATGATCATGGAGTTCGACGCGAACGGTAAAGTGGTTGGCGAGAACTAGCAGAATCATGGGCTCCAGACGTTAGAATTCAATTCTCGGCCTGAGAGAAACCTTGTTTGGTGTCCGATCTAACAATGGGATAGAATCCCGGTTCCCCATAGTTCATTAGCGGTTCTGCGAAGAAGTTAAAACACATCTGCTGCGCTTCAGGGCCCGAGGAGATAAACGATGAAAACAATGTCGCGGCTGTCACTGTTGTTGGTGTTCGGCCTGATTCCGCTTTCCCTGGTGATGTCGACGCATTCCAACCGAGTGTCGGCCCAGAATAGTTCTCATAACCCAACATGGTGGGACAAGCTTCAGTTCCTGCGGGCCAACGGCCCGGATCCGGCTATCGGAAGCACTACATCGGTTTCTTCCAACGGCAACGTTGACGTCTCAAACGAGTGCGGACCGCAGAGCGAGACATTCATCACGCTCAATCCAAACCGGCCCAAATCGCTGGCGGCCGGCTCGAACGAAATTTTTCGGCTCCCGATGCGCGGCTACTTTTCGAGCAATGGCGGGACCAGCTGGGGCGGCGTCGATCTTCCTCTGCCCGCATCAAAATCAAAGAGCGGGTTTGATTTCGGATCCGACCCGACGCTGGCCTTCGACACCCAGGGAAACGTCTTTTACGGATACATCGTGGTGGACTTTAGCGGCGTGAATTCAGCCAGCGGTAATGGCATCAACGGCACCGAAATGGCAGTCGCGCGATCCACTGATGGCGGCCAGACTTATCCGAACGTGACCTTCTTTAGCTTCGAAGGCGGCGAGAATCACTTCAATGACAAGCCCATGATCACGACTGACACGAATGCAGCCAGTCCTTTCCGTGACAATGTCTATATTGCCTGGGACGCGGCGTCTGGAGGATCAACCGGCGGCGGCGTGCGTGTCGGGACGTCTTCAGATCATGGCGCCACGTTTTCAGTTAACCGCGCCGACGATCCGAGCGGGCCGGGCCGCGCCATCGGAGCCTCGCCGGCAGTCGGACCGAACGGCGAACTTTACGTCGCATGGAATGACTATAGCGCTAATGCGATCGTCTTCAATAGTTCGTTTAGCGGCGGTCAGTCATGGGGCGTACCGGTAACGATCTCGACCAAGACACTTCCGTTCGATATCGGACTTCCCGCCGAAGCATTCCGTGGCGCATTGGTTTATCCATCACTTGGCGTAGATCGATCAACCGGCGCTCACCGGGGACGGATCTACTGCACCTGGATGGATCTGACTAACCAAAGTGTTACCAATATTTTCCTCTCGTTTTCCGATGACCGTGGTGCGCATTGGTCGCTGCCCGCGCCGGTTGCGGATCAGCTTTCCTTCCAAGTCGATCGCTTCAATCATTGGATGTCGATAGATCCAGTGACAGGCGATGTCAACGTAGCCTTCTACGATACGCGCAACGACACGACCGGCTCACGTTATCAGACTGATTATTACCTGGCCCAATCAAAGGACGGCGGCCTTACGTTTCCTGGGGCGGACCAGCGCGTGAGTACCGTCAGCTCGAATGAGCACGACTGCAATGGTGTATTTCCGTGCGTGGGAATTAACTATGGCAATCAGTACGGAGACTATGAAGGACTCGTGTCGTTTGGCGGGATCTCGTACCCGGTCTGGACCGATAGCCGGCGTCAACTCGATCCGGCCAGCGGTTGCGGGCGGCCGTATCTGATGGAAGAAGTGTTCACATCCAGAGTGAAGTAGCTTGCGAATTGATAGCTAAACGACGTGCCCGAAACTAACGTGCAAGCGATCCTCGATAAAGCCGTGAGCGGCGGGCGCCTCGCAGTTGAAGACTGCACAACGCTGCTCGAGTCGTATGACATCGCGCGCATCGGCGCCGCTGCCGATGAGATTCGCCAAAGACGGCATCCCGACAACGTTGTCACTTACATCATCGATCGCAACATCAACTACACGAACGTGTGCAATGTTGTCTGCACGTTCTGTGCGTTTTATCGAAGGCCGGGCGCGCCCGATACTTACGTGCGCACGATCGACGAAATTTGCGCGAAGATTGACGAGACGATTGCCTTGGGCGGCACGGGTGTGCTGATGCAGGGCGGACTGCACCCGGACTTTGGCGTCGAATGGTATGAAGATCTCTTGCGGACTTTAAGCGCGAAGTACCCAGGTTTTCAGTTGCATTGTTTTTCGCCGCCGGAAATCCACAACCTTCATCTGATATCCGGGCTGGATTACGAAACGATCATGGGCCGCTTGAAAGAGGCGGGTCTTTACAGTCTGCCGGGCGGCGGCGCGGAAATTCTCGACGATGAAGTACGCAAGAAAGTCGCCACCAAGTGCACCACCGATGAATGGCTGGCGGTGATGCGCGCCGTTCATCGCGTTGGCCTGCGTTCCAGCGCTACGATGATGTTCGGCATCGGCGATCGCATCGAGCACCGCGTGCGGCACCTGCAACGCATACGCGATTTACAGGATGAGACGGGCGGCTTCACCGCGTTCATCCCATGGACCTTTCAACGCGAGAACACCGCGCTCGGCCGGCGGATCAAGGACGAACCAACTGGTATCGACTATCTGAAAATGCTGTCAGTGTCATGCTTATTTCTGGACAACATTGAAAACTTCCAATCATCCTGGTTGACGCAGGGATTGCGTCTGGGGCAGGTCGCGTTGCGCTTTGGGGCCAACGACATGGGCTCGATCATGATTGAAGAGAATGTTGTGTCAGCGGCCGGCGCAAAGAACGAGGCGGATGAAAAGATGCTGCGTTACCTGATCAGCGAAGCGGGATTCATTCCTCAGCAGCGCGATATTCTGTATCGACGCGTTGATCGCGATCGCCCGGGCTCGGAGGAGACACGGGCCGCGGGTGTGGCGGCCCTGGTCTGACATCGAGTCGTGATTTTTTGAGGAGCTTTTTCTACGAGCTAATGTGCCGTTTTACGGCGACCTCCCTCACGTTCGGGCTTCTGACTCTGTTGCGGCACTCGCTCCGAAACCTCAACCAAAAGCGGCTCAAATTTTGAAGCGTTCACCAGTAGGCCTGTGCCCTCGGCGGTAGGTTTTACTCTGGAAAGCAGTACGCGGCTGATGCGCCGAGGTATTAGCAGCGGAGCGACGGTAGCGGCTGACTCGGCCAGGGCAACGATGTCGCCGCCGCCGCGCCAGTGTTCACGCACTACCATGTCGTCGGTGCGATCAATCAATCGCAGGATCGTAAGCGAAATAAGAAACAGATCGTCGATCTGCCCGACGAACGGAATCATGTCGGGGATAAAGTCGAACGGGATGATGGCATAAATCAAGGCGCCGGCGAACAACGCGCGCTCAGTTCGCGGCACGCGCGAATCCACCATCAACTTGGCGCACAGAATGATCATGTTCGGCAGGAACAGGAGCAGATTCTTCATGCGCTGTTTAAGCTGTGCCGCCATCGTTCACCTTCTTTCCCGGGCTGCGAATGCGATTTATTCTACCGCATCAGGCCGCTTCAGCGAATCGTCGGTAGTTACTTGCCGAAGTGCTGTAACGAATCGCCAAAGCTGGTGAACGGCATCAACTAAATGAAACTGCGTTGGTTGATAACCAACTACCGGATCTTCTTCCCCGGCGTCTTTCGCCCATTCTGGCTAAGGATCAACTGGGTCACCTGTCCCTGCTCGTTCTTCACAAAAGTCACCTGGGCGGAGACTACTTTGAGAAAGAATTCCGTTTCTGACAAAGGAAACAGTTCGAACTTCGGTTGCCCGGTCGCCTGGGCCATTAATTTTCCGGCTTCATTCGTGACGGTGATGACGAAACTCGGCGCCAGCTCGTAGTCGCCGGCATAGGCATCATAAACTTTGGGATCGACCTTGATCTCGTTTGGTGAATTGGTCAGCAAAGCCAGTTGGGCAGTGGCGTTTAGATTCTTTGGATCCAGCTCCAGAGATTTCTTGTAGTTCGCAATCGCCAGATCCTTATCGCCGTGCGCCTTGTAACCTTCGCCGAGACTGTCATACGCGTTGGCGGCTTGCGGATAGACTTCGACGTTGAGTTTGAATATATCGATGGCGTCTGTGACCTTCTTCATTTGCAGCAAGCGATAGCCAAGCGCATTCAATTCTGTTTCAGCAAAATCGTACTGGCCGGCCGTAGCTCCGCCTTTCAAGTCACGATACTGTTTGATGGCAGAGGCGACATCCGTCTCGTCGACGGTCTTGAGCAGTGGTTCGACAATTGATTGCTTCGGAGATTCGTAAGGCTGATCGTAAAGGATGCTGGCAATTCCCGCGGCGATTCTGTCGAGGTATTCTCCGCGTTCGGTGTTGTCGAGCAGGACGATCAGTCGCCGGTCGTTTACCATTCGGACAATGATTGTACTGAAGCCGTTGATGCCGCCGTTGTGCTGAATTACCGGAACTTCCAACTTGTTTGGGCCCAGCTTAACTTTCGTTATGAGAAACCCGTAACCGTAATTATTTAGGTTGGGCTTGAACATCAGCTCTTTGGATTTGGCCGAAAGCATTCTGTCGCCATACAAACCCTGGTCCCACAGAAACAAGTCTTCGACGGTCGAAAAAAGCGAACCCGCCGCATAGGGAATTGTCATGTCGAGGTAGGGCGCGTTCTCATAACCACGCGGCGTCCTGGAATAGCCGGTCGCCCGCCTGCTGAGGATCGTGTTGTAGTGATCATAGCCGGAGTTCTTCATACCCAACGGATCCAGAATATTTTCCTTCAGGACCTGTTCGTAAGGCTTGGCAGTGACTTTCTCGACGATCGCGCCCAAAAGGAAATAACCCGAGTTGCTGTAATTGAATTTTGTTCCCGGCTCAAATTCCAAATCGCCGCTCGCGTACTTCTTGATGAAGTCGTCGACCGTGAAAGGGTTGCGGCTGACATTTTGGAAGAAGCCCTGCTGGGCAGTGTAATTGGGGACGCCCGAGGTATGACTCAGCAAATTGTGGATAGTCACCTTCGCGCCGGTGTCCTTGCGATAGTCCGGCAGGTAGTCGGTAAGTTTGCCGTCCAGTTTTATCTTGCCTTGCTCAACCAATTGCAGAATCAAAGTCGCAGTGAACTGCTTGGTGATCGAGCCGAGTCTGAATTTCGTGTCCGGCTGGTTCGGAATGTTCCACTCCATGTTGGCCAGGCCGAAGCCTTTTTTGAAAATGACCTTGCCGCTGTCAGCCACCAGAACCGACCCGTTGAACTGGCCATACTTGTTATAGACAGACACCAGCTCGTCGATTTTGCGGCCCTTGTCCTGCGCGACGGCCGCGCCTTGGAAGGCGAGGAGCATAAAGGCCGCCAGCACCACGGCGTTCGCGAAAATTCGCTTCGATGTCTTCATGGTTCGGGTCTCCTGATTGTTGATGGTGAGTTAGTCAAACATAACAAGTCGCGGACGGCAAGTGCCGTGGTAAACGGAGTCCGCGCATCTTGCCGCCAGCGCGCGCAGAGCGCTGAGACAGCTGGTCGTTGCTCGTCAAGATCTCTCGCGCTTCGCGCTCAGGCGGACAGGATGTCCGCGCTCCAACCGCTCAGTCTTTAACTTGTTCTCTCGTTCCGGCTCAGTTAGACTCCGCAAGCGAAAGAAAATTCATCATCAACCGTCGGATTCTCTTCCATGTCGATACTCGATCAAATTCGCCAACGTGCGGCTGGGAAACCTCAACACATAGTTCTACCTGAGGGCGAAGATCCCAGAACGGTAGCTGCCGCCAGTATTGCTGCACGCGAACGACTCGCGCGGGTTACCGTTCTCGGCGATGAAGAGAAAGTGCGCGCTGCTGCTCGTCAGGCTGGCGCCGACCTCGGCGGAGTCGCACTGATCGATCACGTTCGCGCCAACGATTTCGACAAGATGGTGTCTTTACTTTACGAGGCCCGGCGCGCAAAAGGTCTCACGCTTGATGAGGCTCGGAGGGCACTGCGAGACCCGCTGTACTATGGCAACCTCATGGTGCGCGACGGCCGCGCAGACGGTTCAGTAGCGGGCGCTACGAATACCACAACGCATACTGTGCGCGCGGCCCTGCAGTGCATCGGCGTGCGCCGGGGCTTCAAGCTGGTATCCAGCTTTTTTTTGATGGCCTTGCGCGATCAAAGTCTCGGGCACAATGGCGCACTGATCTTTGCCGATTGCGGCGTAGTGATCGAACCCAGCGCTGCTGAACTGGCCGAGATCGCGATCGCTTCGGCTGACTCTTGCCGGACCCTGCTCGGCGCTGAACCGCGCGTCGCAATGCTCTCGTTTTCGACCAAAGGCAGCGCGCGTCACCAGCTGATTGATAAGGTCGTGGAAGCGACGCGCACGGTTCGCGCCCGCGCTCCAGAGATCGAGATAGACGGCGAGTTACAAGCTGACGCCGCTCTCGTTCCAGCGGTCGCGCAATCGAAAGCACCAGGATCGAGCGTTGCCGGCCGGGCCAATGTGGTCATCTTTCCGGACCTGCAATCGGGCAATATCGCTTATAAGTTGACTGAACGTCTCGCCGGCGCGACCGCGATCGGTCCTATTCTCCAGGGTCTGGATGCGCCGGCCAACGATCTTTCACGCGGTTGCAAGGCGGAAGATATCGTCGACGCTATTGCGATTACGGCCGTGCAAGCTCAGGCGCGCAAAACCATGCGTTAGTTTCTCGATCGCCTCGGGCAACTGCAAAGCATGGCCTGAAGCATCAAACCTGCCGTACGTCTAAAACCAAAGTCTGCGGAGTTAATCAGATTGCGCTCGCCTTTTCTAATGATTTTCGTCCTCGTCTTTTCTGCGGCAGCCTCACGAGCGCAGGTCAAGCCGAAACCCTCGCCCACACCCAAGGGTGAAGAGCAGGAACCGGTCCGTGTGTTCACGGAAGAAGTGAGACTTCCCGTGGCCGCAACTGACGCATACGGCCATTACGATCCGGCGCTCGAAATTGCTGACGTGCTCGTACTTGAGGATGGTCAGCCGCAGCAAATCAGAAGCATTCAGCACTTGCCGGCAAACGTGCTGTTACTGCTCGACACCGGCAACGCGCTGGGATTGAAGGACACGAATCTTACCCGCGAGGTCGCGATGCGGATCATCGCAACTCTTCAACCTGGTAATCGAGTAGCAATCATGCAGTTTGCGACCAAGCCGGAGCTGCTGCAAAGTTGGACCACGGACAGAACGGCTATCGCGAAGGTGCTTAAGACGAAGCTGAACTCGGGTAAGACCAGCCGGTTGGCAAGCGCCATTGCGGCCGCGGCCGATCAGTTCAGAGAGACTCCTGCGGGCACTCGGCATATCATTTTGATAACGGATGGCGTAGACGCGTCCGGTGGACAAGTAACCATGGCGAGCGCTCTGAAACAACTGAATTCGATTCAGGCCAGCGTGCACATCATCAGCTATACGGTGATGGCGCGGCAGACTCTACAAACCCAAAACAAAGTGGTCCGTGGTGGCGACGGCGTTCAGCGCGATGCCAACCCGGGAAGCAATCCAGTGGCTAACGGCGATCCCACGCTGCCGCCGGGAACAACTCGCACACCCGGTTTCAAACTTGGTTCGATCGATACGGACGTGGCGATGCGCCGGAAGCGGAAGGAATACGAACGCGCAACGCGTGAGAGTGAAAAGCAACTCGTCGCTATTGCTGAAGAAAGCGGCGGCCGGATTCTGCTTCCCGATTCGGCCGAGAGTTTAATGAGTCAGGCGGAAAGCATCTCGCGAGATATTGGATCGCAGTATGTCGTCACTTATCGGCCAACTCATCCCCTTGCTTTAGCCAAACCAGGTGAATATCGGAAAGTTGAAGTTGCTTCCAGGCGAGTTGGTTTGCATTTGCGAAGCCGGCAGGGATACGTGGTGCCTTAGCGGCGTCGGATTTTCCTTCCGTCTTCAAACGGCGGACCAGGGATTGGCATCAGCCAGCCCGAATGCACCGCCTGGGAGTTGGGTGCGGAACCGCTCGCGGTAGCGAGTGGGTAACTGCGTGCCCTATACGGTAGCGGCGATTGAGTATGGAAGCTCGTTCAACCCGCTTGCTACCGCAAGCGGTTCGGTGCCCTTCACCCGAGGTGAAAGCTTGCCAAGATTACTAATAGCACTCTTCTCCGTATTGCTACTCTCATTTCTCTCTGTAAATTCATCTGCACAAAGTACAAAGCCAAAGCTTCCACCGACTCCGCCCGCCGAACCCAAAGGCGAAGATCAAGTAAAAGTATTCACGGAGGAAGTGCGGCTTCCGGTCGCGGCCATAGATACCTACGGCCATTACGATCCGACTCTTGAGGTCAACGACTTACTGGTTCTCGAAGACGGTGTGCCCCAACAAATCAAAAGCGTGCGTCATATTCCGGCCAACGTTCTTTTGATTCTGGATACCGGTGGCGATTCGAACGGTCTCGGCGGATTGTCAAAAAAAACCAGCACGACAAAGGACATCGCGCTCCGAATCATTTCGCGCTTGCGGGCAGGCGACCGCATTGCTGTCCTCCAATCATCCAATCAGGCTGAGCTACTGCAATCCTGGACTAGCGATGGGGAAAAGCTTGCGCACGTATTGAGGTGGAAACTATTTGCTGCCAAGCGTTCGCGTATTTTCGAAACGATGATCAAAGCCGCGCAGTTGCTCTCTGATCAGCCCGAAGGCAGCCGTCATGTGATTTTGATTACCGATGGAGTCGAAAGTCCGGGAGGGAAAGTTGCGGTCAATGAAGCCATCAAACAAATGGTCGCGGCGCGCGCCACGGTGCACATCATCAGTTACACCGACTATGTGAGACAAAAGGAAGACAAGAATCCATCGAACATCACCGCCGGAATGCGACCTCCGTCTTCAGATCCAATCAACGCCAACGATCCTACGTTGCCGCCAACAGCTACGCGTAATCCTTCGTTCGGCGTGGCCATCAGGTTCGATCCCGCGATGACTAAGGTGCGAAAGGCCTACGAAGCAGAAACAAGAAAGAGTGAGCAATGGCTGACGGAACTCGCCGATGAAACCGGAGGCCGAATCTTCCTGCCCATTTCGGCCGATGAGATGATCGCGAAAGGCGACGAAGTAGCGCGCGACATCGGCGCCGAATACATAGTCACATATCGCCCCGCACGTCCGCTGGCTGATGCCAGACCCGGAGAATATAGAAAAGTGGAAGTTGTTTCGCGGCGAGTAGGCTTGTATCTCAGAAGCCGGCGAGGCTACGTAGTGCCTCAATAGAAGTTGCATTGAGAGTTCAAGCTTCAGGTTGACCTTTCATCAATCAGCAGCCTGAAGGCTGAACTCCAAATCGGGTTAACTAAGCGGCGCATTCAACTGTGACTCTATCGCTGGAGCAGGCGGCTGCCATTCCGGCTCGATCGGTTTTCGCGTCAGTGATCGGCGGCGCAATTCGTCCCAATCTTCTTGAGGGACCCGGTGGAATGCGTCGACGATTTTCGGATCAAATTGACGGTCGACCCATTCGTCCAACTCCTGCGCGGCGGCCTCGTAAGGCCGGCCCTTTCGGTAGACGCGGTCGCTGGTAATTGCGTCAAATGCGTCTGCAACAGAAAAGATGCGGGCGCAGATATCGATCTCTTCAGCCTTCAATCCCAGTGGGTAGCCTGAGCCGTCCCATTTTTCATGATGCTGGGCCACCACTCGGGCGGCGCCTTCCAGGTAACCACGCGTTCCGAGTGTCCATGGGTCTCGGCATCGCGCGCCTCAAGCGCGGCGGTTAGGGCCCCCAGCGTTGAACGATAGGCATTCTCAAGGGAATCCAGCGCCCGATCCAACTCAGCAGTACGTTGTTCAACCAACTCTTCCAGATGATTTTCGTAGCGTTGTTTGGCGACTACCAACTCATGATGCTCGAGGGCGCGCGCCACCGCTGCTTCCGCCTGGCGGAGGTCGAAGGGCTTCATCAGATAATCGAAAGCCCCCAGCCGGAGCGCGTTAATAGCGCTCTCAATCGTTTGCATTCCGCTGATCATTACGATGACTGTGTCTGGAGAGACGACTTTCACATGCGGAATCATTTCCAGGCCAGTCATTCCGCTCATGGTGATGTCACTGATCACCAACTCGTAATTCGTGTTTCGCAGCTCTGCCAGTGCTTCTTCGGCAGACGCTGCCTCGGCGCATTCGTACGTATCTCCCAGGAGTTCGTGGAGTACTCCGCGGACTTCCACCTCATCGTCGACAATCAGAAGACGGGGCTTGGCGATTGTTTCAGTCATAATAGAGTTAGCGCTAACAGTAATGTTCTCGGCTAGATCGTAACGGCAAATCCTTGAGGGGTTATGTCGCTTGGTGGGGATTGGACTGAAGCGGTTCGGGGGGCCAGCCTCAACTGGCGGGGCAATTGTATAACAGGAGCAGGCGATTGGCAAACATTCTTTTGCAACAGCGGACAGGCCATTTGAAGGGCTTTTGCCGTGATTTTTGGAGCTAGGATGGTCGAGGCCCGCTCAACAGGCCAGGTTGACGCTGCCCGCTTGCTGCCCTAATATGGCCTGACCATTTCACTCTTCACGAAGGCCGGAGTGGCGAAATTGGTATACGCACCAGGCTCAAAATCTGGCGAGGTTCACTCCTCATGTCGGTTCGAGTCCGACCTCCGGCACCAATTCCCGCAGAGTATCACTAGATGTCTGATCGTCTTCCGCGGGCGGCGGCATCGTACTCCCAACTCATCAAATTGGACTACTCGGCTCTTACTATGGGATTCTGGCGCTGGAAAACATCAACAAGGGAGTCGAATCGATGCGCAGAATGTCAATGGTTCTATTCGTAATGCTGCTTGCCCTTCCATTCGCACTTGCCAGCTCTTCTGCACCGGCCAACGCGAGAATGGAAGATCAACAAAACCAGGATCAAAATCGCCGTGTCATGCAAGTGCCGTACAGGCGTCGCCGTACGGGCCGTGATGTCGATCGGCGGAAACACCCGGGCATCGGTCATGTGTACAAGCAAGGCGGCAAAGACGCCGGACGCGGTGGCAAACGTTTTGGCAAGAACATAGCCCACGCCAAGCCGTTGAAAGGTGGAAAAGAATTGGGCAGAGGTATGGGGGGCTTTGGCAAAGGCGTCGGTAAAGGCACGGGCCGAACCGGAAAGAAAGTTGGCAAGAGAGTGAAGCATGCTCTCACGCCGTGACGACAGCAACTGAAGCTTCGTGAACAACATTTTGGCCGGGGCTGTAGCTTAAACGTGGGGATGCAGGCAATGGCAGCACCATGGTCCAGCGGCACCGTGGACCTTCGTTTACTCCAGTGACTGGTATCGTCCGCAGCATGGCGATGCGAGTAGTAAAGCGAGCATTGGAACATCGCGATTCAAGTTCTGCCTCGCGACCGTCGAAGCCGCCATTGAAGTGGGCCGGCGGAAAGCGTTGGCTGGCGCCGCACATTGAACCGCTCTGGCGCCGGCATCAGCAGCGTCGTTACATTGAATTGTTTTGCGGTGGGTTGGCGGTCGCTCTGGGTTTGCAGCCGGAGCGCGCAGTGCTGAATGATCTGAATCCTCACTTAATTAATTTCTACGCGCAAGTTCGGCGTGGGCTTTCGATGAACATCGACGCGCGTTATGACCGAAAACTTTTTTACCTCCATCGCGCGCGCTTCAATCAACTCATTAACGACGGAGGCGCAAAAAGCGCTGAAGCCGCGCAACTTTTCTATTATTTGAACCGCTCTTGCTTCAACGGTCTCTGCCGCTTCAACCACAGCGGCGAGTTCAATGTTCCCTTCGGTCAATACAAGACGGTGAATTACGCGACCGACTTTCATCTGTATCGGAAGGTATTTCGCGGCTGGTCATTCAAGAACAAAGATCTCGCGAAGCTCTCGATCGAGCCGGACGATTTCATTTATGCGGATCCGCCGTACGACGTCGAATTCACTACTTACAGCGCAGGGGGATTTTCGTGGGACGATCAAGTTCGCACTGCGGAGTTGCTGGCAAAGCACCGGGGGCCGGTGTTGCTTTCGAATCAGGCAACGAGGCGCATTGTTACTCTGTATCGAAGTTTGAAGTTTGATTTGAAATTTCTGGATGCGCCGAGGCGAATTAGTTGCAATGGCAACAGGCAAACTGCGCGTGAGGTGTTGGCAACGAGAAATTTGGTCTGAACTCTCGACGAATTCTGGCCTTCTAGCACTTTCATTCAACTCCATAGGAAAAAGCGCCCGCAAGGATGCGGGCGAGCCGCAGGCAGGGATGCCTGCGCTGCCGTGCTTACTCACCCAGATAAGCTTCCTTAATCCGCGGATCGTTGGCGAGATCTTTTGAAGGGCCTTCCATCGTGATGCCGCCGGTTTCCAAAACATAAGCCCGATCGGAATGTTTCAGCGCGGCGTGGGCGTTTTGTTCGACCAGAAGGATGGTCGTGCCTTTACTGCGGATTTCGTCGATGGCTTCAAAGATGGTGTGCACGACGAGCGGCGCCAGGCCGAGCGAAGGCTCGTCGAGCAACAGCAGTCGCGGTCGCGACATCAGCGCCCGGGCCATCGCCAGCATCTGCTGTTCGCCGCCAGAGAGCGTTCCCGCCTTTTGCGTTTCACGTTCTTTCAAACGCGGAAACATTTTGAAGCAGCGATCCATGTCCGCAGCGATCTGCGCACGATTCTTCTGCAGGTAGGCTCCCATCTGCAGATTCTCGCGCACGGTGAGATTCGCGAACACGCCGCGGCCTTCGGGAGACATGGAAATCCCGCGCGCAACCAGCTTATGCGTGGCCGTGCCGCCAATTTCTTCGCCTTCGAAAGTGACGCTGCCCTCGCGGGGCTCCAGCAGGCCGGTGATGGTGCGCAGCGTAGTTGTCTTGCCGGCGCCGTTGGCGCCGATCAGTGTGACGACCTCGCCCTGCTCTACTCGCAGCGAGATCCCGCGCAGCGCTTCGATCGCGCCATAGTTAACTGAAACATTGTTCAGAATCAGCATAAGTCATTGTTCGTTGTCAGTAGTTAGTTGTCAGTTGTAAAAACGGACCACTGACGACTGACCACTATCTAATCCCCAAGATACGCTTCGATCACCTTGGGATCGTTCTTAATTTCATCCGGCACGCCGAGGGCGATCGATTTTCCATAATCCACAACCTGAATGCGTTCGCACACGCCCATGACAACTTTCATGTTGTGCTCGACCAGTAGAATCGTCAGACCAAAACGATCGCGTATCTGCTGGATCAGCAGCATCAAGTCTTCCTGCTCGGAAGGATTCAGCCCTGCGGCCGGTTCGTCCAGCAGCAGAAGTTTGGGCCGCGTCGCCAGTGCTCGAACGATCTCCAGACGCCTCTGTTTGCCATAGGGCAGACTCGTGCCGCCTTCATCTCGGGCATCCGCGAGATCGAAAATCTCCAGCAGCTCGAGTGAGAATTTCCGATGCTCGCGTTCGTCGCGTTCAAATCTTGGCGAGCGCACCACGGCATCGAACAGATTCTGGCGCGCGTGAATGTGACACGCGGTCATGACGTTTTCCAGCACCGACATTCCCGGAAACAGCCGGATGTTCTGAAAAGTGCGCGAGACGCCGCAGCGTGAAATCTCGTAAGGCCGCTTGCCGTCAATGCGTTTCTCTTCGAAATAGATCTCGCCCGACGTTGGTTCATAGACGCCGGTTAGTAAATTGAAAATGGTAGTTTTGCCGGCTCCATTGGGTCCGATCAGGCCGTAGATTTCTCCGACGGCGACGGCCATGTCGAGTTCCTTGACCGCGGTCAGACCACCGAAGCGGATCGTGATCTTGTCTGTCTTCAGCACTATCTCGCGGTCCTTGCCGGTCGTCGTCGCTTTGCCGTTCCCGCTCGTCATACTTTTTCCTTTTTGATCGCGGCGCTTGGCTTGGCGACCGGAGTTTCACTATCTCGCTTGCCGCGCAGACGCGTGCGCCACTTCTTAAACAGATCGGTTTTCCCCAGCAATCCCTGCGGCCGCGTAATCATAAGGACGATCAGCAGCAATGAATAGATCACCATCCGGTACTGAGCAAAGCCGCGCAGGGCTTCGGGCAGGATCGTGAGCAGGATCGCGCCCAGAACTGAGCCAACGATCGAGCCCAATCCACCGAGGATGATCATGATTAGAATCTCGAACGACTTGATGAATTCGAACGACTTGGGGTTGAGATAACCGTCAAAGTGGGCCAGCAGCACACCGCCCGCGCCGGCCATGGCCGAAGAGATCACAAATGCCATCACTTTGTATCGGGTGGTGTTGACGCCCATGGCTTCCGCCGCCAATTCGTCTTCGCGAATAGATATCAAAGCGCGACCGAATGCCGAATGCACGATGTTATAGACAATGACGATCGTGAGAATTGCAATTAAAAAGATCCAGAAGACGCTTTTGACGATCGGGATCCCCGAATATCCGCGGGCGCCGCCGATGGCATCGATATTGTTCAGGAAGACTACAATGATCTGGCCAAAGCCCAGGGTCACGATCGCCAGGTAGTCGCCCTTCAAACGCAACGATGGAACACCGACTACGAGACCAGCCACCGCGGCGCAGGCCGCGCCGATCAAAGTGGCGGCCAGGAGTGCTATCACCCAACCGAAAGTTCCGTCGCCGAGGGCCGCCGCAATTCGGACACCATAGTTAACCGAAAAATATGCAGACGAGTAGGCGCCCACCGCCATGAAGCCTGCATGTCCGATTGAAAACTGACCAGTGAAACCGTTGATGAGGTTTAGCGAAACCGCCATGGTGATGGCGATGCCACAGAGCATCAGAATGCGACTGAAGTAAGGGCTAACCATCCGACCGGCAAAGACAAAGTTCAGGCCGTACAGGACGGCGAGCACGGCCAGGACAATAATCAGATTGCGGACGTAGCGAGACATAGGAAACAGAGGTCAGAAGTCAGAGATCAGAAGTCGGAGATCAGAAGTCAGTTGGATCCGCCATAGCTGAACTCTGACTTCTGATCTCTGACCTCTGTCTTTTCAGACTTTCTCCTGCACGGTTGATCCCAGCAAACCGGAAGGCCGGAACAACAGGATCAAAATCAGAATCGCAAAGGCCACCGCGTCCTTATAGGTTGAGGACAGGTAACCAGCAACCATCGTTTCGGTAATCCCGATCAAAAAGCCGCCGAGCACCGCGCCGGGAATGTTGCCGATGCCGCCCAATACGGCGGCGACAAATGCCTTCAGCCCAATCAGGATCCCCATCAAAGGATCGATACGGGGGATGCGGATCGCGACGAGCACGCCGGCGGCCGCGGCCATCGCGGATCCTAAAGCGAAAGTAAAAGCGATGATGCGGTCAGTGTTAATGCCCATCAACTTTGCCGAATTCAAGTTGAAGGACACAGCGCGCATGGCCCGGCCGGTCTTGGTGCGATAAACAATCAATTGCAGAAAGATCATTAGCGCAAAGGCGATCACCAGCACGGCTATGTCGGCGGTATTAATGCTGGCGCCTGCGAAGAGATCCAGATTGCGTTTCTTGAATAGTTCGGGAAAGAACTTCGGGTCCGCGCCAAAGACTACCTGGCCGCCATTCTCGAGCAGCAGCGAGACACCGATCGCGGTGATCAGCGCCGTCAGCCGTGAATACTTTCGCACCGGCCGGTAAGCGAGGCGTTCGATGAGCACGCCCAGAGCCGCGCAGATGGCCATCGCCAAAAGCATGATCACCAATGCGGTAACCAGAGAGGGTTGCAGAACCCCACCACCAAGTAATCCATGGGCCAGGATGCGGCCGAAGACGTTTGCATCCGGATTGCCCATCAGCATCTGCGCGCCGCGTATGCCGATGCCGCCGGCAAGGTAATAACCCATGAAAGCCCCGACCATGTACACGTCGCCGTGGGCGAAATTAATCAGCCGGAGAATTCCATAGACCATCGTATAGCCGAGCGCGATCAGAGCATAGATCGCGCCCAGCGAGATGCCGTTAATAAGTTGTTGTAGAAATGTGCTCATTCAGGCGCGTCGGTCCGCAGTCCGCCTACTCCCGAAGCTGAACCAGCTACATAGCCGGAGTAGCCGAAGACTTCGCGGGACTGGCAGCAGGCTTGACCGGACTCGCCGTTGTCTTAAACGGGCTGGCTGAAGATGCCGGACTATTAACTGTCGCCGGGGTAGCCGAAGATGCCGGGCCAGCGGGCATTGCTGCGCCTTCGACTTTGACCCGTTCAGCCACGGCATACGTGCCGCCATCTTTAATCTCGATCATTACGATTGGTTTTACCGCATCGCGATCCGCGTTGAAGGTGACAACACCGGTGACGCCGGGGAAGTCCTTCGTCGCAGCTAGTGCGTCCCGAATGGCTTTGCCGTCGAGCGAATTGGCATGCTTGATGGCATCAAACATGATCCGAGCGGCGTCGTAAGCTGTAGCTGCGAGCGCGTCCGGAATCGCACCATACAACGCCTTGTAATCCGTAACGAACTTCACCACCGCGGGATCGGTGTCGTAAGGCGAATAGTGATTGGTGAAGTAGCTGCCATTCAGCGCCTTGCCGCCGATGTCATAGAGTTGTTTTGCGTCCCATCCGTCACCACCAACGAGCGGCACCGTGACACCCTTGTCTCGGGCTTGCTTGGCGAAGAGGGCGACATCGCCGTAATAACCCGGGACGAAAATGACGTCGGGATTCGCTCCCTTGATCGAGGTAATCTGAGCGTTGAAGTCCTGATCGCCCGCCTGATACGATTGTGTGACGACCATCTCACCGCCCATCTTCGTAAAAGTTGCCGCGATTACCTTTTCCAGACCGGTTGAATAATCGTTCTTGCGATCGACCATGATGCCGGCGCGCTTTTTGCCCAGTGTCTTTGCGGCAAACTGCGCGATGGCCGCGCCCTGCACGGGATCGATAAAGCAACTGCGGAAAATGTAGTCGCCCTTTTTGGTGACCTCAGGATTCGTTGACGAAGGAGTGAGCATCGGGATTTTTGCGTTTTGTGCGATCGGAGCAGCGGCGATCGAGCGGGAACTGGCGACCTCGCCGAGGATAGCGTTCACGCCGTCCTGGGTCACAAACTTCGTGACGATGGTGGCTGCTTCGGAGGGGTCAGAGCGATCGTCCTGAACATCGAGCTCAACTTGCTTGCCATTAATGCCGCCGGCTTTGTTTATCTCGTCGGCGGCCATCTTGATCCCGTTGGTCGACGAGATGCCAAAGTTGGCCGTGTCACCGGTCATCGACATAAAAACACCGATCTTAACCTTGTCTCCACCCCCGCCTGGTTGACAGGCGAATGCGGTTAGCAGGCTGGCGATAATGATTGAGCTTAGCAGGATGCGCTTCATAGTGTTCCTCTCTCGAATTTTTTTAAGGTTCGGAGCTTATGCTGTTACTTCAGTTTGGCGGACAGCATGATAGCGGCGAGCCTTGGAATTAAGCAAACTATTGGGAGAAATTTAGCCGAGCCCGGGCATTATAGCGATTTCGCCATTTGTGTCGAGTGTCCTAAGACATCGAGAAATCTCCCAAGCTGTCTTGCTGCGCTCGTATTCAGGTCATTAACGCTTGCCGGACGGAGCGCGGGCATCTTGCCCGCCTGAGCGCAAAGCGCGAACAGCCTTGCCCAAGCGATTCTGCTCCAGGAGCTGATCGGGCTCCGCTCGCGGACAGGATGTCCGCGGTCCGCTTTCTTTGATTTCGAACCAGCTGTGGCCAGCACCAGAGTGCGCCGTGGAGCGCCGCGGTTCTGCTTTGATCGAGAAGTAGTCTAATTGCATCCATGATCAAACCGAACTGGAAGACTTTATTTGTCCCGGTTGCTCTGGCTGCTCTTCTAGTCGCCTGTAGTCGCTCGGCTCAATTGCCACTGGCCGCCGCCAAGCCAGGTCCGTCTTCCGCGCTCGTCGAAATCATTCCTATCACCCTGCCGGCGCTGGCGCGCGACCGATGGAACAAAGGCAGTGAAGGGTTGGAAGCGACCGTGCCTAAGGAACCAGAACCGACAATGCTGACAGGTCCCAACGCGGTGCCCGCGGACACTCGCATCGTCATCAATATTCCGGCTTTTCGCATGGATGTTTTTGCCAATGGTTCGCTCGTCAAGTCATATAAGATAGGCATTGGCTATCCGCAGTTTCCTTTGCCTCAGGGTTTGCGCAAAGCCGAAATGATCATTTTCAATCCGACATGGACGCCGCCGGATTCGCCCTGGGTGGACACGATGAATGTGACGCCGGGGGAAGTAATCGGGGCGGGCAACAAACAAAACCCGCTCGGCCCAATCAAGATTCCGATTGGCTCGCCTTCTTTGATTCACGGAGGCAAACCGGTGGCAAAGATTGGGACCTTCGCGTCGCACGGTTGCGTCGGCATGACGAATGCGCAGGTCAAAGATTTCGCAAGAGTGCTGGCCGACGCTGCGCATGCCGGGCTGACCGAAGAGACGATGTCCGCCTATCTGAAGAAGCGCACCCAAACTCGCACCGTCAAGCTGGGTCAGATGGTTCCGGTCGAGCTGCGCTATGAAACGATTGTGCTTGAGGACGGCAAGTTGCACATCTATCGCGACGTTTACGATCAGAAAACCAACACTGAGGAGAATTTGCGCGCGGTGTTCGCGGCAAGCGGCGCCAGCTTTGATGGCCTTGGGGAGCAAGAGAGAGCGCAGGTGCTGGAAGCATTGAATGCAATGTCAACACATCCGAAAAAACAAGCCACGCCCAAGCCGACACCAAATTCAGTCGATGATGCTCTTAAGAATTCAGCGAACACTCCTGTTAATGCGAGCGACCGAAAGGCCGAAGCCGAGCGGCAGAAAAAACTGCGCAGCCAAAAAGACTTTGTGATCGAGGTTGTCGAACTGGCAGGCAAAGGTTATCCGGCGCCAGTGAATCTGAATAGCGGCGCGGGCCCGCAGGTTGGTGCTCTTCCGACGCCGAGGCCAAACACGCCTTGAGGACGAGTCAGAACCGGGAGCGGTAGCGACCGGGTCCCAGAGGCAACCTCGACAGAATAGTGCCCGCCGATCAACCTCCGTTAGCATCTTAATCCGAAAACAAGACACTACTCGTGGTTGGCAGCTTGAGCACTCGATCCGGTCGCTACCGCTCCCGGTTCTGTGCTGCTTGCACGTCAGAGCAATTGATTTATTGACAGGTGAATTGGTCGTTTCAACTAGGATGAGATGGCAGCTGCGTCGCAGGAATCCAGGACCGGAGCTTCGATAATCTCAACAGGGTTTCCGGCTTCACCGAAGTATTGACGCCCCGCAGAGATCGCTTCGAAGTATTCAGAGATCCGATTCAGAATTTCTTCAACTGAGTGCGAGTGATACATCGCCGTGCGAAACAACGCGCCGCCCTGAAGACCGCGCGTGAATTGTCCGGCCAGTTGTTTCATGCGACCGATAGCGGCCAACTCGCGCATGTCCTCGCGCAGCATGTCGAAGTATTCAAGCAGTACCGCGCGTTTGTCATCGAGCGTTGGCTGAAAGGGCTCGCGGCCGTGCATGACATCTTCGATCTGACGGAAAATCCAGGGATTCTGCATGGCGCCGCGGCCGATCAAGACTCCGTCACAGCCGGTTTCGCGAAAGCGCGCGAACGCCTGTTCGATGGTGGTTACGTCCCCGCTGCCCGAGACCGGCACGCTGACGGTCTCTTTAATCTGCTTCACCAGATCCCAATTTGCCAGACCTCGATAACCCTGTTCCTTGGTCCGGCCATGCAGCGCGATGTGTTCAGCGCCGCAGGCTTCGGCCAGCTTGGCAGTTTCGACGGCGTTGACGGTGTGATCGTAAAAGCCGGCGCGAATTTTCACGGTCATCGGGATTGTGATCGCCTTCTTGATTTCGGTCAGGATGTCTTCCAGACGTGGATGGTCTTTCAGCAATCCCGATCCACCGCCATGCTTCACAACTTTGGGCGCCGGACAGCCGCAGTTCACGTCGAGTATGTCCGCGCCGATTTCCTCCGCCATCTCGGCGGCCATGCGCATGCGCGCAGGTTGGCCGCCAAAAATCTGGACCGCGAACGGGCGCTCGTTTTCATAAAAGCGCATCTGCCGTTTTGATTTCGGATTGTGGCGGGTCAGGCCTTCGACTGAGATGAATTCGGAGACTGTCAGCCCGATGCCGCCGCGTCCTTTTAGCAAGCGACGAAAGGAAATATCAGTTACACCCGCCATGGGCGAAAGCACCAGCGGTGGATTGATTTCGATATCGCGAATCTTGAATGGTTTGATCTCGTTCATCAGAAAAAGGCCACACGAGATTCTACCCCATGTGGCCTTTGATGTCCGACGGGCTTGGAGCGCCGACATCCCTGTCGGCGGTTCGCGAGCATCCTGCTCGCCTGCTAGTCCAAAGCTGCCGGCAGGATGCCGGCGAACCGCAGGCAGGATGCCTGCGCTCCCACTACCAATTAACCACCAGCTTCTCCGCATCCTCCCAGGCCGGAACGTCCAGGCGCAAGGCCGCACGCTGAAGTCTTTCAGAGTCATCCAGTAATCGGCCTGCACCCAAAGCGACAGTCGTCAAAGGATCCTCCGGCATAGTCACCTTTAGATTTAGATCGTGTTCGAAGCGCTCGGTCATCCCGCCGAGCAGCGAGCCACCGCCGGTAAGGGTCAGGCCGGAATAATAAAGGTCCGCCGTGACTTCGGGTTTGGCATCTTCGATTACCCGCCGCACTGCTGAGATGATTTCTGCCAGAACATGTTCGAGCGCGCTGCTTACCTCGCGCGCGTTGATGGTAATCGGCAACGCCGCGCCATTGGCGAGTTGTTTGCCGACCACCTTGATCTCCTTTTGCGATTGTTCACCGTACTTGTAATCCCAGGCTCGGCCCAATTCTCTCTTCACTTGCTCGGCGGTGCGCTCGCCAATTTGCATTGCATATCGCACTCGCAGGTAGTCTCGGATTGCTTCGTCCATCGCATTGCCCGCGGCGGGAACGCTCACCGAACTGACTACCCCACCTGAGGCGAGGATGGCAATGTTACTCGTGCCTCCGCCAATGTCGACCACGAGGTGGGCCTGTTCGTTATCAAAATCCAAACCAGCGCCCAATCCTGCGGCCAGACCTTCGTCAACCAGATCGACCCGGCCGGCTTTGGCATCGCGGGCGGCGTCTTTGACCGAACGCCGTTCGAGCGGCGTAGACGATCCGGGCACGCCGATCACCAGGTGACTACGCCGCGGATGATCGTTGTGCTGCACTCGACTAATAAGAGTCCGCAAAAACTTTTGGGAGATTTCAAAATTGTCTATGGCCCCACGGCGAATCGGCCGATGTACTTCGGTATCGTTTGGCTCACGTCCCAGAAGCTTTAGCGCCTGCGACCCGACCGATAGTACTTCGCCGCTGTACTTGTGTAGAGCTAATACTGAAGGCTCGTTGAGAACCACGCCCTGCGTGGGCGCGTAGACTATTGTGTTAACCGTCCCCAGATCGATTGCCAGATCTTCGCTGAAAAACCCGCTTAGGATACCCATGTCAATTACCTCACTTAGGTTATAGAAACGGAGAATTGCTCCAGGAATACAGCAACCAATATGCCAATGCTCGCTGGGTGGGCACGGGTCGGATAACGAGCCCGAGATTCTGAGCTTCCGGCGTTGCGTAAGATGGAATGAATCGTCCGTTATTATTGATTGGGTCAGTTGCACCGCCCGATAATCGGACGGCGAGAGGAACGATTTACACCGGTCAAAGTGCCATTAACCATTCGGTCCGATCGAAGGCGCGAATGGTGTTCGCAGTAAAGCGGACTTGGGCTAGTGCCTCGAGCGGGTGGTGAGGAAGCGGCCAGAAGTGTTAACCGAACCAAAGGCTATGGCTCTTTGCTCTTGTCTTCTTTCTTGTCCCAGGGACGACCAGGAAGCGAAAGCACTATTCTTAGGCTTTCCATCTCGGTGCTTAACTGAAGCGTTTCCGAAAGGCCGTAGACGTTCACCTTTTCTTTTGCGTCAGCAGAGGACTTCTCGGCAGTTGAGACGACTCGATACTTGTAACCATCGAATCCCTTCAACTCAAAACGACCTTGCTGGTCAGTCCTGGTTTCACAACCGTTGACACACCACCCCGGGGTATCGACATCTTCAAGATAGATGTCGACACCTTTGGCCAGACTTCCGTCCGGCCAGACAACAAATCCGCGAACCAGATGAGCTATCGACTGTGGCGGGAGATGAATGTCAATGTCTTTGAGTTTCTGACCCAGTCCAATCTCGATTACGGTTGCCCTGCTTCGATCGGTGACTCCCGGATAGAACGTCCGCGGGTACGGCTGCTCGTTGCTTGGCGAAGAAGACAGGTTAATGCCCAACAGATAACGGCCGGGGGGAATTTCCCCGAGCTCGTATTCGCCCTTTTCATCAGCCCATGTCTCATCGCCGCTTAACCTTTGGATAGACTCGCGCTCAACTGGCATCAGTTCAACGTTGGCCTTCGCCAGTGCTGTTCCATCCGGCCTGAAAACGTGGCCAGTGATGCCACTGTCGTTTTGGGCAAAGAAGTCTTCGTGAGCACAGCCACGATCATTCAGTTTAACATCGCGGATCCAGTTTTGGTCCTGGCGATAGTAATCCGGCACTACGGCGTGAACCTTGTACCTGCCAGCGGAGAGTCCAGTAAGCTCGTACTCTCCCTTACTGTCCGTCACTGCATCGAACGTGCGCTGCTGGCCTTCGATCTTGACCATGACGCCTTCGAGAGGTTTGGGCGTGCGCCAGTCAGAGGACTTCGGATCCTTTAATGCTGCTGCCACGGAACCATGGATGCGAGCGCCGGTGCCCTTACGCGGGAGGTTTCGAAGAAACTCCAAATCTTCCTGCGCATTCGCCAGCAAACCGGTTCGCGTGCAGATGTTGGTTCCCAGTGTCTCCAGGGATTCTCCATAGGCGTAGACCAAATAACGCTGGCCACGCCGGAACCAATATCCGCAGTCACCTCCGCCGGTTCCCGAATGGATTACAGCGCGAGTACCTTTCACGCCAAGAAAAGTTTCCTCAACCTTAAAATAGATTTCGCCCACATCATAAGTCGTCGTACTGCCGTCTGCTTGACGCTCCTGGCGCTGTTCTTTGGCGCCGATCACCTTGCCAATGAAGACAGCCCTCGCCGAGCCGAACTCTTCGCAAGCGGGTCGCGTTTGCGCACAACTACAAGCTTTGACTTCCGGCGAACAAGAGAAGAGAGCAATCGCGGAGACGATTAGCAGGCGGTGTTTAAAGATATTCTTCATACTTGACCCCTTATGGCTCAATTGTAACCCGAGTGCCAACGCTCACGGCTGCGAATAGCTCACGGATGTCTTCATTTTCCAAAGCCGCGCAGCCCCAGGTCCAATCACTTCCGGCGCCGTTGCCGTGGATGTAGATGTCGCCACCCAACGCAGTATTCTGCGGGGGAGGTTTCTTTGCTTTCAGGGCGCGCATGATCGCATCGTACTGGCCTTTCGTTATCAAGTCATCACGCAGACCCCGCTCGGCATGCGCGGCGTTTGGGTAGCTGACCCCGAGCGAAAGGTAGTAGGCGCTCTTGTCGTTCTTAGTGAAGATGTAGAAATCGCCTTCCGGGGTGCGCCGATCACCTTGTCGCACTTTGTCGCCGACCGGGCTCGATCCCAGGCCGATGCGGTATGTGCGTAACAGTTTGCCGTCGGAAAAAAAGAGAAGTTGTCGCTGAGCTTTCTTGATCACAATCCTTGGCTTGACCAACGGCAACTTCAGTGGTGAACGCTCGTCAGGTTGCGCGGCGACCGGCCCGCCTCTTTGCGGATCGCCTCTTTGCTGGGAGCGGACAGGTTGCGGCGACACGTTGGTTTGGCAGGCTGAGAGCAGAAGCAGAAACAAAAATATGGATCCGTTTGCGAATTCCTTCATCGTGGGTCACAAAATCAGAGGTTCACCGCGTGAGCGGACGATTGATAGTAGCCCAGCGATTGATCGCTGGGGAAAGAGCCCCAAGTTGCGATCGAGTCCGTGAAACGGACGTCTGAATTACCGCAGGTAGGCGCATTTTGAACTCAGCCGTCCGCTTCGCGGACTGCATTTTGTCTTGCGCTCCGTTTCCCAGCAGTAAACTGCTGGGCTACTTTCGGTCGTCCGCTTATGCGGATTCAAGGACTTACTTTTGTGCAAAGCGCCTTGCGTCGAAGTTGTCGTCCAGCGCTTCAATGATTCGCTCGCTGATCGTCTCAACCAACTGATCTGCGTCGCGTCGCGACACGTTGCGGCTAGCTGGCGCTTGGAGCACTCGCGCTACGATTTCGCGGTCACGACGCCGAATCCTGAGCTCGTCTCCCACTTTGACCGTATGCCCGGACTTGGCCGTCCGTCCGTTGAGAAGCACAAAGCCCGCATCGCAAAGCTCCTGAGCTAAGGTGCGGCGCGGGCAGAGCCGGCTTACTTTGAGAAAAAGATCGAGTCGCACTCAAGTGGTCTCGTGGCGCGAACTGAATAAGAAGTTCAGGGCTTGGGAATGATGCCCAGCAGCTTGCCCTTCTTTTTCTCAGGAGCTCTTTTGGTTACGGCGGCGGGCGGCACAATCTTGAGCAGCGGTTCAACCTCTGCGCGATAACTATCGGCGATCTTTACATAACCATCGTTGCGCAGTTCCTGTAAATAATCCTCGCGTGCTTTGGCTGAACGTTCACGAGTTATCGCTTCGCGCACGTTATTCTCGTTAAAGGTCGGAGTGTTGCTGCCGGCTGTGCGCGCATCTACGCGCAAGATGTGATAACCCTCGTCAGTCTTCAGTGGCTCGCTCACTTCGCCGGCCTTAAGCTTCTTGATCGCGCCGCCTATTGCGGGACTCAGATCGGGAACTTGAAAGAGACCTACTTTGCAGGGCTTCTGTCCATTGGTTGCCGGTATTTCGGTGTAGGCAGCGGCCAGCGTGCAGAAATCCGCGCCGCCGCGCGCCTGAGCCGTCAACTTGGCTGCCTGGGCTTTGACGTCCGGTTCCTGTTTGCCGGCGAGTCCCAGGAATATCTCTGACAGCTCAATCGTTTCAGGCTTGAGAAAAGTTTGCTGGTGCCCAGCGAAATATTTCTGTAGTTCATCCTGGCTATAACTGAAGAACAATTTGGAATCGACTTCGCTCTCCAGGACTGCCTGTTTCATTATTTCAATGCGCATCGTCGCGCGAATTCCAGCGGGATCAAGTTTCGCCTGCCGCATCGCTTCGTCCAATTTATCAATTGAAGTAATGCCGTTCTCTTTAGCGACGTCGAGCATGCGCTTATTGACCTCGGCTTCGACCCTGTCGGTCAGGTCCAGCTCTTTGCCTTTCTGAAGGAGCAATTGTTCGTTGATCAGAGTGGCAATCAGCTCGGCTTTGTGCGGTTCGACCTCAGCGTTAGCCTGCTGTTCGGTCCTTCCATTTTGCTTCAACGTCTCGACGCGCTCCTTCATCTCGCGCTTCAATTGCGAAAGAGTGACGACGCCGTCATTTACCTGCGCGATGACTTCATCGACGACTACGGGTTCCCCCTCCTGGGCCCGCGCGAGGGATGGCGCAAGGACGAGCGAAGTTAACAGTAAAGTGCCAATGATTAATTTGGATTTCACAGATTCGTACTCCCTTAATTAAAGCTCCGGCGAGCGAAACATTTATTGCCCAAAATTTCCCAACGATGGTTCAGCTCCTTTAAGAGCTGGAATGAGATTACCGAAACGGCGCCATAAATATCTCGCACCTACGGTGCTGGTTTGGACGGCCATTCTAACCGTCAGCCCTGATTTGCAGCAACACGCGGCGGGCGATGGCCAGCGAGTAGTCCTTTTCCTCAGCGCTTAATTCCAGCCGCAAGACCCCACCGGGTGTAAAGCTCGCACCTTCCCGGCCCTGAATTAGTTCCATCAGCTTCTCGGGCGCAACGCGGGCCTTTTCGGCCAGTTTAATGGCGATTCCTTCCCGGGTCCGGTCAATCGACACGACGCCTACAGTCTCGGAGACCTGACGCAAACGCGCATAACCAAACAGGTCTTCTACCGGCTCGGGAATGCGCCCGTAACGATCTTCGGTTTCGGCGCGAATCGCGGAGAGCGCCTCTTCGTCGCGTGCTGACGACACCCGTTTGTAGGTGCGCAACCGTTGGCCCATGTCGGCTATATAGCTTTCGGGAATGGCGACATCGACACCCAGGTTGAGCGAAACCGTCGGCTCATCTTCTACCTGCTCGCCTTGTAATTCAGCGACGGTCCGTTCGAGCATCTGCGTATAAAGATCAAAGCCGAGCGCATCCATATGGCCCGACTGCTCGCCCCCGAGCATGTTGCCCGCTCCCCTCAATTCCAGATCAAGCGCCGCGATCCTGAAGCCGGCGCCGAGATCAGAGAACTCGCGAATGGCCGCCAGTCGCCGTCGCGCAATCGGCGACAATTCCTGCTCTGCCGGGATCAGCAGATAAGCGTATGCGCGGCGGCTGGAACGGCCCACTCGGCCACGTAATTGATAAAGTTGGGAAAGACCGTAATTGTCGGCGCGGTTTATGATGATTGTGTTAGCGCGGGGGATGTCTATTCCGTTCTCGATGATCGTGGTGGCCACCAGCACATCGTACTTATAGCCAATGAAATCAAGCATCACCCGTTCCATTTCTTTTTCGTTCATCTGGCCGTGACCGACCGCCATGCGCGCTTGTGGCACCAGCCGTTTGACCAGCGCAGCGATGGTTTCGATCGACTCGACGCGATTGTGAATGAAAAAGACCTGTCCGCCACGCGACAATTCAAGATCAATTGCCGACTTGATCACCGCGTCCGACGATTGAACCACTTGAGTTTGAATCGCCAGGCGGTCGCTGGGAGGGGTTTCAATCAGAGACATATCGCGCAAGCCGCTCAGAGACATATTTAGTGTCCGCGGGATGGGCGTAGCCGAAAGCGTCAGCACGTCGACGCGCTTCTTCAGCTGCTTCAAACGTTCTTTGTGCGCGACGCCAAAGCGTTGTTCTTCATCGACCACTACCAATCCCAGATCGCGAAAGCTTACGTCCTTCGAAAGTATGCGATGGGTGCCAATCACAACGTCGACCTCCCCCGCTTCCATTCGCTTAACTACGTCCTTCTGTTCTTTGGTCGAACGAAAACGTGAAAGCAATTCAATCTTGACGGGGAAGGGCGCGAAGCGCTGGCGGAAAGTATCGAAGTGCTGATAGGCGAGCACGGTCGTCGGCGTCAGGATAGCGGCTTGCTTCCCATCCATCACCGCTTTGAAGGCCGCCCGCATCGCTACTTCCGTCTTCCCATACCCGACATCGCCGCACAACAAACGATCCATTGGCGTCGGCGTTTCCATGTCGTGCTTCACGTCTTCGATTGCGGTTTCCTGATCCGGCGTCAGCGTGTATTCAAAGCCCTCTTCGAATTCGCGTTGCCAGGGAGCGTCAGAGGGAAACGCGTGGCCCCGGACCAGCTTGCGTTCGGCATAAAGACGAAGCAGCTCGTCAGCCATGTCGCGCATCGCGCGTTTGGCTTTTGCTTTCGTCTTTTGCCAACCGATTCCGCCCAGCCGATCGAGCGTGGGTTGATGACCTTCGGCGCTCGAGTAACGCTGCACCAGGTCGAGCCGCTCAACTGGCACATACAGCTTCGCCTCTTCCGCGTAGAAGAGCAGCATGAACTCGCCGCGCGTGGCCGACACGAGCCCGCTGTCAGTCGACGACTGGGTCGGTCCCAAGTCGAGAGTGACCAGCCCGCCAAACCGCGCAATGCCATGATCGATGTGCACGACATAGTCGCCAACTTTTAGATCGCGAAAGTCAGAAAGAAACGCCGCCGCCCGCGTGCGCCGTTTCTTTTCTCGCTTAATCGCCGTGGTTCGCCGCTCAAGCGCGGGCTCGGCGGCTTCGTCAAAAAGATCTCCTTCGACGTGAACCACCAAACGCGCAGAAGGAAGCTCGAAGCCACCTGAAAGTTTGCCGGACGTGACCACCGCGTCGGAGGGCGCCGAGTAATCCGTCCGGTCGACGGACGAAGTGAGACGAACGTTGACTTCGTACTCGCGCAGGATTTCCGCCACGCGTTCCGCGACGCCGCGGCTGGGCATGACGAAGAGGGTGGTGGCTCGGTCGTTCGTGTGCCGTTTGATCAGGTCAGTCGCGAGATCGGGCAGGCGGCCGTGATAACGGATCACGGACTGAGCCTTCCATTCGATCTCTGCTGGGAGCGCGGACGTGCCGTCCGCATTTGGGAACAGAAATAACGGCTTTCTTTGCGTGCGCCCCTTGCCTACCGAAAGCTTGGGTGCTTCAGCATCAAGCGCGATCTCCTGATCTATCTTCGTGGTGGTGCGACCCAGTGTGCGCAACTCAATCTGTTGCATTGCATCGATCCCGCCACGCAATTCTTCAGCGGTCAGATAAAGTTCCGGCAGTGAAAGACCCAGGTCGTCGGCTGCATCGGTTTCGGCAAAGCGATCCGCCAAAGTCTGGAAAGCGCTTGCCAGAAAGTTTTCGACCGAGACCGGTTCGTCGACTATCAGTACCGCGTCCTGCAAATAGTCGAATACGCTGGCCCGATCCTCCTGAACCAGCGTAATCAACCATTCCCAACCGGGAAAGTCTTCGCCTTCGTCGGCGAATACCGTGCGGTCACGCAACGATCGAGCAAAACGGTTGTCACGCCAGCGCGCCCGCGCACGCGTGGCCCACTCACGAAGATCCGAAGGCCTGACCGCAAGTTCGCGCATCGGCGGAATCTCGATCTCGGACAATTGAACTGTGGAGAGCTGTGTTTCCGGATCAAACTCGCGAATTGAATCGACCGTATCGCCAAAAAATTCTATGCGTGCCGGATCACTGCGGCCGGGTGGCCAGACATCCAGAATTCCTCCGCGGATCGAGAACTCGCCGATAGCGCCAATCGGGTCTTCGCGGACATAGCCGCCGGCCAACAATTTGTCGATCAGTTCTTCGGGTGAATGATCTTCGTCGCGACGAAGTAAGGCGCCTGCTTTCAAAACTTCCGCCGGTGGAACTGTACGACGCGCCAGAGCCCTTGAAGTCAGCAAGACAAAGTCGCTGACGTCACGCGCATCCTGCGCGTGATTCATAGGTGAGTCGAGCACTCCAGCGGGGTTGGCACCCCAGCCGACATGCCCCGCCGGGGAGCCCTCACTGTCGCGCTGGGTGACCCGCACGCGAGTGCCACTCCGTTGGCGGCGGGCCAACCGCCACAGCGCCAGAGCGCGCTTCTCGAGTGTCTCAGTGTGCGGCGACCCGCCGGCGTAAGGATCGCTTTCCGAAGCGGGCAGGACTGTGACCGCGTTTTTGCTTTCAGCTAAGGAACGCAGCGCACAGTACCAGAAGTTAATGTCTCGCTCCCAGTCTTCCAGATCGCGCTGGGCCGGCACGACCAACGCGAATTGTTTTCCGGTGTCTCGCTGGAGGGCGGCCAACGCCAACGCCCGCGCGGGACCGGCGATCAGTCCGCTGATCGAAACAACGCGCGCGCCGCGCTTGATATCGTCAAGCACACGTTGGAATTCAGCGCTGTTGGCAACTGAGCTCAGCGTGCGCTGAAGTACTGAAGACTTTTCAGTAGTGGCTGCCATTCAAGTTTGAAGTTCAACTCAGTCGTGGCATCCGGGGCAGTAGCCCGACCGTCAGGGAGGGCGTGTCCAAGTCAGACGCCCTCCCTGACGGTCGGGCTACTGCCCCCCCTTCTTCATCCGATCAATGATTGCGCTCGACGAAACACCTTCGACAAAGGGTAGTCTGACCACCCGACCACCCGCAGCTTCAACTTCTTCGCGACCGTGGATTTCGTCAAGGGCATAGTCGCCACCTTTGACCAGCACGTCGGGCAACAGTTTAGAGATCAATGACCGCGGCGATAGATCATCGAAAATCGTTACATAACTCGTCGCGCGCAACGCCGCCAGAATTTCGGCCCGCTCACTCTCCTGCATCAAAGGCCGGCCCGCGCGTTTCAATTCGCGCACCGAGGCATCGCTATTGATCGCCACCACCAGCGCATCGCCAAGCGCGCGTGCTTCCGCGAGATAACGCACGTGGCCGACGTGCAAAATATCGAAGACACCGTTGGTGAAAACCAGCTTTTGTCTCGCGTCGCGCAGACGCGCGCGCTCACTGAGAAGATCGCCCTCAGAAAGAATTTTATTGGTGGACATCCGCCAACAATCTAGCATGCGAAGGCTCAGAGAAAGTAGCGGGGTGACGACGTCACCTCGGAGCGCGGACATCCTTTCCGCCTGAGCGCGCAGCGCGAAGAGCTCCGAATAGATGCTTCAGGCATAAACCTGAGCAGGCTGCGCCCGATGGCGGACAGGAGGTTCGCGCTCCACTTGCCATTTACGATTTGGCATTTACCATTTACTATCATCGTTTCCGATCATTACGAGCTTATGACTGTACCTTTCCTTGAAGACAACGATCAGACTCAGGCGCGGCGCGAGCACTTGGAATCTCTGCGCCTGCTGGTTGGCAATGTCTATCCGAACAAGTTTGAGCGTAGTAACGTTATCGAGAATCCTTCCAGTGAAGACACGATTACCTCCATTGTTACTACGTTCAGGAAATTCGAACCGCAGTTCGCCGAAGGTCAGAAGCCTTCAACAGAAGACCTGGAAGCTGCAAATGCCAAACTAAACAAGGTTCACGTGCGCATTGCCGGGCGCATCGCCGCGCCGCCGCGTGTGATGGGCAAAGCGGCTTTCGTCCATCTGTCTGATGGCACTTCACGTTTGCAGATCTATGTTCGCCGTCAGGACATCACCGGCGTGCGCAACGATGCGGACGGCGGCGAAGTCAACGGTTGGGACCTTTTCAATCTGCTCGATCACGGCGACTTCATCGGCGTCGAAGGTTATCTGTTCGTGACGCGGACCGGCGAATTGTCCGTGCACGTCGAGAAGCTTCAGTTCCTGGCAAAGGCTCTGCTGCCGATGCCGGACAAGATGCATGGGATCCACGACGCAGAGATTCGCCAGCGGCAACGCTATGCCGACTTGATCGCCGGCAGTTTGAAACTGGAGCGCGAAGAAGGCGGCCTGACACCGCGCGAAGTCTTTGAGTTGCGCTCGAGAGCTGTGCGCGAGATTCGCCGCTTCCTCGACGAGCACGGCTACATCGAAGTCGAAACGCCGATGCTGACGCCGTTGGCGACCGGAGCGGCGGCGAAGGCATTCGAAACACATCACAACGCGCTCGACATCAAGTTGTATGCGCGCATTGCGCCGGAGCTTTATTTGAAGCGGCTGGTCGTGGGCGGTTTTGAAAAGGTCTATGAACTGAATCGCAATTTTCGCAACGAAGGCATCTCGACCAAACACAATCCTGAATTCACCATGCTTGAGTTCTACATGGCCTATGCCGACGTGAACCAGATGATGGATTTTGCCGAGAAGCTTTTAAGAAATACTGTGAAGACGGTTCTGGGAGAAGAGCAGCTGACATACAACATTCCGAGAATGTCCAAGGAAGTATGGGTCGACCTTCAACCGAGCTCAATTGATTTCTCGAAACCCTTCCAACGGCTGACTATGAGGCAGGCAATAGCAAAGTACTGGAAGCCGTTGTACGGAAAAATTCGAGAGTGGAGAGTAGACGAAGAATGGTTGCTGGATCCTAAGAATGTGCGACTTTTCGCTAATTTTCAGCGAGAGTGGTATGCGCACGGAGTTGCCAAATTCCATTTGACAGCTCACACAGATGTGCCGTCAGATGCGCCCGATGTGTTCGCTGCGGCGATCGACATCGCGTTGGAACAGGCGCTTATTCAAACTAAAGCGACGGCGGATTGTTTAGATGGAGCCAAGGTAGCAGAAGACTTGGTGTACTTATTTGAAGGAATTGCCGAGCACGAATTGATCCAACCCACTTTCATTACTGATTTTCCGAAATCAGTCTCGCCGCTCTCTAAAGCCTCGCCATTCGATCCAACCATCGCGGAACGCTTCGAGTATTTCGTCGGCGGACTCGAATCAGGCAACGGCTTCTCTGAACTGAACGATCCCGAAGAGCAGTACCAACGCTTCAAAGACCAGGTCGGACAGCGGGAACGTGGCGACGAAGAGGCAATGGTGATGGACGAAGATTACATTCGGGCGCTCTCTTATGGCATGCCGCCCGCGGCAGGTATCGGCCTCGGCATCGATCGTCTGGTAATGCTGCTAGCGAACAAGCAGTCAATTCGCGATGTGATCATGTTTCCGCATATGCGTCCGGAGAAGCGTTCGGACGACGAAGGCCAGGCGGGTCAGTAGCCCGACCGTGAGGGAGGGCGTAACGCAATTGCTGCATTCAGGATAGACATCAATCGACCAGCCTGCGAAGCAGGCGGCCATATTAGTAGCCCACAGCGCCAGCTGTGGGTTCAAGATTCATTTGAAATAAACGGAGCCCGTGAAACGGGCGGCATGGATCCAACGCGGTGTTATGTCGCCCGCATTCGCGGGTTCACCTGTTCTCGGATGGGCTGGTTAACCACAGCTCGCGCTGTGGGCTACTGAGATGTCGTCGGCTTCGCCGACTCAACACGCGTCTCGGTCGGGATGAGGTCAGTACCGGGAGCGATAGCGACCGGGTCATCGTCCTGGTCATCTAGATCGTCGCGTAGATCGTGAACCGGTCGCTATCGCTCCCTGTACTGACCTCATTACTCATCGGCACTCTAACGATACCGACCCGCTTGCTACCGCAAGCGGTTCCGTAACATGGTTGAATAATCTCGTGGGTGTGATACCATTCGCACCCCAGACGCAATAGAAGTGATTCCGAACTAAGGAGACCCTGATATGATGCGCAAAGTTTTCCCTCTAATTGTAGCCCTGGCCGTGATGGCCGGAGCATTAATGGCTCAGAACAAAACTGTGACCCTGACCGGCTATATGATCGATAACAGCTGTGCGGCCAACCATGCGAATGACAAGACCTTCGCTACTTGGGTCAAGACCCACGGCACGAGCTGCGCGACGATGGATTCGTGCGAGAAAAGCGGCTATGCGGTTTTCTCCGATGACAAGCTTTACAAGTTTGATGATGCCGGCAACACCAGCGCCGAAGCCCTCTTGAAAGCCACCAAGTCAAAGAAGGGTCTGCACGTTAAGGCAGAAGGCACCATCGACGGCGACACGCTCAAGGTAACGAAGCTAACTGAAATTACAGAGTAGAAGCTCCAGCTTTCGGATCCGAAACCATCGGGTTGCTTAGAAATCAAAGCCCGCGCGACGAAGAATTGATCTTCGCCGGCGCGGGCTTTTCTTTTGGAGTGGCTTCTTAGTCAGCGCTTCAAAAGCGGCAAGTCACTTTCCATAACGTCTCATCGAGGTTGTTACTTCGCTATCGGGGTCTCCTGGTGAGCGGCCGCCAGCCAACGTCCGCCATGGTTTACATAAACGGAACTGGCCCACACGGTGGGTAATGCCGTGCCGGCGCACGTGCCTTCGGCACTGCCCTTGTATGTCAGCAACGCCGTGCCCGGGCTGAGAAATGTGACCTTGAAGTCGCTAAGTTCATATGACTTTACCTCGCAGGGCATATTTGTCAGATCCTTAATGGCGTCGTTCTTTCCAGATATGCCGTGATCACCGATCATCACGGTGTCGGCGGAAAGGTTGGCCTTGAAAGGCTTTGCATCTTTGTTCTTCCACGCTTCCCAAAGCTTCTTTTCAGTGGCGATTATGCGACCACGAATCTGAGCCTTGGTCATCGCCGGCTTGGGCGATGGCGAAGGCGATGCCGCCGGCGTCGTTTGGGCAATCGAAATTGACGACAACGCTAACAACAACAGAGCAGACAGGGGTAGGTATCTCTTCATTCTTGGTTCTCCTTAAACTTCCGAGTCGAATTTGATAGGCCGAATGCTGAGCCTTCTACTATCACGCCCGGTATGCTGTCAATGCTTGTAGTTGAGTGAGAGGATTCTCCACTGGACGGCGTTTCGTGCCCAAGCCACGAAATTATTGATCATACTTGAGGGAACTTAGGCAGGACGGGCGGGTCGTCTGGCTTTACGGCTTACGCTTCTAACGGAGTTCAAGCCCTATTATTATGTTTTCAATCGAGGCGCGCCCGACGGACCATAGCTGAGCACCGTGCCGCCGAATCCGACGGCCCAGCCGTGATCGTGATCGACAAAGAAAAGACGGTCGAGTGCATGTGAGGTGCCGCTCGGCGTTGCGAACCAATGCTTGCCGCCGTCTCGCGTGCTCAAGAGTGTTCCCTGTGAGCCTGCGGCCCAGCCGTCTGAAGCATCGACGAACTTTACATCCATCAGGTCGGTATCGACGTTTGAGTGTTGGTCAAACCACGTGCGACCGCCATCGGTGGTCGCAAAGATCAAGCCTGCTGTGCCGACGGTCCAACCTAAACTGTTGCCGGCGAAACTTGTTGCCGTAAAGCGCGCGCCCGCGCCATCGCGCACCACGCCACTTTGCCATGAGGCTCCGCCATCGCTGGTTTCCAGGATCGTCGCGCCGGCCCCCACCAACCATCCGTGAGCATAGTCAACAAAAGTTCCTCCCAATAAGAGATGCCTGGTTGGCGCCGCCTGACGCAACCATTGCACGCCGCCATCGCGGGTGGCGAAAACCACGCCGCTTTCGCCAAACACCCAGCCTCGCTGGATGTCTGCGAACACGACGTGCACCAGACGAGCATTGGCATCCGCACCGTTGAGGAATACGCGCTGCCAACTGGCACCTCCGTCCTGAGTTTTCAGCAGGTAGGTCCGGGCTTCGTCATTAGTCTTTAGTTTGAGCACATCACGCTCGGCTACCAGCCAGCCAACTTTCTCGTTTGCGAAATACACGTCCATGAGATTGTCTTTAGTCAGAGGGTAGAGTTTGCGCCACGTCTGTCCGCCATCGATTGTCTCCAACAGCGTGCCGCCGCTGCCCGCAACCCAGCCGCGGTTTTGATCGAGAAAGTAAACTCCGTGCAGCCAGGCCATCGTGCCGGTTGGTTGCCGGGTCCAGGAGGCAGCGAAAGCTGACGGTAGGATGCAGAAGGCAGAAAGCAGAAGGCAGAAGGCAGTCGGCAGAAGGCGGACGGCAGGAGGCAGGAACCAGGAGGCAGGGCGCAGGAGACAGGCGGCACGCGTCGTCGGTTTTCGCTCGCTGCGTAGCGGCGACATATCTATGATTCTGGGCATTGTGATCTCTCCAACTCCCCTATGGGGTTAGTACCACCTGCGTGAGCGGGCGGATCATAGTTTCAGTGTCGGCTTAATGAACTCGAACCTCTTCCTTGAGTGTCACACCCATCCGCTCACGCAGGTGGTACTGACCTCATTATGCTGCCTACTGCATCCTGCTTACTGCCTACTGTCTTTTCACAATCCACCGGTAAACAATCTGGCAAAGGTGAGTACCTGCGTGAAGCCCATGATTGTTTGTAATTTCTTCAGCGTATTGCCGGGAACCACGACCTGATCGCCGGGCACCAGATAAATCGAATCGGGCGCCTGCCCCTTGTAGATTGCCGAAACGTTCACAGGGATCGGCGTGAGCGTTCCATTGGATTGCCGCCGTAGCACAAAGACTTTACTGCGATTTCCGGTTTGTAGTACGCCACCGGCTTCGGACAAGGCTTCAGTCACCGACAGACGACGAGACATCAGTTTGATTCCCGGCTGGGCCACGTCGCCGATTACGCTGTAACGATAAGAGCCGGCCCGGTCGAGAGAAACCGACACCTGCGGATCGATGATGAATTCGTCATAGCGTTTCTTAACCAGCTCAGCTACCTGATCGACGGTCTTGCCATTCACGAAAATGCCGTCGGGAATCAGCGCCAGTGAAATGCGTCCGCTGGGTGGAATCGTAATACCGATTTTCGAGTAACGATCCTGGCCGAAGACGGTAACCGAGATTACATCTTCCGGGCCGAGCCGATACGTCGTAAAGAAATTATTGTAGTAAGGAACTATCGCCTCTTCTTCCGACGCCTGATCGCGGCGGTTCGTTTGACCATCGGCGGTAACTTCCGCTAGGGGTTTGCTCGTGTCATTACCTTTGGTCTTGTCACCCTTTGCCGCGAGGGGCGCAACAGTTGCACGCGTTGGCTCACTAAATGGTCCGTCGGCGGTGGCTGTCTTGCTCTTATCCTGGTCGACAACCGCACCGTTGTTGACCGCCGGATCAGTATTTGGCTTCACCTCGGCCGGTGTTTGGGGCGCGTCTCCGTTGGTTGCTTTCCGCTGGCGAGTGGCACTTGTGGGTGATGTTGGCGACTGGGCGAAGGCGCCGGCGGTAATTGTCAGCGCCATCGTCAGGGCAATTGTTTGAGTTAGCAGCTTCATGGTTTCAACCTCCGACTTATGTCCGACAAACTCTGGTTTGTCGCTCTTCTCACAATCGACATCCTGGTCCACGTTCTCGACAAACCCAAGTTTTGTCGGACATTATCTTCCTCCGCGACCCAGCAGGATCGTCTTGATCGTTTCGAACATGATCGTCGCGTCGAGAGTGATGCTTTGGTTCTTGAGATAGTAAAGATCGTATTCCAGCTTCTGTTTGGCGTCTTCGATTGACGCGCCGTAGGGATATTTGATTTGCGCCCAACCAGTCAGCCCGGGCGCGACGAGGTGCCGCTGCTCGTAAAACGGAATCTCCTCTGCCAGTTGCGCGATGAAATGCGGCCGTTCGGGCCTGGGGCCGACAAAATTCATGTCACCACGCAGGATGTTCCAGAATTGTGGAATCTCGTCAACGCGAATTTTACGAATAATGCGGCCTACTCGCGTCGTGCGTTCATCTTCTGTCTTGGCCCACACGGGTCCGTCTCTTTCAGCATCGACGCGCATCGAGCGAAACTTCATCAGATTAAAAGTACGGCCGTTTTTGCCGATGCGCTCCTGTCGATAAAAAATCGGGCCGCGCGATTCAAGTTTGATCAGAATCGCGGTAATGATGGCAATCGGAAAAGAAAGGATGGCGCCAAACAGGGCGACAGTACGGTGCATGACGGCGCCGGTCAGTTCGTTTAGTCGCGCGCGCCGGCCCCGGCTCGAAAAGATCAGCCACGATGGCCGGATCAAATCCAGCAGTACGCGGCCAGTCAGCCGTTCATAGAAGGAAGCGCTTTCTTCGATCGAAACGTCGCCCGACAAACTTAAACGCAATAGTTCCTCGGTAGGAAACTGGCCGCGCCGGTCGCCGATGGCGACCACTATCCGGTCGATATGCTCGCTGCGGACCAGCGATCCTAATTCCGAAGTAAGGCCGATTACTTTTGGATTGATCAGGCTCTTACCGACCAAAGCCGGATCATTGTCGACAAATCCGACTACGCGAAAGCCGGCATCGGGGCGGCCCAATGTTTCGCGCGCGATCTCTATCGCAAATGGTCCCGAGCCAACGATCAGAATGCGCTCGCCGATTTCCGGATGGCCCAACACCCAGTGTATTGCGAGGCGCCAACCAACCATCAGCAACAAAGCGAGCGGAAGGGAAATCAGCGAAACGCCCCGTCCGATCATTACCTGGGGCATTAGATAGAAGATGAGGGCCAAGGCGATCCAGGCGAGTCCCAGGGCCTGCAACAGACGCAGTACCAGTTCGCGCCGGTCATGCATCACGACGAAGTCGTAAAGATCGAGGAGATAAAACGAAGCGAGACAAAAAACTGTGGCCAGCGCGGCTTTATAAAAGCCTTTGCGCGTAATCAGCGCGTCTTCGGCATCGACGGCGCCCAGACGCACATACACGGCTACTATCAGGCCACCGAAGAGCAATAGCGCCTCGGCCAGCAGTAATAGAATCATCCGTCCGTTGAACCGCGCTGGTTTCAAGAAAGAACATCCTCCTCGATGTAAATCAGTCCGGGTTCGTCGGCCGTCTCGTCTTCTTCGATCGATTCAGCTTTCTGGACAGCTTCGGGCGCCAGACGCAGCTGACGCGGCTGATAGTAATAAGCGTTTTCGTCGAGCTTCGTATCCGCCCGGTTGAGCACCACGCCCAGCATACGTTCGCGTGGCAATTGTTCGAGCAGGCGATCTACTGCCGCATAGCGAGTCTTGGCAGCGCGCACGACCAGAATTGCCGAGTCAGCCCGATTGATTAGAAGATTGGCATCAGTGAAAACACCCAGCGGTGGCGCATCGATGATGATGTAATCAAAATGCTTTCGAGCTTCATCAAGCAAACGGCCGAAGCGAGGACCAGAGAGCAACTCTGCTACGTCTTCGCGGGCAGCACCTCCGGGGAGTAGATACAAGCCTGAAGGCTCCAGCTTTACTACCGCCTCATTGAAGCGGGTCTCGCCGGTTAATACCTCTGACAAACCAAAGTCAGTTTCTACACCGAGATAATCGGCGGCGCAGGGCTGGCGCAAATCCGCGTCGATTAGAAGGGCCTTAACTCCGTCAGTTTGGGCGAGCAACCAGGCCAGGTTGACGGCTGTCAGGGTTTTGCCTTCACCGACACCCGCGCTGGTAATCACGAACGCGCGCTTGCGTTCGCGTTCACTGGCTTGTAACAGGCGGGTCCGCAGCGAGCGAAACTGTTCACATTCGGGTGAACGGGGCTTGGTGATGGCCACAAGATGTGGTTCGACGCGCGCAGCCAAGACTTCTCTTGATGCAAACTCGACGGCGCGCGTCGATCCTACAGCGTCCAAGGTTGCCCCAGCATCACGGGAAGTTGATCCACCAGGGAGTGCCTTCCCGGTGGTTCCTTCGGCCGTGTGCGCAGTGGACGCTGAGTTGAATGCCGCCGGCATAGCGGTGAAGGGCGAACCCTCCCACGGATGTTCGTTGCCGTGCTTCTGAACAAAGTACGAGACGTTATCCGAGTTGCCGTTGCGGCTAACTGAAGATGATGTAGGTTTGAAGGTGCGCGGCGCGGATTCGGCCCGCTTCAACGCATCATAGACTCTGCCCATTGTTCCCCCTCACAAGACCTGAGCGGCTGAAAGCTGCCCCCAGTTCTTCAATGGTAGTTGGCGATCCGTTCGATCGCGGGTACTCGTTAAAGACGATGTCAACTTGCGGCGTAGTCGTGGCGGGACGAGAGCGATCCATTGAAAGGATGTCAGCGCTCTTGCTGACGCTTCCGTTGCCATTACCATTCCGCTGACCGTTCCCATTTCCCTCGCCGTTGCCGGCAGCCCAGAGTTCCGCCCGCCCGGCCGCTGGGAATATTCGCGCGGGAGCTTCCCGCTCTTCATGGGCATGCACGCGCGGCAATACGTCGAAGGTTTCGGCAACTTCCTGCACGGCCGCGCGGCTGATAATTTGTTCACCCGCGGCGAAACCATTCAGGAGAGCGTTGTCGCAAAGATTGTTGATGTTGCGCGGGATTCCTTCAGAGCAGCGGAAGATATAATCAATAGCGCCCGGCGAAAAAATATCCGTGCGCTCAGCCCCGGCAACCTTTAGACGGGAGTTGATGTATTGGGCGGTCTCTTCGACGTTGGGGAGCGCCTTGATGTCGCATCGTAGCGCCACTCGTTGTTTTAGCTGACGCAGATCGGGATTGTTGAGCACCGTGCGCAGTTCGGGCTGGCCGGTCAGGACGACCTGTAGTTGCTTGGCAGTGTCGGATTCGAAATTGCCCAGCAGTCGCACCTCTTCCAGGACACTGGTTGAAAGTCCGTGCGCCTCATCGATAATCAGTACAGTGTGCAGGCCGCGACTGTGACGCGATTCGAGGACTTTGCCGAGTTCCATTAAAAGATCGGACTTGCTTTCCCAGTTCTGGATGTCGAAGAGCCTGGCCAGGTGTTGATAGAACTCAGGCACCGACAGGCGGGGGTTGAATATATAAGCGACCTGCACCGTTCGATCCAGACGCTGCATCACCCAGCGCAGCATAGTCGTCTTTCCCGTGCCGACTTCGCCGGTGACCACTATCAATCCCTTGCCGCTTTCAATGCCGTAGTGAAGGTTGGCCATCACTTCGGTGTGCGACGGGGTGAAATAGATGTAGCGCGGATCGGGTGTCAGCGCGAATGGCAATTCCTTCAATCCGTAGAATTGTTCGTACATATTTCCTCCAACGGTGGCACAGACTCTCGGTCTGTGTTCACTGGGCGATTAGCACAGACCGAACGTCTGTGCCACTGCTTCAAAGCAAAAACTTCTCCAGTACATGCGTTGACCGCAGCACGAATGCCAGCGCGGGCATGGTGACAAAAGCTGCCGCGACTCCGGCCGCCATCGCCAGCTTGTGACGGCGTGGAATAGCGCGAGCTTCAGCCGCGGTTAACAGTTCAGGAATCGAAGCGAGCACCGGCAGGCCCGTGTAGTGCTTCGCATCCTCAGTGGTCTGAATCGTGAACAGGCGTCGCAGCTCGGCAGCAATAGCGAGCAGAAAACCCAACGCCATGCCAATTCCGAAGCCAGCCGTAGTCAAAGCAAAACGCTTGGGTGCGACCGGACGCTCCGGAAGATTGGCGGGGTCGACGACCTGAATGCCGCCGCCCTGAAAATCCTTGGCCGCGTCGGCGCCAACGACGATCTTCTGTTGTTGCGCCAGCAGGTTGTCATAGTTGAGCTTCTTGGTCTGGTACTCGCGATCAATAGCTTCCAGGCCTACTTCCGCCGTAGGAATCTCGTTGATGCGAGCGGTCAGATCAGCGATCTGTGCGTTCGTTTCGGTGAGCAGCTTTTGCGTCCGATCCGAATCGCTGTCGACCATTGTGATTTGTGTTTTGAGTGAAAGGATTCGCGGATCGCTCAGGTTCGTCAGCTTCTGCTTTCGTTCGTCGATGCGCGTCTTCCAGTCATCGATCATCTGATCCTGGGCGCGCTTCACCGAATCGATTTGCAGCTGATTCGCGACCACGTCCGGATGCTTCGGCTTGTATTGCGTCATCAAACTCTGCTGAGCCGCCTCGAGTTCGGCGCGCCGCCTGACCAGCTCGGCCCAGGCCTGCGTGGTCTTGGGGTCGGTTGTATTCTCGGCTGATAGTGCAATTTCCTGTTCGTAACTCTTGGTGATGTCTGCCAACTGGCTGCGATAAGCGGCGCCCAGATCACGCTGGCGACCCTGTTCGGCGATCAGTGCCTTCTGTTCTTCGTGCAGTCCCGTCAAGCGTCCGACGAGCGCCTGTGACTGCGAAGGCAGGTTGTTCATATTCTGCTGTAAATAAGCGAGTCGCTGGCTGTCTATAGTGTCGAGTTCTTCCTTGGCGGTCCGCACCTGTTCTTCGATGAACTGTTTGGCGGAAGTGCCGGCGTTGACTGTGCCCTTGGTTTGCTCGTCAATGTATCTACTGGCAAGTTCAGCGGCTACAACCTGGGTTGACTTCGGATCGCGGCCCCGATAAGTGATGTTGAATCCATTAGTGATCTCGTTGCGCGTGGTGTTCACCTCGACCTTGATCTGCTTGCGCATCTGATCGATCAGCAATTCCATGGGCTCGCCGCGTAAACGCTCTTCGTGGTAGAGGTCGTATTTCTCCATCAGCGGCTGCAGCGAACTGCGGCTGGTGACGACCTGGGAAATACTGGTCAGCTCTCGGGTCAGAGTTTCTTCCGCGACCGTCGGCACGACAGTGTTGGGCAGCGTCGATGGTTTAACGACAATCAGAGTCACCGACTCGTAGACATCAGGCAGCCGATAAACCGCATAAGCGATCGACAGTCCAATCGCCACCGTGGGCAGCAGGATTAGCCATTTGCGCTTGCGCGCGATGTCGGCGTACTCGCCCAGTTTGCGCGGTCGAAATTCAACACTCATTGAAGGGACTCCTTTATTGTTAACAGGGCCTATTGGAGCGATAGGGCCTATTCATTACAGGGTCGAGAGGGCTTTCCTGGCTTCGTCAGCTTCAGGAAAACTTGTCTTCTGGCTGAGGCGTAGAGCGGCTTCGATCTCTCGACGCGCGCCGGCTTTGTCACCCTTGGCGGCCAGCGTCACGCCCAGGTGATAGCGATACGTCGGCGAGGCCACGCCGTTTGATGTGCGAGCAGCGGCTTCATCAACTGTCACGGCTTTTTGGAGTTGCTCGGCCGCGGCGCTATACAAACCCTTTTTGTAGTAGACCCAGCCCAGCGTATCGGTGAAACTAGGCACTCCGGGGCTGGTCTGCACGGCGCTCTGAGCCAGGCGGACCGCCTCGTCCAGGTTGCCTTTGCCATAGACCGCATAGATCCACGCGAGATTGTTGGCTGCGAAAACGGAGTTCTCGTCCTTGGCAACGGCTTTGCGGAAATTGTCCGCTGCTGCATCAAAGTTCTGACGATTCATTTCGAGCATGCCGATCAAAGTGTAGGCAGCGGCATTGTCCGGACGACGCTCTACGATCTTTTGGTATTCCTGAATTGCACGGTCCTGCTGATTTGTGTTGACGAACAGCGCACCCAACGCCGAATAGGCCGCCAGATAGTTGCCGTCGATTTCCAGCGAGCGCCGGAACTCAGCTTCAGCTCCCTGCGCATTTCTCTCGAAGCCATAAACCTGGCCTTTTAGAAAATGCAGGGCGGCGCTATTTGGCTGGGCGGCAAGGGCCTGATCAATTCGCGCATGTGCCTGATCGATGTGGTGCTGAGCTGCATAAATAGTGATCAGACCGCGCAAAGAGTTGAAGTGGGCGCCGTCAATTCCGAGCGCGCTGTTGTAAAAACTGATCGCTTCGTCGATCTTGTTCTCCGCCAGAGCTACGGAAGCAAGGTTGACATATATGTCCGTGCTCCGGGGCGCCGCGGTCAGCGCCGCCAGGAAATCCTGACGGGCCGTCTTAGTGTCTCGCAACTGCAGGGCCGCAGAGCCGTGGGCGACGAGCGCGTTAGCTCGCAGATCAGACAGCATCTGCGGAGACATGTCGCGATCCGGTGAAGCTTTCGACAGCCGGTCTTGCAATTGAATGGCTGACTGCAAAGCCGACTTGGCATCGCCGCTGGCGAGTTCGATTTGCACCGGCATGAGCTTTCCCGGGAGATAGTCGGGATAATTGCGTTCGAGGTCGCCGGCAAACGAGCGCGCCTGATCCATTTGGCCCAGACGGAAGTTGGCTTCCGCGATAAAGAATAGAGCCGCTCTTGAATTTGGTTCCTGCTTGAGCACTTCGTGCAGGTCTTCGATAGCGGCTTTAAGGTGAGTCGGTTCGCCGCCTTGCATGTCAGTACGGGCACGCAAGATCATCGCCTGACGATCCTTTGCATCCTTCTTCAGGATGTTTGCGATTTCGTTCTTAGCGCCGTTCGCATCGCCGCGCAACAACATGATTTCGGCGAGACGGTAATGACCCTGAGTGTAGTCGGGCGACTTGGTTACAACTTCCTTGTAGATTGCCAGAGCCTCATCCATTCGGCCGGTGGCGGAATAGAAATCAGCCAGAACGGAACGCCCTTCGGGCTTATCTTTGTCGAGCTCCGCCAGAGCCTTGTAAGCGTCTTCGGCTTTGTTGAATTGCCGATTGACGAGATAGAAGCTGGCGAGGATGAAACGTGCTTCGCGGTTATTTCCGTCAGCCTGGATCGCCTTTTGAAACTCAACCTCGGCATTGTCCAGACGCTTGCTCTGGACCAGAAACTTTCCGTATTCGTAATGCGCCAGTGCCGAAGCGCTGTTTACGGAAATCGCGCGTTGATAGATCGATTCGGCGGTGGCCAGATCGTTAGTCTGCGCGTGAAAGCGCGCCAGGCTCAGATAAGACTCAACCCGTTTGGGATCGATTTCAATCGCTCGATTGAGTTCGGCGAAGGCTTCAGTCTTATGTTCCTGGGCAAACAGCACGCTGCCCATCAGAATATGACCTTCGATGTTGTTGGCGTCCTTTTGCAGCACCTCTTTCGCCAGGCGCTCCGCCTCAGAGACAGCCGCGGGCGATTGCTTGCCACCCATCAGGAAATAATTTCCCAGCCGTACGCGAACGTCGAGATTGTTCGCATCCAGGTTCGCCACTTCCTTCATTTCTTCAAAAGCTTCCTGGTATCGCTGGAGACCTTCGTAGGCGTTCGCCAACCCCCAATGCGCGTCGGCGAGTTTTTCGTCGATTTGCAAAGCGTTGCGAAACTCGAGCGAGGCTTCCTGAAACTTCTTATCTTTCAGCAGGGCCTCGCCGCGAGCGACGTATTGGGCTTTTGCTTTTTCGGGGGTAGTGCATGCGGCGATCAAAAGGACCGCGGCAACCAGAACGATGAACAGAGGAAGGGAGTAGAACTTTCGGCGGCACTCGTGATTTTTCATTGCGGTCTCCGTGAGCGCGACGGACTTTCGAGCAACTGAAAGTCGTTGCGCTCGGGTTATCTCGCTTTGGCGGTTGTCTTCGCGACGGGCAAAGTCGCGTGAAGGTCGCTGCAGGCGAAGTTTTTAGTGTCAAAAACCGTGTTGCCAACTCGATCCGTGCGGAGCCGCACCGGCGAGTTACAGGGAAGAAAGCGGTAATCCCCAACTTTCCCCAGAATTTTTCGTTACGAAACCGCTCGCGGTTGCGAGCGGGAAAGACTAGTTCGGCACAAACGTCGTCAATTGCGACGCGGCTTGAGAGGCGATTTCGACTGCGTTGTCCTGGGCCTCCTCCTGCGACTTACCCAACGGAACCATTATTCGGACCATTGCTCCGTCCGAGCGACGCCGGCGGACGCTGTCCAACACCGTATAGACCTTGCCCCAGTACTCGCTCGCTACCGCCCGGCCGCGGCCCTGATACCAATAAATCATTAAGGCGCGGTCCCTGCCGTTTGCGATGACAAATCGGTTGGCCTCAAAGGACGCTCCGCCGCCTTCGGGCGTGATTGTAATGCGAGCAGGATCAGTCATCACCCAACCAGAGCCGGGCAGGCAATTCAACGGACTGTGATAGGTGGCGCCGTTCTGTTGCGTCGCATAATAGCCGACATAGAAAGAGGCGGCGCGGCCGTTGGAGACAAAATTCCGTGAGAGATAATCATCAGCGCGAAGGACTTTTTCAGTCTCTTCGTCAAAGCGGAGATCATCACCCACCTGACGCCACGAACCGATCTGTACGGGGAAATCTTTCAGGTGGCGGCGTGAGACGTGGGCCTCGCCGGCTCGTTCCCAGACATTAATGATTCCGCCGCCGAGCAACAGTACGGCCAGCAGCACCCAGAAACGAATTGTGTCGGCACGATTATTCATGGTCGTTAATCACCCGGGGTCTACAAGATTGACACGATGAATTGGCGTCTTGTTCATCGTGTAGATCGTGTCGGAATCTCTTTTTCCCAAACGAGCGAAACAATCCAGGACCCGGCCGGTACCGAACAGTAACACCGCCGCGGCAACATAGATTACCCAGCCTGAGAATGTATGAAAGAACCCATCGGCTACCCGCGTCCCATAGTAATGAGCCAGTACTCCGGTGCCACTGACCCGTAAAGCATTTGTCAGAATCGCGATCGGCACGGCAGCCAATACCAGAATCAACGAGCGCCAAAGCACGAAACTCTTAAGAAAATGTCCGACAAATTTCAGTTTGTCGTGCTGGGGCTTGGAATGTTCTTCTGAGGTTTGCGGCAAACGAAAGTTTTCTGGACTCTCTTTCGGTTTCGTTAAATACGCATAAACCACGGCCAGCGTGACCAGCGTCATCAGCGAGCGTATGCCGCTGCACGCTTCGACCACGGCCAGTCTCTTTGGCTCGCTGGAGCCCAACGGCATCAGTTCGATGATGTTTCCCTGACGCAGCACCGGGATGTTAAAGAAAGACATTGTGCCCACCGCGCAGCGTGATGCGAAGAGCTGCAACGGAAACGCGATCCGGTTAAAGACGATTTGCGGAATGGGAATTGAAAGAATTAATAGCGATAAAGGCACCGCGACCAGGCGCAGCAGATGGAATCCCCAGAAGTAAATCACAACGCTGGCGATCATTAACACCAGCGAGATACGCTGGACGAACAGCTCTGCACCGGCGACCCCTGCCCATAAAGCCAGTAAAGACAGCGTGACACCGGTAGCACCCCAAAAAGCGGCGGGGGTGACTTTTATTTCAAAGAAACGCTCGCGTTCCTGCCAAACGATATAGACGATGATGAAAGGGATGAGCAGCCCGTGCGAATAGTTTTCATCATTCCACCAGTCGCCCCCCAATTTCAGCAACACGGTGAAATAGACAAACACCAGCGCGATGGCGATGGCTACAGGTTGGTACAACTTGCGCGGGAAGGCGACACTCATTGGTTTGATGCCTGCGCAGCCGAGGGGCAATCTCTGCTGGCAAAGCTCTTATAGTTGCGGACTGAATCCGAGGCGACGCAACTCACCAGGACCGGCTTTCAAAGGCGAGGTCACGACTTCTGACCTCAAGCTCGGTAAACGCCCAATGGACGAACGATTCCTGAGAGTGGGTTCACTTTTCATTGAATGACCGCTATTCTCTCTAGCAAATGAGGGCAACTACGGTTGGTGTAATTGGCTGCGGATATTGGGGCCCGAATCTGCTGCGCAACTTTGCTGAAAACGAAACCGCTGAGTTGCGCTGGATTTGCGACGCGGATCAATCACGGCTCGCGGCAATGGGTAGACGCTATCCGTCCGCGCAGACAACGACTGACTACCAGAAACTCCTCGCGGATTCAAAGCTCGACGCGATCGCAGTAGTGACACCCGTAGCGACGCATTTTCAGATCGCCAGAGCGGCGCTCGTCGCCGGAAAACATTTGCTTGTGGAAAAGCCCCTGACGGCCACTGAACGCGAAGCAGAAGAGTTAATAGATCTAGCCGAAAGCAATCAGCGCACTCTAATGGTGGATCATACGTTTGTTTACACTGGGGCAGTGCGCAAGATGAAAGAGATCGTGGCCAGCGGTGAGTTGGGCGATTTGCTCTACTTCGACTCTGTGCGCATTAACCTGGGGCTGTTTCAGAAGGACATCAACGTCCTTTGGGATCTGGCGCCGCACGATCTATCCATCATGGACTACCTGATCGATCGTGAGCCTTTTGCGGTAAGCGCGATCGGTAGTTGTCACATCGAACGAGGGATTGAAAACATTGCATACCTGATTATGCACTTTGGGGATGACTTTATCGCCCACTTTCATTTTAACTGGCTGGCACCCGTCAAGATTCGTCGCACCCTAATCGCCGGTAGTCGCAAGATGATTCTGTACGATGACATTGAGCCAACCGAGAAAGTGCGCATCTATGACAAAGGTGTAACTACGAACCGCGTCGGCGCCGATCGCGAAGCTGATTATCAAACTCTGGTGAGTTATCGCACCGGCGACGTTTGGGCGCCCAAGCTGGATTCTGCCGAAGCCCTGCGTTATGTAGTCGCTGAGTTTCTCGATTCGATTCGCGCCGGTCGGCGACCATTGACCGATGGCCAGGCGGGCTTGCGCGTGGTACGCGTGCTCGCCGCCGCGCAAGAATCGCTTAAGAACGGCGGCCAGGTTCGAACTGTCGGCAGCGGCCGGTAGAATGCTGTTTAGTTCGTCAGTCCCGGATCCATCACGTTCGCACCGCAACATAACGACCAGTAAATCTCAGATGAAAAGAGTCCCGCTACTTGATCTCCAGGCCCAGTACGAAACGATTCGTAATGAGGTACGCAGTGCCGTCGATGGGGTTTTCGACTCGCAGCATTTTGTTCTGGGCGCTGAAGTACAGGCGTTGGAGGAAGAGATTGCCCGTTATTCGCAGACGAAGTTCGCCGTCGGATGCGCCTCGGGCTCGGACGCGCTGTTGCTGGCCCTGATGTCCTGTGGAGTAACTGCCGGCGCCGAAGTCATCACCACCACGTTTAGTTTTTTTGCGACGGCGGGTGCGATTGCGCGGCTCGGCGGGCGGCCTGTATTCGTTGACATCGATGAACGCACTTTTAATCTCGATCCATCGTTAGTCGCTGCGGTGATAACGGAACGGACCAAGGCGATCGTGGCGGTACATCTCTACGGCCAGTGTGCTGAAATGGATCCACTGATTGAAATAGCCAGGAGCGCCGACATCCCTGTCAGCGGTTCACCGGCATCCGTGCCGGTGTCGCAATTGCATGCCATCCCCATAATTGAAGACGCAGCGCAGGCGATCGGCGCCGAGGATCGCGGACGACGGGCCGGTTCAATGGGCACGATCGGTTGTTTCAGTTTTTATCCTTCAAAGAATTTGGGTGGCGCCGGCGATGGTGGCATGCTGACGACAAACGATCTGGATCATGCGCGGCGTCTGCACATGCTGCGGGTGCACGGCGAAGAGACGAAGTACCATCACAAAGTCATCGGGATTAATAGCCGGCTGGATGCTCTGCAGGCCGCGGTGTTACGCGCGAAACTGCCGCACCTCGAGAAGTGGACGACGGGTCGTCAGCGCAAAGCTCAACAGTATGAATTGATGTTCTTAGACGCGGGATTATCCGAGCAGATCGAAGTTCCATACGTTCGAAGCAACGCGCGCCACATCTTTCATCAATTTGTTATTCGTGTCCGCGGCGGCCGGCGTGACGCTTTGCGCCAGCACTTGCGCGAGCGCGGCGTGGGCACCGACGTCTACTATCCGACGCCGCTGCATTTACAGGAATGCTTTGCTTATCTCGGTTACAAGGAAGGCGATTTCCCTGTCGCTGAACAAGCAGCGAAAGAGACACTCGCCTTACCCGTGTATCCCGAGCTGACTGAGGAGCAACAGGATTATGTGGTGGATATGATCGCGAAGTTCTTTATAGCTACTCGCTAGTTGGGAGCGCGAACTACGTCAAATTGAACAACAGTTTGCCAGGCTACGGTTCTTGACAACCAAGCTTTACGACAATAGATTTCACGCGCTATAGCAATCCAGAATCTCAGAGCTTCGTTTCGAAAGGAAGAACCAAATGAGCGTCAACTCCGTACGCCGTGCCGGCATGACCTGTATCGCTCTTATATTCTTGATGGCTCCGATTGGCTGCGTCGGTCCCCAGGGGCCTCCGGGCCCTCCTGGGCCGTCGGGGTCAGGCGGCGGCCCGCCGTTCGTCTGGGTTTGCACCCCGGCGTCTTTTTATAACGCGGGCAATAGCACTGGCAACATTTACGTTTTCAATGGTGGTGCTTCCAACGCCAACATTGCGGTGAACTTTCTGGACAATGCGGGAAAGAATCTGGCCGGTGTGACCGTCCCAGGTGCGAGTCCGTCTGCGACCTATCCGGGTGAAGCGGGAGCGACCGTCATACCTCTAGCGGCGGCGCACACGCGGAACATCCCCTTTGCCACTCCGGTGATGGGGGGCCCTGGCTTCGATGGCGTTACCAATGTAGCGATAAGTATTAGAGTCACTTCGGATCAGCCAATTACGGTTGGCTCCGTCCTGGTCTTCAGCGGTTTCCATCCAGTGCCGTGTAGTTTCTTGCCGAAGTAGGTCCGAAATAGTTTTCTGGCCAACAATAGCAGAGGCCCTGATTGATCAGGGCCTTTGTTTACTTGCGCGATAATGAGAAGCTGACAACAACCTTCGATTCCAACAATCAAGTTAACGCTCGCGATTGGAAGCTCGCGTGAACGAGTTGGCGAAGCCAACGAAATTCGCAGCCCACAGCACAAGCTGTATTGATAAAGTGCGACCGAGCAAGCCAACGCTTTGTTGGACATATGAGCCAGTGTAGAAGGCCTTCGGTCAATGGGTTTTGTTTCGCTCCTTCATTCTTCTAAATAACTCTCGGCGCAAGATGTCCCCAACGTTCTCGTAGTAGTTAGCATCCGCGTATTCCTCAACGACAGCGGCTCCGTCAATGATCTTACGCCACAAAATCTCTAGCTTGTCTGGTTTCCGAGCGATGAGGTAAAGGTACGAAAGCGTCGGAACTATTGGCGGGAAGGTATCCAGAGAGTGAGGCCTGGGGTTTAGTCGCACCTCGTAGCGAGCGAGGATCACATCCGCATCGGATAAGTGTGAGACAACCTCGATAACGCCGTATCTTAGACCGTCCTTTTTGTTCCATTGATTAATTCCCCTGGTAAATGCATTTTGAATTTTCTGGTTTGATCCAACGGCAATAAAGACGCGCAGCGAAGAATTTCCCGGTAACGATGATGTGGAAGGAACAATTGAAGTTGAAGGAGGAACATTAAGCAGGTCATGAAGCTTCACCGTCTCGGTCTCAGGCAATTGTCCTGCCGCGGATGTGGCGATGAGTAGTGCTACCAGAAAAGCAAGTAACAAGGTGCGCACTTTAAATATAAATGGCCCAGCGTGTCTGCCGAACATTGCAGTTAACCCCATGGCGACGCATTCTCAGGCGCTGTGAAAGACGCGGTGATAGGACTCATCTTTTATTACATTCCGAAACAGCATCGGAACATGGCCCGGCTTTACCTCAGTGTCAATAGTTAAGAACTTGCCGTCAGGTGATAGGAACCATGTCTCGGTGTGGTCCAGGTAGTAAACATCCCCTGTTATAAAGCCAGTAACTCTGAATTTACGGACTAACTTGTCGTCCACCCAATGCGTCGTGGATTTCAATTTGTCAGTGGTTAGCAATAACGGCGTTTCTTCGCCGCGGCCATCGGTGTAATAGGTTACCTCGCTAACGCGGTCTTTACGTTTGTTTCGTTTGATTACGCGCGTCACATGGAATTCAACAGAAGTTTGAGAAATGACAAACACCAAATCATTGAAGCCGCTCACGGGAGATGAAAGGTGGCGGTCCAGTTGCCAGGTACCATCAAAATCATTGTGGGCAAAAGCGCGAACATCGCCAGAGAGTGGCGAAGAAGCACCTACCAATAGGAAAATTGTGATTAATATTCTTACGTACTTGTCCACTGAGTTGGTTATTTAAAGGGGAGCGAACTATCAATTCAAGAGTCGCCAGCTGCAAAGATCATTACGAATCGCGATGATATGCGACACTTTCATGATCGCCTAGCTCGCTCCCCATCGCTCCTTTGTTGTAGCCGTGCTATGTTTCAATTCGCGAGCCTGGGCCTCCTGCCTGGCTAGATTCAGATCGTAGTCAGTCATCAGCTTCACTAAATCATCGAAGGTTACCTTTGGTTCCCAACCAAGTTTTTCGCGAACCTTACTCGCGTCTCCCAATAACAGATCGACTTCAGCGGGACGGAAGTAGCGCGGATCGATTTCGACGTGTTTTTCCCAATCAAGATCCAGATGACTAAAGGTCTTCTCGAGAAATTCACGAACGGAATGCGTCTCGCCGGTCGCGACTACATAGTCGTCCGCTTCTTCGGCGTTCAGAATCATCCACATCGCTTCAACATAATCGCGCGCGTAACCCCAGTCGCGCCGCGCGTCGAGGTTGCCCATGTAAAGTTTGTCCTGCAAGCCGAGCTTGATGCGAGTGGCGGCGCGCGTAATCTTGCGCGAGACGAAAGTTTCGCCACGCCGCTCTGATTCGTGATTGAAAAGAATTCCGTTGCAGGCGAACAGGCCGTACGATTCCCGGTAGTTCACCGTGATATGGTAGGCGTAGGCTTTGGCACAGGCGTAGGGTGAGCGAGGATAAAACGGCGTAGTTTCAGTCTGGGGAGTCTCAAACACTTTGCCGTAAAGTTCCGACGATGAGGCCTGATAAAACTTCGGACTCATGCCAATTTCGCGAATCGCTTCGAGCAAGCGGACCGTGCCGAGCCCTGTGACTTCACCGGTGTATTCGGGAATGTCGAAGCTGACGCGCACGTGCGATTGCGCACCCAGATTGTAAATCTCGTCAGGCTGCACCTGGCGCAGAATGGTATTTAGCGAACTCGAGTCGTTTAGATCGCCGTAGAGCAATCGCAGACGCGTTCCGCTTTCATGCGGATCCTGATATAGATGGTCGATGCGATCGGTGTTGAAGGAAGACGAGCGGCGGATGATTCCGTAAACGTCGTAGCCTTTTTCCAGCAGCAGCTCGGCCAAGAAAGAACCGTCTTGCCCGGTAATGCCAGATACTAAAGCAGTCTTTGCCATTATGAGTCTCGACTAATCAGTTGTTGGTAATGCCGAGAAGCGTCTGTTGTCCCCGGAAAGACAGCCAAGCACGAGAGCATTTCAGCGGCGCAAAAGTTTTTGATAACATAGCCAACCTCAGGCATTTGGGCAAGCTGCCAGCTGGTGAACGGCTATATTGAATACGGGTGTTGAGCGTTCCGGCTTCAGGCGTGCCCCTTTACTTTCGGGATGAACTCGCCTGAAGTCGATACTCTAAACACCGGCCCAATCTAAATATTTGAACGACACATTCCCTTATAAGAGAGTAACGGTGACTGGCGGAGCGGGATTTCTTGGTCGTTTCGTGATCGAGAAATTGCGGGCCTACGACGGAGTCGAAATTTTCGTTCCGCGCAGCCATGACTACGACTTGATTGAAAAGGATGACATTGTCCGAATGCTGAACGACTCAAAGCCGGATCTGGTTATCCACCTCGCAGCAGTCGTGGGCGGCATCGGCCACAATCAGAAAAATCCGGGTAAGTTTTTTTATGATAACCTGATGATGGGTGTACAGCTTATCGAACAGTCACGCCTCGGCGGTGTGAAAAAATTCCTGGCCACTGGGACCGTGTGCGCCTATCCCAAATTTACTCCGGTTCCTTTCAAAGAGGACGACCTTTGGAACGGCTATCCCGAAGAGACGAATGCGCCCTACGGACTGGCGAAGAAGATGATGCTGGTCCAATCTCAGGCGTATCGCGAGCAATATGGTTTCAACTCGATCTTTATCCTGCCCGCGAACCTTTACGGTCCTGGGGATAACTTCGATCTCGAAACATCTCATGTAATTCCGGCTTTGATTCGAAAGTGCGTCGAGGCGCGTCGCACCGGCGCCAACTACATTGAAGTCTGGGGCTCAGGCAGCGCCTCTCGCGAGTTCTTGTATGTCGAGGATTGCGCCGAGGGAATTGTCAAAGCAGCCGCGCGTTATGATGAAGGTGATCCAGTAAATCTTGGTAACGGCCGCGAGATCACCATTAAGGATCTGGTTGAGATCATCGCCGGCCTGGCGGGCTTTGAAGGCCAGATTCGATGGCAATCAGAAAAGCCGGATGGCCAGCCGCGCCGACAGCTCGACACGACGCGGGCTTTTGAAAAATTTGGATTTCGGGCGCAGACGTCGTTGGCAGAAGGTCTACGCCAGACAATCGATTGGTATGAAACTGCTTTCATGGCGCGAGGGGCGTGATCGTGGAGTGCGGTGCCGAGCATAGCGCGACACTGCTGGCTCGATTTCTTTTTGACTGCATAAAATGAAAATCAAAGCGCCTTCTCCGCTTAGCTCAGCCGCGAAGTCCAAAGTCAAATGCCACCAAAGATAAGCATCGTTACGCCCTCGTTCAATCAGGGCCGCTTCCTGGAAGAAACGATTCTTTCAGTTCTCGATCAGAATTATCCTAATCTCGAGTACATCATTATCGATGGCGGCAGCACCGATGAAACTGTCGAGGTCATTCGGCGTTATGAAGATCGACTTGCGTTTTGGGTTAGCGAGAAAGATCGCGGCCAGGTCCATGCAATCAACAAAGGCCTGGCTAAAACGACGGGTGACATCTTCGCCTTTCTCAATAGCGACGACATCTATTTGCCCGGTACATTCGCCACTGTCGTCGAATACTTTGAGGCCCATCCTGTTGGCGAATGGATTTGCGGCGACACTATGATGTTCGGCGAAGGCAAGCCGGATGAACTGATCCGGGCCGTGGTTCCAAAGTCCGCGGCTCACTGTTTGTCCTGGGCTTATAAGGCTCCCCAGCCGGGACACTTTTGGAAGCGAGCGTTGGTCAAGGGTGGCTTCGACGAAGATTGGACCTACGATTTCGATCACGATCTATATGTGCGTCTACTACTGGACGGACACAAATGCGAACACGTTCCTGGGATCTTTGCGGGCTATCGCCTGCACAGCGCCAGCAAGACGGTGGCCGAGACGCAGGGATTTGACGAAGAGTTCGACCGTAGCGCCGAGTTGTACGAAAGCCGACTTGTCGGCAGGGATCTGCGCTGGTGCCGCGCCACGCGTTTTCTGCGCCGCTCGTATGCAGCGAGCGAAGCCGGAAACAAAAGAGAGAGCGCTCGTTGGTTAATGCGCGCATTGGCAACCTATCCTGAAAGTCTCGGACAAAGACCATTTTGGGGCTGCCTGCGCAGGCTGGCGAGCAGCGGTCCCTGATCGTGAATCCGGATCCTAATCTGATTCAATGAAGCAGTGGCCGATTTAATCGTGAAGAAATACTCTCTGCATGCACGAGAGTGTGGCTTGGCGTCCGAAAATTCGTGCTGTTGAGCGCCTGGTGGCTGCACCGCGGTCATTTGCGGCATCCGAAAAAGACATCCTCGTTAGGAACCAACCTTAACCGCGACCTAGTAGATGCTGTTCAATTCAATAGACTTTTTGATCTTCTTTCCGGTCGTGACGGGACTGTACTTTCTCTTGCCGTACAGGTTTCGCTGGATCTTACTGCTCGTCGCGAGCTGCGTCTTTTACATGTTCTTCATTCCCGTCTACATCCTGATCCTTTTTGTTACGATTACGATTGACTACATCGCGGGTCTTAACATAGAGAAATCGAAGGGTAAAGGAAGAAAGCTCTTTCTGACCTTGAGCGTGGTTTCGCTGTGCGCGTTCTTATTCTTTTTCAAGTATTTCAATTTTTTCAATGCCAATTTCGCGGCGATGGCCCGTTTCCTTGATCTGCGCTACCCGATCCCGCTGCTTAATATCATCCTTCCCATCGGTCTTTCATTCCACACGTTTCAAAGTTTGAGCTACGTAGTTGAAGTTTACCGCGGGCGCCAAAAGGCCGAGCGAAATTTTGGAATCTATTCTCTTTATGTAATGTTCTATCCGCAATTGGTGGCTGGCCCAATCGAACGTCCGCAAAATCTTCTTCATCAATTCTATGAAGAGCATCGTTTTGAGGCGCGACGTGTGGCCGACGGTCTTAAACTCATGTTGTGGGGAATGTTTAAGAAAGTCGTCATCGCCGATCGGTTGGCCGCCTTCGTGAACCAGGTATATGACAAGCCTCATGACTACACCGGGCTCTGGCTGATTCTCGCGACTGTATTTTTTGCCTTCCAGATTTATTGCGACTTTTCCGGATATTCTGACATCGCCATCGGCGCGGCAAATGTGATGGGTTTCCGCCTGATGCAGAATTTTAATCGGCCATACTTTGCCAGGTCCATCGGGGAGTTTTGGAAGCGATGGCACATTTCGTTATCTACCTGGTTCCGCGATTACCTGTACATACCGCTCGGTGGTAATCGCGTCAGCGTGCCGCGCTGGTATTTCAATCTGTTCTTCACGTTCCTGGCGAGTGGTCTCTGGCATGGGGCCAACTGGACTTATGTGGTGTGGGGTGCTCTGAACGGCGCCTACCTGATCGCCGGCATCTGGTACAACCAGTTAGTGGGGCCCAGGATTCCCGCACAGTCGCGAGTTGGTAACTCAGCCAAGGTGCTGGGAACTTTTGTCTTGACGTGTTTCGCGTGGATCTTTTTTCGCGCCCGCAATATTGGCGAGGCGATTCGTATTTGCGGAAGTATGTTCCGCGATCTGCCGGCCCAATTTGATTACGTTCTGTGGATCTTCTTACAGCTCGTGCACGGTCGCCAGAGTGTCTATGACTCACTCTTCTATCAGGGCAAACCGCTGCTTCCGCTAAATGAGTTGCTGCTGTCTGTGAGTTTGATCGGATTCTTGATTGCCGTTCAGCTATTTCAACGTCGAGAAACCTGGATCTCAGTAATTGCGCGCCAGCCGATCTGGGTGCGCTGGCCCTTATATTACGCCGCTATTATGGTGATGGGCTTTTTAGGCGCGTATCATTACGCGCGCGAGTTTATTTATTTCCAGTTTTAATGTGATGCTAACGTGAAGACGAAACTCTTTTTTATTAAACTGGCCTTCTTTGTTATCAGCCTGTGGTTTGCATCTCAGGTCCTGGCGCGAACGCTCGATAGAGTATTTTCGAAAGATCGTTCGTACAAGGAAATGTGGTCTCTTTCGCAGCATGATCTTTCAGTGGGTTATGCGATCGCAGGTGATTCGCGAGCTTTTAATACTGTCGATGCCCGGACGCTGGAAACTCGGACCGGTCAACCGTCGATCAATGTTGGCTTTGAAGGACAGGGTATAATCGAGATGTACCTGACTCTTTATCTGTTTCTGCAGCATGAGAATCATCCTCGAAATGTGGTCTTGCAGATTGACGGTGCAGACCTCGACGAAAGCCTCAAGTTTAAGACTCATCTATACATGCCATACATGGCCGATCCGGAAGTGGCGGCAACAGTCCGCGAGGTTGTCGGGTTGAAGCGGTATGCAGTACTCAAAGCATTTCCCCTCGCGAAATACTGGGAGTACAACAACTTCTATAATTTAGATCGTCTGCAGCACGCCAGAGCAGGATTATCACCTTACGATCATAACGGCGGCTCCGAACTTCTCTATGATGAGAGCTATCACGAATTCCCCGGAACCCCGAACGATCCAAATTTCATTGTAGCTTTGCGGTCGCGTCGATATCTCGATCGTATCGTCGAGTTGACTCACAGTCGCGGCGTTAACCTGATAATGTTCTCGTCGCCCGTGTATCACCATAATGGAATGTTCAAGAATTATGACGAAGCGGCCCGAGCGTACATTGCCCGATACTGTCAGGAGCGCGGCATTACGTTCCTGGATTTCTCAGACGCCGATTTTGAGCCTCGCGAGTTCCGTGACTATGGTCATCTGAATGGCCGCGGGGCTCTTCGCTTCACGGCGATGCTCGCCGATTCGTTGACAGGGGCCGGTCAGGGCGCTCCTTCAGCGAATGACTAAAATCAAATAGTCCGCGGGTCTCGAATCCTGTTTAGGCTGGCTAATCGGGGCGGCATTACAGCCAAAATGATTTCGATCGAAAGCGTCTGGTTGCTTTTCTCGCGCGCCATCTCCAATATTTTATGAGAAGCGACGTGCGAGGATGGTAGCGGGCGCCCGCCGTTGATGCGCGCCGCCCACGCCACCGGAAGGCCGGCTGCTAAACCATTCCGGTTGGTTCAGGCAACCCGGAGAGGAATGTTCAAGCCCCGAAAAAATGAAAATGGAGAAAGCGCTCAGAAAAAAATCCCGACGCGCGGAACGCGAGTTTGGCCTTGTCGTCGGCGGAGTCCTGTTGATGATAAGCCTGTGGTGGGTGTATCGGGGCAAGTTTTCGAACCTGCGGCAGGTTACTCTGCCCCTCAGCGGCTTACTCGTGCTGCTCGGCTTGATCTTTCCGGCGGCGCTCGTTTGGCCGAACAAAGCCTGGATGGCCCTGGCCGAAGGTCTTTCATTTGTGACCACCCGGATTATTCTGGCGTTTGTCTTCTTCGTCATCGTGACCCCGATTGGTTTCACCAAACGTCTGTTCGGATGGGACCCGCTTAATCGCCGCGCTGCCGCCAGCGATTCCTATTGGACCCCGTATTCCGAGCGGCAAAAGGATCCACGTCATTACGAAAAGATGTTTTGAGGAATTCTGATGTCGAAAGTACAAGTAGTCAGCGAACTCTGGCAGTTCATGAAGCAGAACAAGAAATATTGGCTGGCGCCGATAGTGATCACGCTGGTCTTGTTTGGCGTGCTGCTGGTGCTGGCCAAGAGTTCCGCCATCGCGCCGTTCATCTACACACTGTTTTAGTTGCGCCCTCATCCATGTCAAACGGGTCGAAAATCCTGGGCATCTCTGCCTTCTACCATGACTCTGCTGCGTGTCTGATAGTTGATGGCGAAATTATTGCCGCGGCCCAGGAAGAGCGTTTCACCCGCGTCAAGCACGACCATAACTTCCCTGTTCACGCCGCTCGCTATTGTCTCAAAGAAGCCGGCATTACGGCGGAACAACTGGACTACGTTGCTTTCTATGACAAGCCGCTACTGAAATTCGATCGCCTGCTCGAAACTTACCTTGATTACGCGCCCTCGGGATTTCGTTCGTTTCTCAAGTCGATGCCGTTGTGGATGAAAGAGAAGTTGTGGATGCCGGATTTGATCCGCACTGAGATGGCAAAGGCCAACGGCATTGAGGACGAGCGAGCCGCGAAGAAGGCGCGGAAAAAGTTCGAGTGGAAGCTCTTGTTCGGAGATCACCACGAGAGTCACGCGGCCAGCGCCTTCTATCCCTCGCCGTTTGAAGAAGCTGCCATTTTGACGATCGACGGCGTGGGCGAATGGGCGACCAGTTCTATCGGTGTCGGGAAAGGCAAGGAGATCACTCTGCTGAAGGAACTGCGTTTTCCGGACAGCCTGGGTTTGCTCTATAGCGCGTTTACCTATTACACGGGGTTCCGAGTCAACAGCGGCGAATACAAAGTTATGGGTCTGGCGCCGTACGGCGAGCCAAAGTACGTTTCGCTGATTAAGGATAAATTAGCTGAGGTGCGCGATGACGGCAGCATCCGCATGAACCACGAGTTTTTTAGTTACTCGCAGGGCTTGCGCATGACCAATCGCGCCTTCGACCGTGTCTTTGGCGCTCCGCCGCGGCGACCTGAATCAAAAATTACTCAGCGTGAAATGGATCTCGCTTGCAGCATTCAGACCATTACTGAAGAAGCGATGCTCAAGATGGTTGGATATGTGCACAAGGAAACCGGGCTGCAGAAATTGTGTATGGCTGGCGGAGTGGCGCTCAACTGCGTCGCTAACGGCCGCATCCTGCGCGAAGGTCCCTTTGAAGACATTTGGATTCAACCCGCGGCGGGCGATGCCGGTGGAGCTATCGGCATTGCTTTGGCGATCTGGCACCGTTACCTGGGAAACGAGAGAGTGAGTGCAGAGAGAGCAGGTGCGTGGAGGAGTGGTGCGGGCTTCCTACCCGAGGATCACGCGCAGGATGCGAGTGCCAGGTCCTTGCCGCCGTATCTCGATGGCATGAAAGGGTCGTACCTGGGCCCAAGGGATTCAGTTGAAGAGATCGAAGCGTTTCTTAAGTCCCGAAACCTGCCCTGCGCGAAATACTCGCGCGAACAATTGCCGGAAGTGGTAGCGGATTTTTTGGCTGCGGGGAAAATCGTCGGACTACACCAGGGACGAATGGAATTTGGTCCCCGGGCGCTGGGCGCGCGCAGCATTATCGGCGACGCGCGCTCGCCGGCGATGCAGTCGGTGATGAACTTGAAGATCAAGTATCGCGAAAGCTTTCGCCCGTTCGCCCCGAGCGTCCTGCGGGAGCATGTCGCCGATTGGTTCGATCTGAATTACGAAAGCCCCTACATGATGTTGGTCGCTGATGTTGCTAAAGGGCATCGACGTCAGATGACTGATGAAGAGCAATCTCTTTTTGGAATCGAGAAGCTGAAGATCAAACGCTCCGAGATTCCGGCGGTCACGCACGTGGACTATTCAGCGAGAATTCAAACCGTGCGCCGCGAAACGAATCCGCTCTACTGGGACATCATCGAAGCCTTCCGCCAAAAGACCGGTTGCCCCGTCGTCGTCAATACGAGCTTTAATGTTCGCGGGGAGCCGATCGTCTGCACGCCGGAAGATAGTTACCGCTGCTTTATGCGCACTGAGATGGATTACCTGGTGCTGGAAACCTGTGTACTGGATAAGAGGGACCAGCCAGAGTTCGCCGAGAAGACGGATTGGCGGAGTGAGTTTAAGCTTGATTGATCGGGTGACCTAAACTGTTACCCGTCGATAATGCAGAGCCGCACGACCATTAGCTCTAATGATTCGTCGCAGAGAGATGACTGGAAAATCAGAGACATAGCTGGCCTTTTCTCTTAGGGATCCGACGGAGAGTAAGCCTTTCCGCAAATCAGGCGGCGAGGCCGCTCGCTCCTGCGTGGCACCTTCCCCCTCCTTCGTTTGCTTTTCTGTCATCCGCCAGATTAAATTACAGTTCAAACATCACCTTATTCACTGGGGAAAGAAACAATATTATGGCAGAACAAGTTCGGGTACTGGTTACCGGCGCGGGTGGTTTCATCGGTCATCATTTGGCGAAGTATCTGGTCGAGCGCGGCTATTGGGTGCGCGGCGTGGATATCAAAGAGCCAGAGTACGAAGGCACTGCGGCCCAGGAATTCGAGCTCCTCGATCTGACGAAGTGGGAAAGCTGCCTGCAAGCCACGCGCGGCATTGACCATGTCTATGGCCTGGCTGCGAACATGGGCGGGATCGGATTTATCGAGAGTCACAAGGCCGAGATCGTGCGCGATAGCTCGCTCATGAATCTGCATTCGATCGAAGCCGCTCGACAAAATGGAGTCAAGCGTTACTTCTATACTTCGAGCGCGTGCATCTATCCCGGTTTCAAACAGAAGGACGCGGATGTCACTCCTTTGAAGGAAGAGGACGCATATCCGGCCGACGCGGAAGACGGCTATGGTTGGGAGAAGCTCTATATGGAACGCGTCTGCCGTCACTACACCGAAGATTTTGGATTGGACACGCGGGTGGTGCGGTTTCATAACATCTTTGGTCCGCTGGGGACGTATGACGGCGGCCGCGAAAAATCTCCGGCGGCAATTTGTCGCAAGATTGCGTTGGCCAATGATGGTGACGACATTGAAGTCTGGGGAGACGGTGGACAGACCCGATCGTATTGCTACATCGACGATTGTGTCGAAGGTATTTACCGGCTGATGCAAAGCGATCATCGCGATCCGATCAATCTGGGACAGGACCGCATGATCTCGATCAACGAACTGGTCGACATCGTTGCCAGGATTGCCGGCAAGCGCATCGGCAAGCGTTACGACGTCACGAAACCACAGGGTGTGCGTGGCCGCAACAGCGATAACACCCGTTTGCGTGAAGTGCTGAAATGGGAGCCACAAGTCTCTCTGGAAGAGGGCCTGGCACGGACCTATGAGTGGATAGCAGGCGAACTCGCAGCGGCCCGGCGCGTGAACATTGAGCAACATTCCAACGCCGTTCCTGCCGTTTCCGTGTAGGTTTTGCTGTAATACGTCAGCTGCCGTGGAAATTGTTTCGGGCCGGGCCCCGCCATCCTGCCGCGACATGGCAGTGATGCGAGGGCGTCGCATTACTAAAAGGGAATCAATGAAACAGTCGGTAAAAGCGATCCTCAGGAAACCCGTTCGGCTCCTGGGATATGACATCCATCGAATCGGGAAGCAACGCAACAACGATTCTGACTTTGGTGAGAATCAAGTTGTGCCGGATATCTGGAAGCGCCCGGTATATCTGGATTTGTTGCCCGAGCGGCTAAGGGGATTCGGCCAGGCAGTAGTCTTGCTGGGCAGCGCCGCCGAGACCGGGCGCCTACGCGAAACTTTAGCTCCGAGAGGTTTCGAGGTAAAGGCATTTGAGTGGGACTGGAACTCCAGCTTTATGGATCTGCCAGGGGACCCGGCGGTGGTGCTGTGCAAGCTGCCGATGAACGAAAGCCAGTGGCGGACCGTGAGGATGTTTAAGGAGAAACTCGGTTTGCGACTGTTGGGACTGCAGGAGCTGGTTTTGCCTCTAACGACAATTCGCCAGGCCCAGGCGTCTCTGACTTATCTGCTGGACACACTTGAAGCAGTTGCGCCGTATTATGTTGGAGAAGAATATTTTGGCCCGCTTGATAAGTTGAATGAATTGTTTCCGCTTGCGGGAAAGACAATCATAGAATTCGGCCCGATGGAGGGAGCGCAGACTGCGGGACTGGTTAGCCTGGGCGCGAAAACTGTTACTTGTGTCGAGGCGCGCGCAGAAAGCTACATTAAGACCATGGTGGCGAGATATGCCCTCGGTTGGGACAACGTCGTTCTGGTGATGGATGATTTTCACAACGCCGACAATCTGAAGTATGGGGTCTTCGATTTGGCATTTGCGCACGGTGTCTACTATCACAGCGTGGCCCCTTTCTTCCTGTTTGAGAATCTAATGTCTTTGTCGAAGAATATTTTCCTGGGGGGGTATACCTACGATCCGCGAAATGCTTCAGGCGGCGATTTCGAAACGATGGAATACGCGGGAAAGAAATACGAAGTCAAACGAATTCCCATGGGACGCAGCTTCAATACCGGCGTCAATCAATACGGTTATCATTTCACAAGTGACGATTTGATCGGCTTTTTTCAAAGCCAGAATTTTGATGTAAAAGTCATTTCGGAGGAAGCCTCCGGCGATCCCTGGGGAGATCGCTTCCTGCGCTTTCTGGCTACCAGGTAGCTGACTAAATCTCACCAACATTCTACTGGCTGATACACCAGATGCGAATTAGCGTTGCTGTTCCGGTTCGGAATGAAGCGAGTTCGATTCGTGTTCTCCTCGACGAATTGTTGAGTCAGACCCTTGAACCGGCCGAAATAATCCTGACTGATGGCGGTTCGTCGGACGCTACCCCAGAGATCATCGAAGAGTTCATCGGCCGCGGGGCGCCGGTAAAATTGCTTCGCGAAAGAAAGGCGTTGCCCGGGCGCGCGCGGAATGTCTCCGCGCAACATTGCCAATCTGATTGGATTGCCTTCATAGACGCGGGCAACAAACCAGCTGGTGATTGGCTGGCAAATCTGGCCCGGAAAGTCATCGACGATCCCAGCATCGACGTCGTCTATGGTTCGTACGATCCGATAATCGACGATTTTTTTACAGAGTGTGCAGCGATCGCCTATGTCCCGCCGGCAGTGAACTCAGCAGAAGGACCAGTTCGTCCACGTTCGATCGTGTCGGCGCTGATGCGGCGCAAAGCGTGGGAAGACGCGGGCGGTTTTCCGGAACACCTGCGTTCGGCCGAAGACCTCCTGTTTATGAATAAGGTCGAGCAGTTAGGTTTTCATTCCGTTCGAGCGCCGCAGGCAAAAGTTTACTGGACCATTCAGCCTGGCCTTTGGAGTACGTTCCGGCGCTTTTCGGTCTATGCGCGCAACAATATTCGTGCGGGCTTGTGGCGACAATGGCAGGCTGCTATTTTCCGGCGCTACGCATTGGTCATACTGATCGCCGTACCGGCGATTTTTGCGGGTGTGAAATGGTTGATTGTTCCGTCATTACTCTGGCTCGCCTTGATGGTTGGTCGTGCAGTCAAAGCACTAATGCAAAACCAGAACTCATATCCAGCCGGAATTCTTCGCAATATTCTGCGCCTGTTGCTGATTGTGCCGATCGTCGCTACGCTGGACGCGGCTGCTTTTACCGGCACGATTAGTTGGCTCCTCAGGGACCAACTGCGCCTCGCCCTAACGAAACATGATGACTCTGGCGCATAGACGCGTTCTCTATATTTCGTATAACGGAATGCTCGACCCACTGGGAAAAAGCCAGGTCATTCCGTATTTGAAGGAGTTGAGCCATGCGGGTGTGCGCTTCACCTTGCTCAGTTTTGAAGGACCAAAGGCTTATACGGCAGAGGGGCGTGAGAGGTGCGAGCGTTTGCGTGTGGACTTAGCGCGCAGCGAGATTGATTGGCATTTCCTTCGTTATCACAAACGCCCTTCATTGCCGGCGACAACTTACGATGTGCTGGCGGGAATAAGATACGGCAGCCGTCTGGTGCAGAGTAAGCAAATCGAAATGGTCCACGCGCGCAGTCATATACCGGCCACAATAGCGCTGGCACTCAAGCGGCGCTTCGACTTGAAAATGATTTTTGACGTGAGAGGCTTAATGGCCGAAGAGTACGTGGACGCCAATCACTGGAAGAAAGGAAGCGTTCCCTATCGACTGACGAAGGCGATGGAAAGCCGCGCGTTGCAAGGCTCAGATGGGGTAGTCACACTTACGCAGAAGATTTGGCCGGCAATGAAAGATTGGCAGGGCCTGCGAGGTCGTGAAGTGATTCATGAAGTAGTCCCTTGCTGCACCGACCTCGATCGCTTTTGCTTTAGTCAAAACGATCGCGACCGGGTGCGCGCCGAGTTAAATCTCCAGGATAGATTTGTGCTGGTTTATTCCGGGTCTATCGGCGGCTGGTATCTTACTGACAAGACAGCTGACTTCTTTGTCGCATTGTTAAAGCGAAAGCCAACCGGCCATTTCCTCTGGCTCACCGGAGGTGACCAGGGTCTGGTTGAGAAACTCATGTCGGATCGCGGGGTCAAACAGGATCAATTTACGGTGCGTAACGTGGCGACTGACGAAGTATCCCGCTACCTGTCCGGTGCTGATGCCGGCATAGCATTCTACAAACCAACTTTTTCCAGGCTGGCCACTTCGCCGGTGAAGATTTCGGAATATCTTGCCTGCGGACTCCCCGTAATCGTAAACGCCGGAGTCGGCGATTCCGATACATTCGTAGCGACTCAGAAAGTTGGCGCGGTCGTCAAGGATTTCAGCGAAGAAGAATACGAAAGGACTTTGGCGACGATCGAAGGGCTGCTTGCCGGCGAAATAAGCTCACGATCACGAACCGTGGCTGAAGAATATTTTGACGTGCGGAGAGTCGGTCTGGAACGCTACTCGCATTTGTATCAGAGAGTTCTCAATCTAATTTAGAGTTTGCTACTCCCTCTCCCTTGGGAGAGAGTCGGGGTGAGGGGCGAAGCCAGTGAGAAATCGGAGTGGCCGGCTGACATACTAATTTTCGCACGATAACCCTCTTCCAGAGGGAGAGGGAACAGAACGTAATCATGTCTATTCCTGAAGCAGAGCTCACGGAAACGCTTCGCTGCCCTGCATGTGTCGGCCAGTTGGGGCCGGTGCGCGACGGAGAGCAGGGTTGGCTGGTTTGCTCTAACTGTGGCGAAACATTTCCCGTGATTCGTTCGATCCCGCGACTGCTGCTTTCACCTTTTCGCGAAGCGCTTTTAGGCAACGGTACCGCGGCGGGAACCGACGACCGGCAGTTGCAGACCGCTTTGAGTTTTGGTTTTGAATGGACGCGATTCCCTGAGATGTACGACGAATGGAGTCGGAGTTTTCTCGACTACATGCAACCGCACCCAGCCAGGTTTTTCGATCGCAAGAAAGTTTTGGATGCCGGCTGTGGTAATGGGCGATTTGCTCATTATGCGGCGAAGTATGGCGCCGAAGTGTGGGCCATGGATTTGGGTCCAGCCGTGGAAGTGGCGCAACGCAATACTGCCACGGCCGGCAAAGCGCAGGTGATTCAGGCCGACCTGCATCGACCTCCCTTTACTCCTGAGAGTTTCGACTTCGTTTACTCGATCGGCGTGCTGCATCATCTGCCTGATCCCGAGCCGGCCTTTCAAAATCTATTGCGCTACGTGAAGCCCGGCGGCGAGATCCAAATCTACCTCTACTGGCAGCCGGAAGGGCAGCCGGTCAAACGCGTGTTGCTGGCGATGGTTACCGCGGCGCGGCAAATTACGACGCGTCTGCCACATAGTCTCAATTACGCGCTGGCGTTTCCGGCTGCAGTTGCGGCGTTTGCCTTCTTCGTTTGGCCGTACAAGCTTTTGAAAAAGATTCCCGGACTGAAGTCGCTGGCTGAGAAGTTGCCGATGAAGCAATACGCAAATTTTCCGTTCCGAGTCTGCGTCAACGATCAATTGGATCGTTTCTCAGCACCAATCGAAAATCGTTATACCCGAAAAGAAGTTGAAGACTGGTTAAGGCGTGGCAATCTGGAAGAAATCAAGGTCAATCCGAGCTATGGTTGGGTTGCGACTGGACGGAAGCCGCGCAGCAGCTGAACGTGGCATCCGGGTCTTGCGCCTGATTCACGGGCGTGACGCCCGTGTTGCTGAGGCGGTTGGACGGGCTCGCTTCGGTTTCATATACTAACTCGCGAATCGCTTTTGCCGACGAATTCCCAGCAACAGATATGCGTCTTCTTGCCATAGTGCCCAGCATGTACGACACGTCGCCGGGTCAACGTTTCCGAATTGAGCAATGGGAACCGTTGTTGAGCCAACGTGGGGTCGAGATCACTTACGCTCCATTCGAAAACAAAGATCTGCACGGATTGCTGTATCAAACCGGAAACATGGGGCGAAAGCTCGCGCACGTTTCGCGCGGATTCGCCCGACGGTTGTCGCTCATCAGGTCCATTCAGCATTTTGACGCGGTTTACATTTTTCGCGAAGCAGCGCTGCTTGGCCCTGCCATCTTTGAGCGGCTCATCAAAAGGACGCGCGTGCCGGTGGTATTCGACTTTGACGACGCGATTTTTGTTTCTTATCGAAGTCCCTCGAACGGCTATCTCAGCTATCTGAAATTTGCCGCCAAAACAAAGTCGATATGTCGGCTGGCGTCTCATGTGATGGTGGGAAATTCATATCTCGCCGAATACGCTCGTCAGTTCAATCCGCACGTCACCGTTGTTCCCACGACCATCGATACTGAAAAATATTCAGTGCGGCAAGACAAAGATTCTGATGTGCCGGTGATCGGTTGGACCGGGAGCTTTAGCACCGTCCAGCATCTGGACACGCTGCGGGGTGCGTTGCAGAAGTTGGCGCGCCAGCAAAGATTTAAGTTGAAGGTGATCGGCACGCCGGAGTATCGCCTGGAAGGCGTCGAGGTAGAAGCGATCCGCTGGCGCTCAGAATCAGAGTTAGACGATCTGCGGCCGATTGATATCGGCGTCATGCCGTTGCCAAACGATGCCTGGAGTAAAGGTAAGTGCGGCCTGAAGGCTTTGCAGTTTATGGCCCTCGGAATTCCCACGATCTGTTCGCCGGTCGGCGTCAACACAGACATTATTCGGGACGGCCAGAATGGCTTCATCGCCGACACAGAACAGGAGTGGGTGGACAAACTGGGACTATTACTGCGCTCGGCAGACTTGCGGGAAAAGATTGGTAGGGCCGGCCGGTTAACGGTGGAACAGAAATATTCGGCAATCTCGCAAGCTGCTCGAGTTTATGAGGTGTTCGAATCCATCGCGCTGGGAGCTCCCGGCCGGACTCCCGCGCGCCTGGCTGAAACTACGCCGGCAGGTTACAACTCAGTTTGAGACTCCAAAAAGAACAAAGGGAAACCAGTTGGAAAAGTTAAACATACTAGTCACCGGCGGCGCCGGCTTTATCGGCTCGCATCTGACCGACGCGCTCGTTGAGCGAGGCCATCGCGTCCGCGTGCTGGATTTGCTGGTGCCTCAGGTGCATGGTTCTGGCGCTCCTGAATTTCTTAATCCTGCGGCCGAGTTTATGCAGGCGGACGTGTGCGACCCGCAAGCTGTTCGATCGGCGCTGGAAGGCATTGACGCGGTCTATCATCAGGCAGCGGAAGTTGGCGTCGGCCAATCAATGTACGAGATCCAACGTTATGTTCGTGCGAACGATCTGGGTACTGCCGTGCTCCTCGAAAACTTAATCGAGCACAAAGAGCACATCAGAAAGTTAGTAGTCGCGTCTTCGATGTCGATATACGGCGAAGGAGCTTACCGGTGCGCGAGTTGCGGCGAGGTATATCCGCAGCTTCGGCCGGCCGCGCAATTGCTCGAACGCCGCTGGGAGATGGAGTGCTCGTCGTGTGGCGCCCAGGTCTCGCCATCCGGCACGCGCGAAGACAAGCCCTTGTTCCCCACCTCGGTGTATGCGGTTACCAAACAGGATCAGGAACAGTTCTGTCTCGTGACCGGTCGAGCCTACGGCATTCCCACTGTTGCTTTGCGTTACTTCAATGTGTACGGCACGCGCCAGGCGCTCTCGAATCCCTACACCGGCGTGTGCGCGATTTTTTCGGCGCGGCTGCTTAATGACAGCCGGCCGGTGATCTTTGAGGACGGCGAGCAAACACGCGACTTCGTGCACGTAAGCGATATTGTCCAGGCAAATCTGCGCGCGCTGGAAACCGATGGCGCAGATTATCAGGCAGTCAACATCGGCACCGGCGTGGCGACTTCCGTGCGGCAAATTGCGCAACTGCTGGCTGAGGGGCTGGGAAAGAATCTCGAGCCGGAAATTGTTTCGCGCTATCGCGAGGGTGACATTCGCCACTGTGTCGCGGATATCTCCCGGGCGCGCGCGCTGCTGGGATACGAACCTCGGGTCAGGCTTGACCAGGGAATACCGGAATTGTTGAAATGGGTCGGCGCACAGGAAGCGGAAGATCAGGTCAGCAAGGCCACCGCGGAATTAGAGACGCGACAGTTGGTGCGGTAGACGCGATTCGGAAAGTCGATCAAGAGGAGCCCTCCGGACAGGATCCCCCAATGCACCGAGTAAGCAAATTCAGGTTGTTTGTACTTGCCTTAGTTGCGCTGCTCCCGTCCTTCTTAATGCGACCTTGCTACCGGCTGTTCTTTGGTTATCACATCGGCAAGCGCGTCCACTTTGGCGTCAGCATTATTGACGCTGCCGAATGTCACATTGAAGACGACGTCCGGATCGGACATCTCAATGTGATTATCGGAGTGCAGAAACTGACCATGGGAGACCATGTACGCATCGGACACGTGAATATTATTCGCGGTGGCGAGGAAGTGCGGCTGGGCCGCTACTCTGAGATAATGCGGATGAATGAGATTAACTCGATTCCTGAACCGGATGCCGTCAACCCGGTCGAGCCGCGCTTTACACTGGGGGCTGGAAGTATTGTCACGACCGGTCATAAGATCGACTTTACGGATCGGATCGACATCGGACGACGGACAATTATCGGGGGGCGGAATTCTTCGCTGTGGACGCACAATCGGCAGCGCACCCGGCCGATAAATATCGGAGAATTCGCATACGTCGGTTCTGAGATTCGGATGGCGCCGGGAAGTTCGATCCCCTCGCGGTGCATTGTGGGAATTGGCTCCGTGATCACCAGCAAGATCGACGCGGAAGAGTGGCTGATCGGGGGGGTGCCGGCAAAGCCCATAAAGGAACTGAGTTCAGAAGACAGATTCCTGATCGAACGCCGGACGCGACCAGATCTTCCGGATGACGTTTAGTTTTCCGCTTGCGGTGGGAAAGAGATAGATGAACGGGTTATTACTTGCTCTATCGCTGATGATGTTTGTCGCGCTCCTGGCGGTCGCGCCGGCTGATGGAGCTCCGGCAACCCTGTTCGCATTGCCCATCGCTGCTTTAGTGGGTTGGGGAATCTTTCAGATAAAGGACGATCGTCGCTTTCTTTTCCAATTGTTCGTCGCCGGGGTCTTGATTCGCATCCTGGTCGGCACATTAATCTACGGTTTCCATTGGCAAGAGTTCTTTGGCGGAGACGCTTTGACCTACGATTTCTTTGGCAATGCGTTGGTAAAGGTTTGGGAAGGCAACAAGAGTTATCAGGGCGCAATCGATGTCTTCTCGGCCGGCGGTGCCGCCAGTGGCTGGGGCATGCTGTACATGGTCGCGGCGATTTACAAAGTGATCGGCCGGAACATGCTCGCAGTCCAGTACGTGAACTCCGTACTGGGCGCCGCAACCGCGCCGATCGCCTATCTGATTTCGATGGAGATTTTTCCCAAGCCCAGGGTCGCGCGGTTGTGCGCTCTGCTGTCTGCATTCTTTCCCTCGCTGGTGCTTTGGTCCTGCCAGGGACTTAAGGACGGACCAATCGTGTTCCTGCTGGTGTTGTCGATGCTGGCCACCCTGAAGTTGGGAAACCGCTTTACTGTAAAGTATCTGGCGGCTTTGGCGTTGGCGCTTTGTTGTCTGGTTAGTTTGCGCTTTTATGTTTTCTATATCGTGGTCCTGGCCGTAATGGTAGCCTTTATTCTTGGCCGGCGCCGCCTTACGGCGCAAAGCTTTGCGCGTCAACTGATCATTATGACAGTCATTGGAATGGCGCTCGCTTACTTCGGCGTAAGTCGCTATGCCACGCAACAATTCGATGCCTACGGCAGTTTTCGTCAGTTGCAACTCATGCGTATGGACGCCTCTCAATCAGCCGTCTCTGGTTTTGGACAGGACATCGACGTCTCGTCTCCGGAGGGCGCTCTAAGTGCTCTGCCGCTGGGACTCACTTATTTGCTGCTCGCGCCGTTTCCCTGGCAATTAGCCTCACTGCGACAAATCATAACCCTGCCCGAAATGCTGGTTTGGTGGGCCTCTCTGCCGCTGCTGGTTGTCGGCCTGATTTTCACAATCAAATACCGTCTCAGAGAAGTGGCGCCGATCCTCATTTTCACGACCTTGCTGACCCTTACCTATTCGATTCTTCAGGGGAACGTCGGCACGGCGTACCGGCAACGCGCTCAGCTACTCATCTTCTATTTTGTTTTCGTGGCGGTTGGTTTTGTTCTGGGCAGAGAAAAGCGGGAAGCGAAGGTGCGCCGGCGGATGGAAGAGCGGGAGGCCACTCGGCCGCGAGCTCCGTGGGCGCCGGATACTAAGGATCAACTGCCGCCGCCGGGAAAAGTAATTTTAACAAACTAGTTCGATTCGAGTTGTGGGCTTGTGGATTCAGGCCGGCCTTACGCGCTTGAGTGCTGCCAGCGCGGTCGCTTGTTCGAGGAAGATTAGTTGCAGCATGAAGTTCACGATCAGATGAACGCTGGTGGCAATTGCCAGGCCGAGTAATCCGTAGTGGAGGAATACCAGCACCTTAATCGGTATATAAATCGTGAAGGTCCAGACAAACAGCATTGTCGGCGTTTTGGTGTCCCCCATCGCATAGAATGCGACCGCGGTTATCTGACCAGCGGTGCCGCCCATCAACAGTCCGACTAATCCCAGCATGATCCACCACAACATATGAACGTTCTGGGCCGTGATCCCTCCGTGTCCAATCATGAGGCGCAGCAAGGACTCTCCAAAGACCAGCAACACGAAACAAGCCGCGATGGACAGCCCCGCCATCCACAATAATCTCTGGCGATAAGTGCGCCGGAAGTTGCGCCAGTCGCCCGACTTTGCCGCCAGCGCCAGGCGCGGAACCGTTGGCGCGGAGATTGCTTTAGTAATGATCAAGTTGATCGCGGAATAAATCTGCTGGCCAATGTAGAGCAGCGACAAATCGCCGGCGATGCTCATTGAGGTAAGGAAGCGATCAATTAGTGGATCCGACTTCGAATAGGTCTGACCCAGCAGAAATGGCTTGAGCCGCCGCCAGGCCTCACGCATGGCATACGAGTCCCATTGAGGCTTTTGCCAGCGCCCCAACAGCGGCATAAGAAACACAAGCTTTAACACGAGACTCAGGACCGTAGCCCACGCTGCGGCCGCGATTCCGTATCGGGGTAACGTCCAGAACAGAAATAGCAAAGACAGGACGTTGGCAAAGACCGGCGAAAGCTCGGCCCAGAGGAACTTCTCGCGCGCGTAATAGACTGACCAGAGGACGGCAACCGAAGCGTTGCCGATCATCCCCAGCAGTTGAATGCGGCTCAGGCTGATGGTCAATTGCTTGGCTTCATCTGAGAATCCCGGAACCAACAGCGGCACCCAATAATCAGCCAACACGAACAGTGCCGCTGCCAGCAGAGTAAAAAATCCGGTAACACTCAAAAAGAACCCCCAGGCGTCACGCCGAAAGGTCTTTTCGTCTTCGGTAGCCAGCAGCGGCACCAATACCTGTGTGAGGGAAAAGCTGGCAACCAGGAAGATCAATTGCGGTAAGGCGCCGGACGCAAAAAATGCGTCGGTCTGGATCCCGACGCCCAGGTGTGTCACTACATACCAGGGCATCAGGATCGCCAGAATGGCGTTGCAAATTGCCAGTCCTGCAAGGATGAGACTTAACTTGATCAACTGTGAAAGGTTCTCGTGGATTTTTCTGTGGCGAGATCGTGGCCTGCACTTGCCGCCCTGCCCCGCCGCCAAAGCAAGTAGTCAGCGCCGCCCGCGCCTAAGACGAGCAGCAATGCCCAGAACGGATAGCGCAAGCGGTAAAGTGCGCCGATATTGCCGACGACTAGTCCCAAGGCAACCGCGCCCATCGTGACGACCAGGAAGACAAACCACGCAGAGATATCCTTGCGCGCACGCCACAAACCAAAAAGAGCGAGGCATTCAATCATGTAACTCAGGAGAGTTTCAAATCCGGAGAGCAGCCGGCCACTGCCGCCAACTTGCTTTCCCGTGCCGAACCACATGTTCGGAAACGGCGAAAAGAAACCCACTACTATGGCCCGGGGAACGTGCCGAAGAATATCGGCGCTGTTGTGGAATTGAATTCCGCGGTCGATATCCGATCCGGCCTGTGAGGGGACTGGCTCCCCCGAGGTATCAAGTTGCAACGCGAATCCCTGCCGGCGGGCGGCAATTTGTTCCTCGACCGGAAGCTTTTGTACTTCTTCAGGAAGAATCAAGCGCTGGTTTCTGACGACTTGCTGATTGTGAAATGCGTTTTGAAAACGAGGGGTAATCAGCAGAGCCGCGATCATCATGATCGCGAGAACAACATTGCTGACGGAATAGCGGCGCTGACGAACGAGCCGGAAGATAAGGAATAAAACTGCCAGAATGATTACCGCCCACAACATAGTCCACATCGGCAGCCTCACGATCCTGATAACTACGATCGCCGCACTGCCGCTAACTCCGAGGAACAGACCACGGGTTAATCGATAGTCACGCTTCAGGCACAGCGTAAGGCTAAGCAATAGAATCAAGAACGCAGTAATTAATAAAGGATCCCTTAATAGCTGCGTCGTGTGCAGCAGAAACGATGGCCAGATTGCCATCGCCGCCGCCGCCATAAGGCCGGTTTGATAATTAAAAGTGACCTCGCCCAATTTAAATACCGCGACTAGAATCGCTAGGTAGTAGACCAGATTCAGCGGCTCGATAGTCAAAATATCAAAATGTGTTCCTCCGTTCATTGCGGCGACCGGCAAAGAATAAAGTCGCACGTGCAATTGTGTGGGCCAGGTGGCCCATGCGACTATGCCCTGAGTTTTTAAGATGCCGCACAACTCGACGACTTCGTCCTGGTACATGAACCCGTCTGACGCGAAAGTACCCAGTCCCTTCTGATCGAACTTGCTGGGCGCCGCGGCCGATCTGCCAATTATGAGGACCGCTGCCGTCACCGAAACGTGGAATAGCGCCGCAGCCAGAATCAAAAGCCTGCGCGCGCGCCGGCTGGCGAGGGGGGGACCCGATTCATCGGGCGAGCTTGGTTTCATCTGCACGGAGTTTGAGATGTGTGAAAAATGTAGTTTGCCGATTCCCGGACCATCCCGACAATTTATAGTTATCGATTATCTCGATCAGCATCCGGCTGAATTCACGCGTTAATGAAATCAGCTCTACGGGAACCTGAACCGTCACCGTCTCATGTGCTTTTGGACATGGGTGCAAGCGTCCGCTAATATTAAGACCAGAGCGGTCGAAAAGTCATTCTGAGAAAGACAATACAGAGAAGGTAACTGGTTTTGTTCTCCGAACTCCTCCGGTCTCTACTTTCGTCATCCGACTAAACAAAATGTGTGGCATAGCAGGCATTGTTCGCAGTGACGGCGCTCCGGTTGATCGCGAGCTGGTCGCGCGCATGAACCAGGCCATTCGTCACCGGGGGCCCGACGACGACGGTTTTTATTTCAGCGATGGTGTCGGCCTGGCTATGCGCCGGCTGGCGATCATCGATCTTAAGAGCGGCCAACAGCCGATTCACAATCAGGACCGCACTGCCTGGATCGTTTTCAACGGAGAGATTTACAACTATCGCGAGTTGCGCGAGCAATTGGAAAAGCTCGGGCACCAGTTCTACACAGACAGCGATACTGAAGCGATAGTTCACGCCTACGACCAATACGGTACCGACTGTCCGAAGTACCTGCGCGGCATGTTCGCGTTTGCGATCTGGGACGAGCGTGCCAAATCCCTTTTCCTGGCGCGGGATCGCGTGGGAAAGAAACCGCTGCTATACGCGGAACTTGATGGTGAACTGGTTTTCGGTTCTGAGTTCACTGCGCTGGTCGAGCACCCGCGCGTTAGCCGCGACGTCGATTTCGAGGCGGTCCATCACTACCTTTCGTTTATTTGTGTTCCCGCTCCGCTGACTGCGTATCAGGCAATTCGAAAGCTCGAGCCGGGACATTGGCTGCTGTGGCGCGGTGGCGAAATCAGGACTGAGCGTTACTGGCAGCTCGACTTTTCGAAGAAAGTCAGCATGGGCGAGGAAGAGGCCGGCGCGCGCGTGGTCGAGTTGTTGCGCGAAGCTGTGCGCGTGCGTCTGATGTCGGAAGTTCCCCTCGGCGCGTTTCTTTCCGGTGGGATCGATTCGAGCGCGGTCGTGGCCTTGATGGCCCAGGAGTCTTCGGAAAAGATCAAGACCTTCTCGATCGGCTTTGACGAACAGGATTTCAGCGAACTGCATCATGCCCGCCGCGTCGCTGAACACGTGGGCGCCGACCACCATGAATTCATCGTCCGGCCAGACGCCATGGAAGTTCTACCGACATTGGTGGAACACTATGGCGAACCTTTTGCCGATTCGTCCGCGATTCCCAGCTACTACGTTTCCAAAGAGACTCGGGCGTTTGTCACGGTGGCGCTGAACGGCGATGGCGGCGACGAGTGCTTTGCTGGTTACGAACGCTATGCAGCGATGAGTATCGCCCAGAAGTACGCGAGCATGCCCGGGGCGTTGCGTAATGGGGTGATCTCGAATCTCGTCAATGCGCTCCCGGGATTTGAGACGCGCCAGAATCCGTTGCGCAAGGCCAAGCGGTTTGTTGCCGCTGCCTCACTGCCTCCGGTCGAACGTTACCTGCGTTGGGTCAGTGCGTTCGATGACGGGGCGAAACAGAACCTCTATGCCGACGATTTTCGTAACGAGACGGCGAAGTTTCGCTCCGCCTCGATCCTGGAACCCTGGTTCGCCAAAGCGAATGGCGCGGGGATCGTCGACGCTGCGCTGCTAACCGATACGATGACCTACCTGCCCAATGATTTGCTGGTAAAGATGGACATTGCGAGCATGACGGTATCGCTGGAAGCACGGTCGCCTTTTCTCGATCATCATCTGATGGAATTTGCCGCCAGCTTGCCTGAAAAGCTAAAGCTGCGGCGATTGACGACAAAATACTTGCTCAAGCGGGTGCTGAAGAAACTTGTACCGGCGGAGAACCTTAACCGGAGTAAGATGGGATTCGGGGTTCCCATCGGTCATTGGTTCCGGGGTGCTATGCAGCCTTTCCTGCGCGAGACTCTGCTTTCTGAGAAGGCGCTCGCGCGCGGGCTTTTCAAGCCTGAGGCCGTGCGCCAGTTAATCGATTCGCACGTCTCGGTAAAAGCCGATCATTCGCATCGGCTGTGGACACTGTTAATGCTCGAGTTGTGGTTCGAACGCTTTATTGACTGAGAACTAGTCAGTTGGTTAGTAGTCAGTAGTCAGTAGTCAGTAGCGTCGTGGTATATCGCAGCCACTAACAACTAACAACTAACAACTGACTACTGACGAAAACGCTTGGAGGCTAAGGAATGAAGGGCGTCGTTCTGGCTGGTGGCCTGGGATCGCGGCTGAGGCCGTTGACCTCGGTAACGAATAAGCATCTCTTGCCCGTCTATGACCAGCCGATGATCTATTACCCGGTTCAGACTCTGGTCGATGCGGGCATCATCGATATTATGATCGTTACCGGGGGAAACTCGGCAGGCGATTTCTTGAAACTGCTTGGCAATGGCAAAGCCTTCGGACTAAAACATCTCAACTACACTTATCAAGAAGGCGAGGGTGGCATCGCGGCCGCCCTCTCTCTGGTTGAGCATTTTGCCGGCAAAGATCCAATTTGCGTCGTGCTCGGCGATAATATCATTCAGGGAAATATCCGCGCGGCTGCCGATTCGTATCGGCAACAGGACGGCGGCGCAAAAATTCTTCTTAAGAAGGTGCCGGACCCGCAACGCTTCGGCGTGCCGCAGCTGGACGGCAAGCGCGTGGTGCAAATCGAAGAAAAACCAGCCGCACCGCAGTCTGAGTATGCCGTGATTGGAATTTACATGTACGACGCGCGCGTGTTTGAGATCATTCGCACGCTCAAGCCATCGGGCCGGGGCGAACTCGAGATCACCGACGTTAATAATGCTTATATCGAGCGCGGAGAGATGACCTGGGACGAGTTGGAGGGCTGGTGGAGCGACGCCGGGACTTTTGAAAGTTTGCTTCACGCTTCAAATCTAGTCGCCAAAACCGGGGCGAACCAAACGGAGCCAAAAAATGCAGCAGAAGCCGGGACCAGCGGTTGAATCTTTTCGGGTTGCCGATATCAAAGACGTGTTGGTACTTGATCTTCGCAAGTTCAACGACCGGCGTGGTTGGCTGGTCGAGTTGTTTCGCCACGACGAACTTGCCGCCGAATTCTTTCCCGCGATGTCTTACATTTCATCTACCACTCCTGGTGTGACTCGTGGGCCACATGAGCACGTCGATCAAGCTGACCTTTTCTGTTTCCTGGGACCATCAAACTTCAAATTGCGGATGTGGGACAATCGCCGCGATTCCGAAACATTCGGAAACATGATGACTCTGGTTGTGGGCGCGGACCATCCGACCACCGTGCTGGTCCCCAAAGGCGTCGTGCATGCTTATCAGAACGTGGGTGATACTGACGGCATAGTCATCAATTGCCCGAACCGGCTCTATAAGGGCGACGGCCGCCGCGAGCCAGTGGATGAGATTCGACACGAAGACGATCCCGGAACAGTCTTTCGCATGGACTAGTTCGGAGCGCGGACATCCTGTCCGCCAGCGGGCAAGGCCCGCTCAGACCTGCTGAATGAATCGCATTCGCGGTGTTCGCGCTTCGCGCTCAGGCGGGCAGGATGCCCGCGCTCCGGCCAACAAGATGAAGATCCTACGCATCATCGCCCGTCTCAATGTCGGTGGTCCGGCGCGTCATGTAGTCTGGCTCACCGAAGGTTTGCAGCCGTATGGTTGTGAAACTCTGCTGGTGGCCGGGGTGGTGCCGCCGGGCGAGGACGATATGAGCTATGTGGCCGCGGCTTCAGGCGTGCAGCCGTTCACCTTGCCGCAGATGAGCCGCGAAATTTCCATCAAAGATGCGCTGACGATCTGGAAACTCTTCCGTCTAATGCGGCGGGAGCGTCCCGACATCGTGCATACGCATACCGCCAAAGCAGGCACGGTCGGACGCGTTGCCGGGATGGTATATATGGCGCTGTCTGCGCGCAGGTGTCGTTTCGTGCACACCTATCACGGGCACGTTTTCCACAGCTACTATGGAAAATTCAAGACGCGGGTGTTTCTTGCTATTGAGCAATTCCTGGCGCGGTTCGCCACCGATCGAATTATCGTTATTAGTGAACAGCAACGCCGGGAAATCAACGAAGTGTTTCATGTGGGCCGGCGCAATCAGTTCGCGGTAATTCCCCTCGGCATCGATCTAAGCGCCTACGCGTCCTGGCCCGATCGACGATCATGCTTACGCTCGGAATTGAGACTCAAGGACGACGACTTGCTGATTGGCATCGTCGGACGGCTGACTGAAATCAAGAACCATCGCCTGTTTCTCGAGGCTGCAGCCATTCTAAGAAATGCCAATGGATCGAGGGCCCGCTTTGTGATTATCGGGGACGGTAACCTCAGGCACGATTTGGAAGCCCAGGTGAAATCTCTGCAGATGGAAAGTCAGGTTGCGTTCCTGGGCACACGCAATGACCCCGAGAATTTTTATCCGGCACTCGACATCCTGGCGCTCACCAGTCTGAATGAAGGCACGCCGTTGACATTGATCGAAGCTATGGCGAATGCCCGTCCAGTGGTGGCCACGGCTGTCGGAGGCGTGGCAGATCTGCTCGGCGCCATGGCCCGGCAATCTGACGACAAACCGGGCTACCAGATTTGCGAGCGTGGTGTTTCAGTTGCCAGTGGTGATGCCGAAGGTCTTGCCGATGCTCTGCAGCGGTTGGTGGCAGACCCTGAACTGCGCGATGATCTGGGACGTGCTGCGCTTGAATTTGTTACCCACAAATATGACAAAGAGCGTTTGTTGAGGGATATGGCTGAGCTATATCGAGATTTGATAGAGGCTGAATCCGTAGATCGTCTGGCTGAGTCCCCAAAAGAAAGAGTGGCTTCGCGAATGTGAATTCGGGTTTTTCCGCTGCAACTGTCAGCGGTCTCAAACATTGAGTAATCACCTTACTTGAAGTGACGTGCCAATGACACTGAACCGATACCTCCGCGTTCTGCGGAAAGGTCGCGACCAGCGTTTGTGTTAGACTCAGCAATCGAGATACAAAATAACTTAAAGGACATTTTCATTTGCGAATTCTGATTACTGGTGGGGCAGGTTTTATCGGATCCCATCTTTCTGACGCGTGTCTGCATCGCGGCGACGAAGTATTCATCATTGATGATCTCTCAACCGGCAGTATCGAAAACATCCGCCATCTGAAGGAACATCCGCGCTTCCACTACACGATAGAGAGCGTGCATAACCAGCCGGTCACTGCTGAGTTGGTCGATCAGTGCGATGTCATCTTTCATCTGGCGGCCGCGGTCGGCGTGAAGCTGATCGTGGAGAGTCCCGTGCGCACGATCGAGACCAACGTGCGCGGCACGGAAACAATTCTGGCGCTCGCCAACAAAAAGAAGAAGCAGGTTCTGATCGCCTCGACTTCCGAAGTTTACGGCCTGAGCACTGAAGTCCCGTTTCGCGAAGACGGCAACCTGGTCATGGGCGCGACCACGAAGGGCCGCTGGAGTTACGCCTGCTCAAAAGCCATCGACGAGTTTCTGGCGCTCGCCTATTGGCGCGAGAAAAAGTTGCCGACCGTCGTGGTGAGGCTCTTCAATACGGTGGGCCCGCGTCAGACAGGACAGTACGGAATGGTGATCCCGACCTTCGTCAAGCAGGCGCTGGCGGGCCGGCCGATCACGGTTTACGGCAGCGGTAAGCAATCGCGGTGTTTCTGTTATGTCGGTGATGTTGTCGGCGCTCTGATGAAGTTGATGGACGATGAAAAGGCAGTGGGCAACGTCTTCAACATCGGCTCTGACTTCGAAATCTCAATCATCGATCTGGCGGCCAAGGTGAAAGAGCTGACTAATTCCAATTCCGAGATTACTCTGATTCCTTATGACGAGGCTTACGAAGAAGGTTTTGAAGACATGCCGCGCCGTGTGCCTGACATATCGAAAATAAATGCTCAGGTCGGCTTCCAGCCGGAAATGGACCTTGACGGGATTCTCAAGACCGTAATCGAGTTCCATAGCGGACGAATGTCCGCTGGCCGGGCGTAAACAGTTAGTAAATCCCTACAAGGATATTTGATCTGTTGAAGGTTGCGCTGTCAGGGCTTTCGCATAAGGCTCCGCCGTCTGATTCTCACTTGTGATCTCGCCTCGAGCAAGTCTCGATGCCGGCTGTTTATTAAGGCGATCAGACTCTGGTGATGCTTAAAGCCCAATAAACGCGCCGCCCGGCTAACCACGCCTCCCGAGTCAAGCAGCGCGCGCTCGATTAACACCTTTTCTGACTGGAGCACCCGCTGTTTAAGCGAAAAGCCGTCCCAGTTATAGTTCGCCAACTCTCCTTCAGTCACCGCGGCGCCGAGCGAGCGAATTAAATTATTCGCGCACGCGATTAATCGTTTGCCGGTCTGGGGATCCTGGGATTGTTCCAGGAGCTCGGCCGCGGTTTGGTAAATCGAAACTAGCTCGCTGGTGGCAGTGTGCTGAGAAAGTTCTTCCATGACGCTTAGGGCAGCGCGTCCGGCGCCTTCCGGATCGCCCGCACCGCGGGCCACGTTGATCGCTCGCTCCAGCGCCGCTCGTGACTGCGCCAGTTTTCTCATGCGCGCCAGAACGACTCCCTCAGTAGTCAGCGCCTCGGCCAGGATCGACTGTTCTCCTCCGCCCTCAAGTGCGCGAACAGATTGGCGCGCGAATGCTTCGGCCTCTACCAATCGCCCTTCATCCAGCAGGGCACGCGCGCGTGTGTCGTCGGACTGGGCCACGCACTTAACGTCTTTGAGTTCGAGCCAAAGGCTGCGGGCGCAATCTAGATGAGCGTGCGCAGCCGCGAATCGCCTGATTCTGAGTAACAAGTAAGCGAGATTGTTCTCGACGCTGGCCCGAAAGCGAAGATGCCCGGCTTGTTCAAAGTGATAGCTGGCGGCGGCATACTCGACCAGGGCCCGATCAATCCGGGCCTCGCTCTCCTCTGCCACACCCAGGCGAGTTAACAAACCTGCGAGTTCATTATGAAAGGTTCCCTTGATAGCGTGAGTATCAATTCTTTCAACCAACGGCGCCGCCTCTGCATAAGCCTTTAAGGCGTCGCTGTACCTGCCCGCCGCTTTCTCCAACATTCCCAGCCGGATTAGACCGATTAAGTTGGTCTCCAGATCGCTCTCTGACAAGCGAACCAGCGCGTCCTTGAGAATCAAGCGCGCCTCATCAAACGCGCCCTGACGCCAGTAGCACAGCGCGAGGTCGCTGCGCGCGCCTGCCACCCGCGAAGTTTCTCCGAGTTGATCAAAGATTTCGATGGCGCGGCTTATCAGATCCTTGGCCCTCTCTTGCGCGTCTCCGACCTGGCTGGCGCTGCCGGCCCAGCCGGTCAGAGCCCCGGCCCTGAGCAACAATTCGGCCTGCGCCGGCAGATCCAGATCTTCCAACAGCAACGTCCCGCGCGGGTCGGGCCAAAACTCACGCAGGGCCTGGCAACTGATTTCATACTCGCCGGCCCTTTCAAGTTGCCGGGCCTTTTGACAAGAAAGCATTGCCCTTTGCGAGCGCGAGAAAGTGTGATGCGCAACTTCATTGGCCTGCAAGGTAGTTAATTCTTTGTAGTCCATCTCACTCATCCAATCGCGTGGAGGCCAGAGGCCCGACAGGTTCTTAGGACTAATCTGCGGATAGAATAAACTGACTTCGGTGGAATGCAACAACTTTCGTCGCTTGCTAGTCCAAATCCTCTGCCTGCGGCACATCTCATTAGGCACCTCGCTTCAGTCGGCAAGGTGGCACCAGACTCTAATTACGGCATTGCACTCCTGGGACGCCACCCCAAAGTCTACAGACCAAAGTCTACAGACTTGCCTTTGCCGGTCTAATCGAATAGCTTTTTATGTCGTCATCTTAAACCCTTGGACATGATTGCTTTCAGCGCTTCCAACTTGATTCCGCCCGCAGTGTCGCTGGTGCTGGCGCTGGCCTTAACGCCGGTAGTGCGCGCGCTGGCGCGGCGCTGGGGATTTGTCGCCAAGCCGAAAGTCGACCGCTGGCATAAGAACCCCACGGCCATGATGGGCGGCGTGGGAATCTGGCTGTCGGTATTGGGCACTTATTTGGTCCTGGTGCCGCACACTAAGCAAGGCTGGGTAGTCGTCGGCGCCGCGTCGTTTCTGTTCTTCGTCGGATTGATTGATGACTGGCTTCACGTTAAGCCTTACCAAAAATTGATCGGCCAGGTGGTCGGCGCGGCGATTGTTGTTAATTACGGGTTGGTCCTGCCGTGGACGCGATCTCTGCCCGTTAACATGCTGATCACGATCTTCTGGTTGATTGGCATCACCAATGCGATCAACCTGCTGGACAACATGGACGGTTTGGCCACCGGCATTGCGGCCATCGCCTCGTGCTTTCTCACCTATAATTTTTTAAGCGGCAATCAGACGACCGAAGCTTTGATGATGGCCGTGTTCGCGGCCGCGTTGCTCGGCTTTCTGATTTACAACTCAAATCCCGCGTCAATCTTCATGGGTGACAGCGGATCGATGTTCATCGGATTCTTTCTGGCCGGCGCAGCTCTGGTCAATGTCGCCGGTGGGCGATCCCGGAGCTTCGTGCCCGTGCTCGCCGTGCCAATCCTGGTCTTATTCATCCCAATTTTTGATACCACTTTTGTCACTATCCTAAGGAAGCTGTCCGGACGTGCAGCTTCGCAAGGGGGACGCGATCACACGTCGCATCGTTTGGTGGCGCTGGGCATGTCGGAGCGCCGCGCCGTCTGGATGTTATATGGGCTGGCGGGCCTTTCAGGATTCCTGGCAATCATGGTCAGTCAGGTGAGACTGGACGGCAGTACTCTCTTAAAACCCGACGTGAGCCTTGCTCTCCTGGCGGCGTTTACTCTGGGGTTGACGCTGCTCGGCGTCTATCTTGCCGGGGTAAAGGGATATGACGAAGAGGCAGATGTGCGCGCGGCGAGCGAGAAGCCACTTTTCGCCTTTCTGGTCGACTTCTCTTACAAGCGGCGTATCTTTGAAGTGCTCCTCGACGTGGTGTTGATTGTGCTGGCCTACTGGTCGGCTTACGCGATCAAGTTCGAGCCGTTTTCCGACAGCCCGGCATGGAAACTTTTTCTGCGGACGTTGCCAGTGCTGGTGGTGGTGCGGTTGGCGGCGTTTCTCTTCTTTGGTGTGTATCGCGGCATCTGGCGGTACACGAGCATCGACGATCTGATGGCCTTCGCGAAGGCGGTTGCGGCCGGCTCGCTCATCAGTATGGCAATTGTGTTATTCAAGTTTCGCTTTGAGGGTTTCTCGCGCGCTATCTTCGTGATTGACGCGCTGGTAATGTTGATGCTCCTGGCCGGCAGCCGCGTCGCCTTCCGATTCTTTCGCCAGGTCCTGCCGGCGGCCGGCGGCGACCAGAGCCGGCGCGCGCTGATTTATGGAGCCGGCGATGCGGGCGAATTGCTTTTGCGCGAACTGCTGAACAATCGTGAACTAAGTTATGCTCCGATTGGATTCATTGACGACGATCCGAAGAAGCAGGGCAAGGTTATCCATGGTTTTCGAGTTTTCGGTGGCAACGGGATGCTGGGTAAGATCGTAAGCGATCACCAGATCGAACAATTACTAATCTCAACGCCGCGCATCTCAGAAGCGCGGCTGGCCGAGATTGTCCGCGAATGCGAGGTCCACAATATTGAACTGAAGCGCATGTTGATTAGGATCGAGAGCGTCCGCGAGAATCCCCTGGCGTCAATCACTCGCTCGGAATCAAACGGCGAGCTGTAGGCTCAATCCAGCCAGTGTCAAATTCGAAATCCCCATCCGTCGTGACAATTCGCCTTGGAGCAGGCAAGCGCTGGTTACTGTTGGCTCCGGCACTGCTCGCGATCCTGGGCAGCTGGTTTGCGGTGCGTTGGTATGTCGGCGATACCGTTGCCGAATATGCGCCTGACGTGACCCAGGGAGGGATCGAGTTGGCCCGGCTGGCGGTGCGCTGGGCGCCGGGAGATCCGATGACCCACTGGCGACTGGCATCACTTGAAGAGAAAACGTTCAGCGCTGAGAACATGGCCGCGGCCGTTAGTGAATACCGGGAGGCGGTCAGACTTTCTCCTAATGATTACCGCTACTGGATGGAATTCGGGCGGGCGCTCGAATCCAGTGGCGACCCGGAAAGCGGCGAGAAGGCATTGCGCCACGCGGTTGAATTGGCTCCGGCGTATTCACATCCGCGCTGGCAATTTGGGAATCTGCTTTTGCGCGAAGGAAAGTTTGAGGAAGCCTTCAACCAACTCGGGCGCGCGGCCGAAGCCGACGCGGAAATGCGTCCTCAGGTATTCGAACTGGCCATGCGAGTTTTTGAAGGCGACATCGATCAGATCGCCAGAGTCGCGTGTGCGACGCCGGCCGCGCGGCTGCAGTTTGCTGTCTATCTCGTGAATATTCAGAAATTCGACCAGGCCATGCGAATGTGGGGCGCGGTCGCTCCGGCGGATCGTCGAGGCCAGGCCGCGCTTAGTAAGGATTTGGTGGAAAGTTTGGCCGCGGCAAAGCAGTTTCGCGCGGTGCTGAGCGTCAAGCGTGACATTCAGCCGGACGCGAATTTGCCCATCGTAGGTCAAATCTGGAATGGAGGCTTCGAGAGCCCGCTGGCGGCGTCGCACACTGACCCTTTTGGTTGGATCATCAATTCGCGGCCGGCGGCCCAGATAGCCATTGATTCGGTGGCTCACTCTGGCCAGGGTAGTTTGCGAATGACCTTCAGGTCGTCGTCGTCGCTCGAGCAGATTCAGTTATCGCAGACAGTTGTGGTCGAGCCCGGTACTCAATATCGATTCGAATACTATGCGCGCACGCAGGATCTGATCACCGCCAGTACTCCCATCCTGGCCATTGTCGACGCTGTTGATGGCGCAGCCTTGGTCAGGTCAAAACCAGTTCCCAGCGGAACCAACGACTGGCAGAAGATCACTCTCGATTTCATCACGAACCCGAAGCATGATGGTATAACAGTTGGATTCAATCGCGCCGCTTGTAGCGATGCGCAAGTATGCCCAATATTTGGCTCTGTCTGGTATGACGACTTCAACCTTCAACGGACGGGAGGTCCCGGCGCTTCGCGAAAAGACACTGCTGGCGCAAAGCAGTAGGCCCGCGACCACCAACCGATCGAAACGAAGGCACACGCTGGCCAGCCGGCTGGTCTTCCTGACGATCTCGGTTGCCGTGGTCCTGACTACTCTCGCCTATGGCACCGTGCACTATTGGGCCATGGCGGCGTTCGCCCTGAGTGCCGCGGGCATTGTTTGTCTTTGGTGTGTGGATGGTCTGGTGCTGCGGTCGGTGCAACTCAGTCGTAATGCTCTGCAGTGGTCTTTGTTGGGATTGATTGGTCTCGGTCTGGTGCAATTGTTACCGCTGCGCGCGGCTGACAATGGCGGCCTGCCCCTGTCCCCGGCGCGAGCACTCACCCTCGATCCTCATTCGACAGTTCTCTTCCTGGCACAGATGAGCGCGCTGGCAGTCTACTTTGCCGCTACGCTCATTTTTACCGACACTCCGCGCCGTCTGCGGACAATTGTCAGGACGATTACGATCTTCGGTTTTCTGCTGGCAATGTTTGGCTTGACCCAGTCCTTTACTACCGATGGCACCCGGGTTTACTGGTTTCGTCAGTTGACGCAGAGCACCGCCTTCGGGCCGTTTATCAATCGCCACCATTTTGCCGGGTACATGGAGTTGGCCATAGCGCTGCCGCTCGGTCTGCTGTTCTCGGGATCTATCGAGAGTTACAAGCGGCCGTTGTACGCGTTTGCGGCGACCATGATGGGCGTGGCGCTGATCATGACAAATTCGCGTGGCGGAATTATCAGTTTGGCGGCCGAGATCCTGTTCCTGGCCGTTGTCGCCGGTCCGGGCCTGCGACAGGGAGAGCGCCAGCCGCGAGCCGAACGTATTCGTTCGGCATTGCTGCGCGCCGGTCTGGCCTTTGGACTGATCGTAGTTCTGATCGGCGGTGCGATTGCTGTGGGTGGCTCCGATGTCTTCAAACGTTTGCTGGGCACTGCCAATGCTGACGACCCGACTACGGGACGCACGCACTTTTGGAGCGTCACGCTCGACGTGATCAAAGCCTACCCCATAGTCGGATCCGGCCTCGGCTCATTCAGCGTGATCTATCCACGTTACGACTCGCGGAACGGGTACTATCGCCTGGAGCAGGCGCATAACGATTACCTGCAAACGCTTGCCGACGGAGGCGTCGTAGGGGGCCTTTTGGGATTGGGTTTTCTGGTAGTGCTCTTTGGAAAGGGATTCGCGCGGCGCGAAACGGACGACAAGTTCCGGCGGGGCGTGGCCACGGGAGCACTGGCCGGTTGCTTCGCGGTGCTGGTCCACAGCTTTTTCGACTTTACGCTGCACACCACCTCGAACGCTTTGCTGTTTTTGATTCTGGCTGCGCTGGCAACGCAGGACAGTCGCGTGGATCAGGGTAGCCATCATCAAGGCCCACGCCGCCGGCACCGTTTACGTTCCCAACCCGGCGAGTTAAAACCGGCAGCCCCCCAGCGACCGGAATTGTCTGAGTCGAGCGCCGAAACTTAAGTTGGAACGTCTCTTACTTAGCCTGGGCTAACCAAAGATAAGGCAGAAATCTAAATCTGGGGCTGACCCCGATTTGTTAGGTCCTTCCACTTTTTCAGCAAGCCGGCCTTGAACATGCCCGAGTCTAACCCTCCCCAAAGCGGCTATAGAAAACTGAGGCTTCCGGTAGAGTATGAATAGCCGGAGGCCACGATGCAAAGCGGATTCAATCAGAGTCAGGTTGTATCTTTTCCTTCATCGGATGTAGTCTGTGTTCCGCTCTTTCCCGATCTATTAACTTAGGACTTAGCCCTGGCCTATCGAAGGAGATCGTTTTCCAGTGTCTTCGGCAGCAGTCGCCAAGGTCTCACCCGACCAAGAAGAATCAAGCAGCCCGTCAACATTGGCAGCAGTCTGCCTTGAGGCCATCGCCCGGCATGACAAGTCCGATGCGGTCAGCGAGAGACGCGACGGCCAGTGGGTAAGCATCTCAGCGGGAGAGTTTGTGCGGCGCGTGCGCCATATCGCCCTCGGCCTGGCCGACCTGGGGATTAAGGCCAAAGATCGCGTCGCGCTGATCTCAGAGAATCGCCCCGAATGGTCCATTGCGGATCTCGCCATCCTCAGCCTGGGCGCCGTCAGCGTTCCAATTTATACCACCCAATCAATTGAACAGATTCAGTTCATCCTGGAAGACTCAGGCACGCGGGCGCTTTTGATCTCCGGCGGCCGGGTGCTGAAGCACGCGCGCAGGGGATTCGAACGCGTGCAGCACCTGGAGCATGTGATTGTGTTCGACCCTCAAGCTGCTGCCGGTCTTGATCGGGCTACAGCTCTGGAGAGTGTCGAGACGCGCGGCGCGGCGATCGAACTTGCGGATCAAGCGGCCTTTAATAAGCTGCTGGCGCGAGGCCGCGGTGAAGATTTGGCGACAATCATTTACACGTCCGGGACGACCGGCGAGCCCAAGGGCGTGATGCTGACGCACGATAACTTTGTTTCCAACGTGCTCTCGATCACCGGTGGTCTGCCAATCAGGCCGACCGATGTTTCGCTTTCAGTTTTGCCGCTGTCGCACATTTTCGAGCGCACGGTTTTTTATGTCTTCTGCTATATGGGTGTCTCGGTCAATTACGCGGCGTCGATCGATCAGGTTGGCGAGTACTTGCGCGAGGTGCGCCCTACGATCATGACCGCCGTGCCGCGGCTCTTTGAAAAGGTCTATCACCGCATTATCAAGAAAGGCATGTCGGCCGGCGGCGTGCAGAGCAAAATCTTTGCGCGCGCGCTGGTTATTGGACAGCGCTATGCCGAATTGAAAGACAAGGGAAAGCGCATTCCGTTGGCGCTCAAGTTGCGCCATGCGGTCGCGGACCATCTGGTGTTCACTAAATGGCGCGAAGGCATCGGCGGCCGCTTGCGCTACTTTGTCTCCGGCGGCGCCCCGCTTTCACCCACGCTGTCGTATTCGTTTCTGGGTGCGGGCATAGATATTTTGCAGGGCTATGGCATGACCGAAACCTGCATAGTGGCGGCCAACCGGCCCGACGATAATCGGGTGGGCTCGATCGGCAAACCATTCGACGGAATCGAAGTCGTCATTGCCGAAGACGGCGAGATGCTGGTCCGCGGACCGAACGTGATGCGCGGGTATTATGGCCATCCAGAGTCCACTCTGGCGGTAATGAAGGACGGCTGGTTCGCGACCGGCGACGTCGGCTATATCGATGAAAACGGCCACCTGTTCCTGACCGATCGAAAGAAAGATCTTTTCAAGCTCTCGAACGGCAAGTACATCGCGCCCCAACAGATCGAAAGTCTCTTAAAGCAAAGTGAGTTCATAAACCAGGTAATCGTCGTCGGCGCCAGTCGCAAGTATCCGGTCGCCTTGATTGTTCCCGATTGGGAAGCTTTGAAGAGTTCTTTGCGCGCTGCAGGGGAAACGGTCGCTGCGACTCACGCTGAGTTGAGCGCTCAAACCAGCGCCATCAAAATGGTGCAGCGCGACGTGACCATGATCACGGCCCACCTGGCCGACTATGAGCGCGTGCGCCGGGTGGCTTTATTGGCGGAAGAGTTTTCGATCGACAGCGGTGAGATGACACCGACTCTAAAGGTTAAGCGTAACGTCATCGATGCGAGATATGGAAAAGTGATTGATGAGCTCTATCGATCAGGTTGAATTTGCGCTTGTGTCATTGATGCGTGGCTAGGACGGAACAGTGGCGGGTTCCCTCTCACAACCGTCTCATCCAGTGGCGTTCGTCTTGTGCAGCGTGCAGGACTGCGATGACAATCATCCCGTCTGACCGAACGATGTAAAAGATACGATACGGAAATCGTCTCGCAAGTACGCGACGGACGTGCGGTTGCTTGCGCAGAAGTAAATATGCGAACGGATTTTCGAGCGCACGCTTGATGGCGGCATGGATCTCGGTGGCGAGATCCAATCCCAGACCCACCTGTCGGCTTTCATACCAGAGCGCAGCATTAAGAATGTCTTCTTCAGCTTCAGGTCGGACAATTAGCTTGAGACTCATTGGGAGAGACGGGCGCGGAGGCGGGCTTCTACTTCAGCCCATGAACTGCCAATATCGGGATCTTTTTCGTAGGCAGCCAGGCGGGCGTCGAGCAGCGCTTTTTCGGCATCAGTCAATGGCTCTTCGTCATCGAGCCATGAATTCCCGTCGAGCTCAGTAAGCTTGAGACGGATTTCATTTCGCTCTTCACTTGTCAGCTTTGGCAGCTCTTCGAGAATTTCAACTTTGCTCATGGGAGAATGATACTCAGCAATGAGACGTCGATCAACGTAACGGATTTTGCATCACCGATCGCTCGCATTGCTGTCGGGCTGATGCATCTGCTGGGCCAGCAAGAACTCCGCCAGCATTCGCTCATAACAAGCCTGACACATCGCCAACGCCAGTTCCTTGCCATCAAGGTGGATGATCTCTCCACACCAACTGCATTTGACCGTCAGGCCGTTCTTTTGCGCCAGCTCTTCTTCATCAGAAAGCGCGTCTTCAATCATTAGATATGTCATGGTGTTTGTTTCTCCAGCATTGCGATCGACTGTCAGGCGGCGCGCTTTCCGTTAGTTTCGAGAAAGATCAGACGCATCAGCCAGGCGGGCATTGACCAGGTGCGGCCATCAAGATCCCGCTCAACCATTACCCTCCTGTCATCATCGTGACAGACACTGATGACCGTAACTGTTGTGTGACCGTCGACATAGGAACGGCCAACCAGATCGGCGCTCGGATTATCGTTTCGATACGATTGTTTGATGCGAAACGGGAAAGGAATTTGTTCTGCATGCATAAAGACCTCTTATATTGATGGCATCTCCGTTGAGTTGGATTTGCCTTCATCGGTAACAGTTGTCCGCCAGAAGTTTCAAGAGGTTTATAGCTCATACGTGTTAAGCGGAGATGAACGGTAAGAGAAATCGAAGTTAATTCTGAATCGAAAAAACGAGCCAACATGGAGCGCGGACATCCTGTCCGCCTGAGCGCGCAGCGCGAGTGCAAACCCAAACGCGTCGCTCGGTAGATTAGAGCGGGCTGCGCCCGCTGGGGGACACGGATGTCGGCGCTCCCTTTCCGTCATGAGCGGGCATCAGAGTAGTCGAGCACCCCGGTTTGCATAATCATTTTCCACTCGTCGCCGATCTTTGAGTAGACCTTGCAGACACGGCCTTTCCAGTGATTTTCGTTGCCGTCTGCGTCGATCCAAAGTGTGTCGATGTCAACCACCGCAAACGCTCCGTCACCTTCTTTTGAAATTTCGATTTTCTTAATCTCTCGAACATTACGCGCGAGGCATTGGGTGTCGAACAATTTCTGCCAGCCATTCCGCCATCGGTCATGGTTGTATCGGCCCCAAACGATCACCCAATCAATCGGATCGTGCGACTGGGGCGTGCGCGGCCAGGGCCAGACCATGTCCTGATGAAAGACAGTCATCAGGAGGTTGACGTCTTGCGTGTCCCAAGCTCGGGTTTCGCGGTCGACTATCTCTGCGATTTGTTTTCTGATGTCATCCATTTTATCTGTCATCCGCACAAGAGGCGTTTAGAGTCGGCCTGCTGCCCGGTTGGGGGGGCAGCCTGTTTTTAAACCGTGAGGCAAAGGGATGAAGGCGCAGGAGACTTAATCTCTCTGCGCCTTCTCTTCGTTGTCAACTCAACCCTGGAATTACATTTAGAAAGTAAACTTCACCGCCAACTGTAACTGTCTGGGGTCGCCTACTCCCTGGCGCAGGAAACCGTCAAAGTTAAATAGCCCCGGCGTGCTGAGCGGGTTGATGTTGTTTTTGTTGTTGAAGGAATTGAACATCTCGACGATCGGTATCAGCGCATAGCGCTCGCCGAACTTAAACGGCCGCTGGATGCGCCAATCGAACGAGAAGTACTGATTGTCTTTGCGGAGCGTGTTGCGATTCGTCGCAGTCCGAGTCGCCGGGGTTATCGGCTGAGCCGAACGGGCCTGTACGCGGAAGTTTCCTTCCAGACCCCATCCCATGTTTACGAACGTGTAGAAGTTGAACTTATGCCGGATGTCGCGGTCCGACAGAGCATAATCGAGGCTCAGATTGTTAATATCAAATGATCGATCCGTAAATGGATCGCGCTCATTCGAGTCGTCGTCCCGATCTTTTGAGAATACGTAGTTCGCCTCAAGCTGATAACGCTTATTCATGCGCTTTCTGACTCCGGCGGTAAAACCATTGTAGAGCGACTTGCCAACCGCGCTGGTGACAAACACGTCGCCCAGAGTAGGAAACAGTCCGGTGCGCGCAAAGTTAAGGAAGCGCGTCAGGTGAACGCCCTTCGAATGGGTAAAATCGAAGTACATGGACCAGTCTTTCGACAGTTCCTGCTCGAAACCCGCGTTCGCGGTATAGATTCGCGGATTAGCGTAGTTCTTACTAAAGACGCGCACGCTGGCGCCAAACGGAATCCCGCCGCTAGGTGCTACCGGCAAGATATTGGGCCATGTTGGTGGTTGGGTCGAAGCTCCAAAACAGGTAAAGGCAAAACTCGACGCGCAGACGACGCCAAACTGCTGGGCGCCATTGTCAGTGATCGATCCCACCTGTGAAAGCATGTTCTGCCGGCCGTAATAGATACCATAACTGGCTCGCAGGACTGACTTGCCCCGCTTGGAAATATCCCAGGCGATTCCCACGCGCGGTTGAAACTCCTTCTTGGGACTGTGCAGCGTGCCGTCGGACGGGAAATTCGGATTGGTCAACAGCGATGCATACGCCGTCTGGCTTGGTGGGATTATCGGCTTGGGAAAAATCTGTGCTTCCCAACGTAGACCGTAACTCAAAATAAAATTCGACTTCATCTGCCACTTGTCCTGCGCAAAAAGCCCTAAGTCCTGATTAGTGATCGTTGACTTTCCGGGCGGAGGAACTCCCGAGATCCCAGTGGAGATTCCGTTCTGCAGATATAAAAGCAGCGGGCCGCCGACTGAGCTCCCTGCCGGGCAAGGTGTCGGGGACGTTACCCAGGTGACGACCCCGGCTGCGCTGATGCACTCCTGGGTTCGGGGTCCGAAGCCCCCGGCGGCCGCAGGTGATGCGTAACGGAGAAAGCCGGTCACGCTGTCAAAGATATACCGCCCCGTAAAGAAACCACGGAAGACCTGATCGTTGAGAGTGTGTAGCCACTCTCCGCCAAACTTAAGCGTATGGCTGCCGTGAACGATCGAAAAGTTGTCTTTGAGGTCGGTGCGCCAGATTAGTTCATCCACCGTCGGCTCGAGAAAGAACGGAGCGCCAAACCGGAACGTCGTCGCGAAGCCCATCGCCGTGTCTGCCGGCACATTTGAAGTGACGGCAGCCCGCGGGCGCAACTCGCGAGTGTACGAGAAGTGCGCTTCGTTCAGTTTTGTAGCTGAGACCGTTGAGAAAAGGTTAATGTTGAAGTTGTTGATCTTTGACGGACCTTCGATCCCGTTTGCCGAATTGCCATAAGTGGCGACGTCAAAGGTCTGGTTCGTGTTCTTCGAGTAGTCGAAGTTGTAAGAGACTCCGAGTTGATTGGACTTCGTAAGATTAAAGTCCGTCTTCAGCAGGAACGCATAGTTCTTGATTGGGTGCTTGACCGGCAACCCTTCTTCCTGGTTACGGGTGGCCCTGATGAAGTTGATCAATGCCAGCCGCTGGCAGTCCGCGCTGGAATTAATCAGAGCTTCGTTGGCCGTAATGGTTGGCGCTGCTACCGTGCAGGGGGTGCCAATCGGATCGCTCAGATTCGCGCGCGTCAGGTTCTCTCTAATGCCTTCGAACGACAGGAAGAAAAAGGCTTTGTCCTTGCGAATGGGACCGCCGACCGTGCCGCCAAACTGTTCGCGGCGGAAATCCTTGAGTGGCTTGCCGTCGGATGTGTGGGCGGTCAGTGCTTCGAGCCTTTGGAAATAAAAGACACTGCCGTGGACCGCGTTCGTGCCTGACTTGGGGATGACATTGATAATGCCTCCGGCCGTGCGGCCGAATTCCGCGGTGGCTCCCGTCGCTACCACCTGGAATTCCTTGACGGCGTCCAATGGAATATCAATAGCCGCGCGCTGGCCGCCCAACTGCTCGCCGAAAAAACCGTTGTTGTAGTCACCGCCATCCAGGCTGACGTTGTTAAAGACGCCGCGCTGACCGGAAAAAGTGATTTCGTCTCCGTCCGGACCCTGAACGACACTCACGCCTGGGGTCAAGGTCAGCAGGTCTTCGAATTTTCTTCCCAGGATGGGCGTCGTGCTGACTGTGGTTTCGTTCAGGGTTGAACTCGATTCAGTCTTCACGGTGTCGACGGTTGGGGATGCGGTAATGGTGACCCGCTCCTCAACGCCGGAAATCTTCATACTCACCGGAAGGTTGAGTGCCTGGCCGATGGTCAGATCTAATCTTTCCGCCACGGAAGTCGCAAAGCCCTGTTTGGTAACCGTGATCGAATAAGGCCCGGGCGGCAGCCCCAGAGCAACGAAGCGCCCGCCATCGTCTGTCGTCAGCGTCCGCGACAGGTTAGTGTCGAGGTTCTTGATCTCGACGTTTGCGCCAGGCACGATTGCGCCGTTCGTATCCGTTACTGTGCCCTGGATCGTTCCAGTCGTAATTTGGGTCTGCGCAATAGCCAGGGGGGCGATGGCCAGGATCACAAGCAAACTAATACCAAGACCTTTTACCCATCGGGTAAAGCAAGGGAACGTTAATCTATACATGGTTTCTCCTCTTCGCTAACGGCTGCAGGTTGAATCGAGTTGTTTACTTTGACCCATGGAAGTTCTTCAGGGCGCACGCAAGGGAAGACTCTTTTCGCGCGCTCGAATCTTAGTCAAGGCTTTGTAGGCTGTCAATTGTTTCGTTTAATTCGGTTTCAGAAAGAGCGCTCGTAGTCAGCTCAGTATTCAAGCAGTGCCTCGCGTGAGCAGGTGAATCAGCAATTCAACTCTAATAAGCAAAGAGACTCCCTCTGAGATTATTTGTGTCACACCCACTCACCGGGTGGTACTGACCTCATAACGAAGTCCGGCCCTTCCGCTTCAGCCTCATGGTCGTAGTCCTTCAGCAGTAAGCCTCAGGATCCGAAAGCATCTCTTCCAATCGACTCAAGTAGTTACCTACCGTGAATCCGTCCATCAACGCATGATGCACTTCGACGGATACAGGTAGCAGAGTCCGCTGATTCTCTCGAGCAAACTTTCCGAAGGCAATCTTTGGTATTGAGTCTTCCGTGCTCCAATTGCGCGCGTGAGAAAAACTGGTGAACGAGATCCAGGGCAACACAGTGAAATGGATTCTACCGTCGTCGTCGTTGCGCGGGCGGAAAGCCCCGTCGCTGTTTCGCGCATCTTCGATTGCGCATCCCGCGTCGCTGACAAATTTTTCAAAGTCTTCGACGTAATCAAAGTAAGCCAATGTAAAAGCCTCGTTCGGTAGAAATACCGTGGTGCCGCCGTGGATTATGTCGTGCACAAAAACCTTGCCTGCTCTCAAGCGATAACGAAATGGCTCGATCTCGTTTGCCACCCGCAGCGCAAAGTAGTGATAGGCCATTGAGACGCTGATGCCGCGCCGTTCCCGCAGCAACTCGACCAGTCTGGAAACGTCGATCTGGGTGCAGATATTGAAGTAAGGCTTGTCAAAACCGCGGAAGAATTCAAAGACCTCGCGCCGAGCCCAGCTTGCGATATCCAGGTAATGTGACATGGCAGAAAGCGTGTCTGAGCAGGTTAGCACAGGAAGGGAAGAGTCAATCAATGCGAGGCGGCGAGTACTGTCTTAATTTGAGGATGAGGTCAGTACCGAGAGCGCTAGCGACCGGGTCTCGTGATGGCGATCATAGATCATGAGCAAGTTGCGACCTTGTCGCTACCGCTGCCGGTTCTGTACCTCTCGAACCGAGGGCGCTCTCAATTCAGCCACGCGGCCGCACTAAATGGTGGTTACTTCGTAATAATATTGGGACACAGCGGCGGTTTGATCTGGAGCGTGATTTGAGCGATCTGATGTAAATTGATTGCTGGCAGATCGAAACAGGAACCCTGAAGGAGCGTCACCAAATGATCTATCGAACTCTGGGCAGCACGGGCGAGAAAGTTTCGGCGATTGGCGTGGGTGGCTGGCATCTTGGATTGAGCCAAGTTGATGAGGAGTTGGCGATTCGCATTGTGCGCTCGGCCATCGATCGCGGCATAAACTTTTTGGATAACTGCTGGGATTATAACGAGGGCGCCAGTGAGAGGCGTATGGGCAAAGCACTGCGCGACGGCTATCGTGCGCAGGCGTTTGTGATGACCAAGATCGACGGGCGGACGAAGCAGGAAGCGGCGAAACAGCTGGACGAATCACTCGAACGTCTTGAGGTCGATTGCATCGATCTGGTCCAGCATCACGAGATTCTTCGCTTTGAAGATCCGCATCGCATCTTTGCTGAAGAGGGCGCCAACGCCGCACTTGTCGAAGCTCGCAAAGCCGGCAAGCTTCGGTATATCGGATTCACCGGACATAAAGATCCACGGGTACATCTATACATGCTGGAAGTCGCCGAGCAGAATGGATTCAAGTTCGACACGGTGCAGATGCCGCTCAATCTAATGGACGCACACTACCGCAGCTTCTCCAGAGATGTTGTTCCGGAACTGGTCAGACAAAATATTGGAATTCTGGGAATGAAGAGCATCGCCAACGGCATTTTGCTGAAGTCGAACACCGTGACTCCGATTGAATGTCTGCACTATGCGCTCAATCTACCGACGTCCGTAGTCATAACCGGCATCGACAGCATGGAGATTCTCGATCAGGCCTTCGAGGCCGTGCGCACATTTCATCCACTCAATCAAAGAGAGCTCGATGAGCTGCTGGCGAAGACATTCTCGGCTGCCGCTAGCGGCCGCTTCGAACCTTTCAAGACCACGTCGATCTTTGACGGCACGGCGCAGCACCCGGAATGGCTGGGAGAAGAACCGCCGGAAGTCAGGCAGCTCGTGCCGGCGTGAAGAGTCCGGACACTAGCCCTACCAGAAGGGAGGGCCCGTTATCTCCTCGTCTTAGTTATTCCGTTCAATGATCTCAAACGGAATCTTCGTATCGGCAAACACTTGCCACAAAGTCACACGGCCGTCTTTCACGATCGCTTTCCAGGCCGCGGGTAGACGCCAGCTCTGACCTTCCCTGTGTTTGAAAGTGCCGCCGGCAAAACCAAACAGTGCAAGTTTCTCTTTGTCTTCCAACGCTTCGGCTACTTCGATGTAGTAATCAGGAAACCAATCGAAGTAACCACGCCATCCGGCGATCATTTTCTCTCTGCCGGATACCTGGTTGCCGTGCGCATCGATGAAGGTATGGTCGTCGGTCATTTGCACCGCGAGGCCTTCAACGTCGTGCGCGTTGATGCGATCGACGAAAGAGAGAATCGTTTCTTTGTTCGTCATCATTAAAAAAGCGATGCCAGGAATTCCTTTGTGCCCGCCGGACCAGTGAGTTCCAGCCAGACGGGTCCGTTGCCTGCTGCGACGATAAGACTAAATCTGAGAAATGGGCAGCACTGATGTTCAAGGTGAATTAGCGTAAACAAGTCAGTCAGCAACGAATCGTCTGATGGAAAGCGGTAAGCAAATCCATCTTCAAGTTCCTTCAATTCCAGAGCCGCGCCTCGCACCTTTTGTAAGAGCTTGCTCCTTCGTTCCTGAAGTTCAGGAGTTGTCAGCGTGCAGGCTATTTGTAAGTCGTTCATTGGTTCTGTCATGCTAATTCCAGATCAAATTTATTTGCCCCTTTATTCGTTCGTCTGGAGGATGGAAAAGGCCCTCCCTTACCGTCGGGCTTCTGACACGAGCGCAAGCGCAGCCTTGACCCTGGTTTCGATCAAATCGCGCACGACGCGGAACTGTTCCAGCGGCATTTCTTTCGGATCGGGAATGTTCCAATCCGCTCTCTGTTTAGCTTTGACTAACGGGCAGGCATCGCCACAACCCATAGTCGCGACAAAATCGTAATCGACGTCGGGAACTTCAGACAAAGATTTTGATTGGTGCTGAGAAAGATCGTAACCAATCTCTTTCATCGACTCGATCACTCGCGGATTGATCCTTCCTGAAGGACGCGAGCCCGCGCTGTAAGCTTCAATCTCATCGCCACCGTGAATGCGCGCGAATGCCTCAGCCATCTGGCTGCGGTTTGAGTTCTCGACGCAGACAAATAGAAGGCGTTTTGGAGCTGACGACCCGGAGCTCGACGAATCACTCATGTTTCTCTCCGGTATCGTGTGGCGCCATCACTGCTTTAGCATTGTTCGACAACGAAGGCACGAACCAGCGGAATAATAACGTGGCGGCGGCGGCGCCAAAAAGTTGTGCGATTATGAATCCGGGCGCATCAACAGGCCGAATGCCCGCGAAGGTGTCGCTCGCGGAGCGGCCCAGTGTGACCGCAGGATTGGCGAATGAAGTTGACGAGGTAAACCAGTACGCAGCCGTGATGAAAGCAGCAACCGCGAACGGAACCATCGCCGGCCGAAACCGCACACATCCCCAGATGACCGCCACGAGGCCGAACGTCGCGATGAACTCACTAAACATTTGCCGCATGCCCCCACGCGCATGACGCGACGCAAAAAACAACGGGAGTCCAAACATCACGTGGGCAATTGCCACGCCGAGAAACGCGCCAAATACTTGCGCCGCGATATACGCCGGCACTTCGCGCCAGGCCAATCCCCCTTGCGAAGCATCAGCAATTGTAACCGCAGGATTGAAGTGCGCTCCTGAGATGGGACCGAAAGTTAGGATCAATGCCAACAACGCGGCGCCGGTGGCGAGCGTGTTGGCGAGCAAAGCGATACCCGGATTTCCACCAGACAACCGTTCGCCCATAATCCCCGAGCCAACAACAGCTGCCAGCAACATTGCCGTTCCAATGAGTTCAGCAGTGACCCGACGGATTAGAGTCATTTCGCGCGAATCTTAGCATGGAGGAGTTACGAGCAGGTTAATAAAGCCTTGGTCGAGGCCATCGGGACACCTGCCTTAGCGAGGCGATTGATCTCAGAATTGAGCAGACTGACTTTGAACCGAATCACGAGCAGGAATGCCTCGATGATATCAAAAGCGTTAAGGCTCTGCCGATGCACCGGATAAGAAAGAGTCAGAGCATGATTGACTTCGGTTGTAGAATATAGTCAACAGGGTGCGAGGCTGAATGTCTTGCGCCGGCGCAGCCCGACCAGGTAGCGCCAACGGAAGCGGCGATGAGTGAGGCTTCGCCGCTTTCGTTTCTTGAGGTGACACATAACACCGCCGATCAGAGTATTATGGCTGGGTTCGACGTACATTAAGTAGCTGGGCATCGTTCTTGGTTTCCTAAGATGAGGTCGAAAGACTATTTCTCGCTGGCGCTCCGAATCATTGGTTTTCTAACGGTGGCGCACGGCTTACGTGACCTGGTTGATTTCGGTTTGCTGCTCCTCAGCTACACGAGTACGCACAGTTCGTTCGGTTACTATCTCATTCTGGGATTGCTTTATTCTGGGGTGGGTGTTTACCTGCTCAGAGGGGCACCGTTTATAGTGAACTTTGCTTATCCGCAGCGTCTGAGCGAGACGCTTCCAGAAGCCGTCGATGATGACAAGGCAAGTGCCGAACAAATCGTTGGACCTGAGCGCGGCAGGCCTCTCTCTTAACTTGCTTCGTGCCGCGAAGATTGAATGGACGCGCCGCGCCCGATCAGGCCAACCATTAAGCTCACACGTTGAGACACGGATAAGCTATGACGGTTCCATCCAATTGGTTTGAAAACTTCTTTCACGGTGTCGCGCTCGACCTCTGGCGAAAAGCGGTCCCACCCGAACAGACGCAATCCTAAGCAGACTTCCTTGTAAAAACTCTCGAGTGTGCCTCTGGTTCTCGCTTGCTTGATGTCCCCTGCGGGTAATGGGAGGCATTCACTTGAGCTTGCCAAACGTGGTTATCAGATGACCGGACTCGATATTTCAGAACAGTTCATTCTATCCATCTTCGCTGCTGTTTCGTGAAAGGCCGCTTTTCTGCCTTGTTGGATCTTTAACCCCGACACTTTTCAGGTTTGCTTTGAGCCTATCCAGGAATCCTTCTGTTTTCCATTTATGCCAGCGCGCCAGCGCATAGCAATAATGCTTCGTGCGCTCGCTGGCGAAGTGATGAAGCAGCCAGACCGCAACTTCGTTGTCGCGCTCACGCTGACGACTTATCGGGTCCCCTGACTTGGTATTATTCTGGAGGCGAGTCCCAAGATTGTCGATCCATAGATCGCAATCGTGCAGTTCGCCAAGGGAAGTTTGAAAGCGAGCGACCTCTGCCGCGAACTCTTTAAGCTGATCGCCCGAAAAAGGAGCAAAAAGCTCAAGCGCATAGCGTAGTCTCTTCGCCACGATGCGAAGATTATGAAGTTTTTTCGCTTTCAGCGGCCGGTACACGCAATCACCCGCCTTGTTTAGCTGCTTTACCCGGTGCCCAATCACCATGACGCCGACGTTGCTGAAAGTCAGAATCTGAGCAGCGTCTTGCCGATCAGAGTTGTCGCCTGAAATTTTCGTTGCCGCCCGGATTTTCGATCGAAGGTCCCGGCGAAAACCAGCGATCTCCTTCGGCCCGATTGCAGCTGCCAGGTCCGCGCGTGCACGAGTCCGCCGGCGCTGGTGTCTTCGCGAAATCTTTTTGATTCCTTTGCGGATTTCGGGGCCGGCGCTCGCCATAAGATCGGACAGCGCCGCCAACACAACGTCTTCATCGCGCACTGCGCCCAGTTGATTCGCGATTGTCTTTAAGTCACCAATTGGGACGCTGCCCTTGGGAAGGTATGGCTTAAAATCACTGAGAGCGCTGCGCAGGCGTCGCGAGGCCACCCGCATCTCGTGCACACCTTCAGAATCGTTCCAATCGAGCGCGCGTTCGCGCAGCGCACACATCTTTTTCAAGCGGGCAAGCAAGACTTGTTGAATAGCTTTGGCCGCAGGTTCCTGAGAATAAGGCTGCAAGGTTTTTCGTGATTGGGCCACGATACTACGAATAGGCGAATCGCGTCGCGGGTAAGAATCAAGCGCGCTTCAATGCCGCACGGCGGCTGAATGATACTCTGCAACCGAAGACTTGCTCGAACATCTCGCTCTTCTGTTCGGCAGCGAAGATCTCGCGGTCGCAATTGGCGGAGCTGCTCAATTGAATATGGACCAACCGGCCATCGCGCACGCAACGAACGTCGCTGACGCGACTGTCATGGCTGCGATCCAGAGAGTCGGCGATTCTCAGGATGGCGGCCAGCGCGAACACGGTTTCGCGATCGGCTTCATTCAGCGCCGCATAATCCGGGTGCCGTTCCCTGGGCGCGGGTCCGCGATGATAGCGCGCTACGTTGGCAATCACATCGCACTCGGCCTCCGAAAAACCGGTCAACTCCGAATTCTTGATGAGATAGAGAGCGTGCTTATGGTGTGACTCGTGGGCAATGTGATAGCCCACGTCATGCAGCAATGCTGCCGCTGAGAGCAACGTGCGATGGTGGCGTGTAAGGGCGGCCGGGCCATCGTTCGCTGCTAACTGATCGAATATTCGTTCCGCCATGCCCGCCACTTGCCGCGCGTGGGCTTCCTCATAACCAAAGCGCCGGCCAACAGCGTGAACTCCACGCAAGCGATGATCGACGATGTCCGGTACCGGCGGACGCGACTCAGCCTCGATCTCTCGCAAGCGATCGATCAAAACCCCCTCGCGCAGCGCCCACCCGCAGGTACGGAGCAGGTTGATCCCGAGTGCTCGCATTGCGCCCTCGAGGATCTGTCCGCCGGCCACTATGATTTCGGAACGTTGAGCACTAATCCCCTGGATGTTGCGTCTGTCGGCGAGGTTTATTTCGCTTACCCGAGAATTGAATCTGGCAAGTCTACTAAGCACGATTTCATCACCGGCCGGCTGTGCCCCCTGGATTTTTCGCTCGTCCTCATTGGCGCCGAATCTTAACGCTTCGCCGATTGAAATGATTGTTCCTGAAGTGCCGGTCGCTTGCTGCCAGCGAGCACCGCGCAGTTCCCGGCTGGGACGCTCCATCGCCGCTCTAACTTCCTCTATCAGCGGGCGCAACTCCTTCGGCTTAGGGGGATCAGTCTTGAGATAACGCTCGGTCAATCCAACCGCACCTAACTTAACGGAAGATAGTTGAGCCGGCACGCCATCTCGCATGAGCGAGATTTCCGTCGAGCCCCCGCCGATATCTATGTTGATGATTGAGGCGCCGCGTGTGTTGGAGCCGTGACTGGCGGCGATCCCAATAAGACGCGCCTCTTCAATCGCCGAAAGGATCGACAAGCGGACTCCCGTACGTCGATCGATTTCGCTAATGAATTTGCGCGAGTTCCTTGCTTCCCGCACTGATGCAGTTGCCACCGCGAAGATGCGCTCGGCGCCACGCGCCTCGGCGATTGAGCGAAAGCGCTTGATGCACTCGGTGGCGCGTTCAATAGTAGCGGCTGAAAGAAGTCCTCGGCGCAGGGTGTTGTGACCCAGGCGCACCGATTCTTTTTCGCGCGCGAGAACAGCAAACGAATCGCTCGCGGCCGCGTCAACCACGACCAACTTGATCGAGTTTGAGCCAACATCGATGGCCGCGACCTTCACGCTGTTTTCACCTTGTCGGCATCTGCCTTAACGAGCGGCTTAGAGGTTCCGCTCTCGCCGGTCTTCGGCTTTTCCAGCGCTTCAGTTTTAGCGGGCTGTTTGCCCGAGATGGTTACTGATTCGTCTTCGATGACTCGCGCGACAGCGCGGCGGAGTTCGGCGGCGACTCGCCTCACGTTACGAGAAGCATCAATCACCCGAAAGCCGTACTCGCCGCTCATGCGATCGAATTCGCGCAACAGTAACTTCTGATACGCGATGAAGCTGTCGTAGTAATCGTTACCAAGACCAAGGTCCATGCCCGATTCCCAGTAATCAAAACCTCTGCCTGAACCCAGTACGCGACCCGCCAACTCTTCCGTTGAACGCATCCGCAGGTAAAACACCGCGTCGGGAACGAGTGCCATCCCATAGATGGCCCGCACCCATTCCGGATCGGCGCCACGGACAACGGCACGTGCGATGGCCGAATAGAGATAGCGATCAGTCAACACCACAAAGCCGGCTCGAAGTGCGGGCAACATCTGGTTTTCCAGTCGATCGGCGAAATCCGTTGCATAATAGAGTTGCATCGTCAGTCGGCCCAAAGTGTGTCCGGCCCGCGCATTCTTGATACCGCGCCCGGCGAGCACGGAACGGGTCATTCCAGTATCAAGGACCGCGTAGCCGATGGACTCCAGCCAGGTACGTAACAATGCAACATGGGTTGAGCGACCTACGCCATCGGTTCCTTCGATGACGATCAGCTTCCCGCTGTAGGGTTCGATTTCAAGTTCAGGCAATGCGGAGCCGTAAAACTTCATCTCCTTCATTTCGGCAGCACCGCCTTCTCTTTGAGCTTCTCTTTGAGATAGCGGCCGACGATCTCGCGCATCTGACTCTGCTGAGTGCGAATTGATTGGGTAGCGTCGATTGCGGTCAAGCCAAACTCGCTGACCATATGATCGTATTCGTCCAGGATCTTTCCCTGAAAAATTTTGAAGCTGTCTTCTTCGTCATCGGACCAGTCCATGTCCATGCCGGCTTCGTAATACTTCAGAGTCGGTCGAGCCGAAGCAATGCGCTCGATTGCCACGTCCAAAGGTGCGCGAAAAAAGAAAGCAACCGTGGGCTTAACAGCGAATTTGTATACTTCGCGCACCCAGGCGCGATCGCAGCCCCGGGCCACGTCGCGCGCGAATGCGGTATAGATATAACGGTCGGCCAGCACGATCGCCCCCGCCTTAAGCGGCGGAATGATATTGCGCTCAGTGCGATCGGCAAAGTCGGTGGCGTGGAGCAGAGAGAAGGTTGTTGGAGTAAACAGGCGGCGCTTTTTCGCGCGCCTGGTTGTATCCTTGACCAGCGGAGAAGAATTCCATTCAGAAAAGAAAACGGGATAGCCCTCAGCCTTGAGCCATTGGTACAGCAGCGCCAGCTGAGTCGATTTGCCGCTGCCGTCAGTGCCCTCAACTACAAAGAGTCTGCCCGGATATCGGTGATGACCGTAAGAAATCATCGCGTGATTGTGCCATGGGCATGTTACAGCCATGTGAAGTCACAGGCCAACTGCCGCGTGACTTGCTTAGCCGTTTGTTGAATCAAACAGCTGCGATGAATTAGAGTGGGCGCTCGCAATTACCAATTCCGAAGAAGTACCGAGGGTGGCATGAAGACATTGCTTTTGCTGCGTCACGCGAAATCGAGCTGGAAGGACACCGATGCCCGAGATTTCGACCGGCCTTTGACTCAGCGTGGTTTGAAGTCCGCTCCTTCAGTTGGCAGATTGATGAGAAAGCGAAAGCTTGAACCTAACCTGGTGCTCAGCTCTCCGGCAGAACGAGCGCGCCAGACGATTCAATTGGTGCTGGAGTCCGCCAGACTGAAAACCGAGTTGCGGTACGACGAGCGAATCTATGAAGCAACCGGGTCACGTCTGTTTGAGATTGTGGCGCAGATCGACGATGACGCAAATGTCGCGATGCTCGTCGGCCACAATCCCGGACTGGAAGAATTGCTCGAGACGCTAACCGGAGAAACCCGTACCTTGTCGACGGCGGCCCTGGCCTGCGTCGAACTCGAGATCGAAAAATGGAACAAGGTCAGAGCGAGCGCCGGGCGTTTGGAGTGGCTCGTAAAGCCGAAAGATCTTAAGTCGGTTTAATCCGCCTCATCAGTTTCATGATTCAGAAAGTGTTTAGGCAACGCCGGAGTCGTCGGCATAACGTCGATGGATGGCGAAGGAAAGAAAACCAGAGCAGAGAAATTTAACTAACAGTTAATGCGGGCGTAACCGGGATGTAGCACCGGCTGAGTATTATCCTGACTCAGAAGGAACACTACCGAACAAGGGGCTGGGGGCTATGCCGGATCCTAGACACTGGCATAGCCGCGTTTTTTGTTAATGCGATCCGGCAGTCTTTTAGGTCCGCGATTGCCCAATCCCTTCGGCTAACTAGCCCTCCGTCAACGACAGCCTCCGCCCGGGAAGGAAGCGGTCACGCAGCGCATCAAGTTCACCGTATTCGATTGGCGGGATCAGGGGTCAGCCCGTCTCGTCGGATAGCGATGATTGAATTCGCCCTAATTTCAGGCGTCGCTACGCGACGTGACCTCTTCGTTGGCCTTTCCCGGCCTTGAAAAGGCCGGGCTAAATTCAGATCGACACTACGCGTCGACGGTACTTGTTCAGAGCTTCCTAAAGTTAACTTCAATTTAACATCACGTTCACCTCACTGTAACTCGCGCAAGGTAGCCTTTCCCCTCACACGATCTATTCGAGGTTCATAGCGCCGGCAGGTTCCCAATACCAGTCTATTTAAGTGGTGCGTGTATCGCGAGACCAATGCTTTTCCTAAACCAAACTGAGTCGCAGGCTCAAACTTCGTAAACGAAACTTAAGGAGATTTTCCATGCTGCACCAAGTATCGCGCGCTGGTTTCATAAAATATATTCCTTTAATTCTTACTCTCGTACTGATCTTGCCGGTCGCCGCATCGGCGCAGGGTGATAACGGTAAGATCTCCGGAACTGTGAAGGATCAGAACGGCGCCATCATCCCCGGCGCAACGGTTACGGTGATCAACGACCGCACCGGCGAAGAACGAACTGCCAGCACAACGACTGATGGGACGTTTTCGATCCCTGCATTAAAGGCCACGAGTTACACGGTTACCGCGACCGCTACGGGCCTGGGAACCAAGGTGACCGGCGTGGAGGTAAACGTGGGTCAGGAAGTAAGTCTGAATCTGACATTGAGAGTCGCGGACCTGACCGCCTCAATCAACATTGTGGCCAGCGAAGAGGTGGCTACCAACACTGGTTCAGCCGGTATGGGAGCAAGCGTCAACCCGCGGGAAGTGAAAGGACTTCCCCTTAACGGACGGCAGCTTTCACAGCTTTACTTGCAGGCGGCGGGCTCCGTAAACAGCGGCTCTGGCACGTACGGTGATATTCGTTTCTCTGGGCGTGCGGTGGATCAGAACGAGATCCGCTATGACGGCATCGAAGGCTCGGCGATCATCGACACATCTCCGGGCAATCTGAACGGCGAAATTCCAACGCCTTTCCGCCTCCAGTCTTCGCTGGAGAACGTGCAAGAGTTCCGCGTCGATTCAAACAACTATCCGGCTGAGTACGGAACCGGCACGGGCGGTCAAATCAGCGTGGTGACCAAGTCCGGTGGTAAGAATTTTCATGGCTCGGCCTTCGAATACTTGAGGAATGACAAGCTTGACGCGGCGAACTTCTTTGACAACATCATCGGACAAAAGAGCAAGTTGAGGCTGAATCAATATGGCGGATCCATCGGCGGTCCGATCAAGAAAGATAAAGCATTCTTCTTTTTCTCTTACGAAGGCTACCGGCTCCGTGGCGGTATTAACGCGATCGAAGCAGTTCCCGGATCGGCAACCCGAATATGTGCGCCGCCACTTGGCACTGGCGCGGTTGCTTGCAATGCGGCGACCGCTGCGCTTATTCCGGTATTCCGCGCGCCGAGTGCGGTGACGCTCCGCACTGGTCCAGACCTTTTCGACACGGTGCAGCTTCAGGCGAATAATATCGTAAACGAAACTTCTGCAGCTTTGCGAGTCGACTATAAGTTCAATCAAAAGCATTCCGCGTACTTCCGGTTCTTTCGAGATCAGGCTTCGAACCTTCAACCCGACGGCGTAACTGGCCGGAACATATTCATTCGCCAGGTTCCGCAGAACGGTGTAGTTGCGCTGACGTCGGTATTGCACTCAAACCTGCTCAATGAGTTCAAGTTTGGCTACAACGGCGCGTACTCGCGCATCATTGGACAAGCCCCGACTGTGAATGGCATTGACCTGTCGAATCTCTCCTTCAACATCTCCGGCAGCGTCGCTGGGTTTGCCCTGCCCGGTCAGGGCGCCAACGCCGGCGTGGCCACTCCTGGTGGTTTGATTCGCGCGAACTCGGCCCAAAACGGGCGCGGCCAACCCTACACCCCTTACTCGCTGTCGTTCATAGACAATCTGAGCTGGACTAAGGGCAACCACTCTTTGAAATTTGGTGCAGAGGTTCGTGAGATTCGCTTGTACACCGACAGGCAGGGAGGTATCACTTACACCTTCGCAAGCCTCAACAACTTCCTGGCCAACAATGCATCATCGGTGCAGTTCCTCGGTGATCTGTCCGCGCCTTCGCCGTTCTTCAATAACTCGACCGGCCAGGCGTTCGCCAGGCAGGCTTACTACATCGGCTATGCTCAAGATGAGTGGAAGATCAAGCCGAACCTGACATTGAGTTACGGCTTGCGCTACGAGTACTACACGCCGCTAAAGGAAGCTAACAACCGGCAGATATATTTTGACACCAATACCGGAGTGCTGCGCGATCCGAGTGGAGACCCATATCACATGTCCAAGACGAACTTTGGCCCTCGTGTCGCAATCGCCTGGTCCCCAAATCAAAATGGCACGGGTTTCTTTGGCGGAGGCAAAACAGTTCTGCGCGGTGGCTTTGGCATCTACTACGGGCCAGGCCAGACTGAAGATCAAATTCAACCGATTGAGTCCAACCGCATCAGTTCGACTCTCAGCAACGTGACGTTTCCGCAAGACGCGGCCACGATTGCGGCTTTCTTCCTGAACAATCCGAACAACCGGCAATACCAACCGCGCGCTTATGCTCCGGAATACACGATTCCAGAGAAGGTCTATCAGTACGGCTTTTCGGTTCAGCAGGAGTTGCCTTACAAGATCTTACTTACAGCCGGCTTCGTTGGTTCGCAGGGACGCAATCTGTTTCTGCGCAGCATCGCCAATCGGATCCTGCCGGGTCAGACCGCGATCGTCGACGGCGCTAACTTGCCGACGACGTTTGGCATCGTCAATCGGACCAACCCAGGCGGCCAGGTAATTGCGGTCAATACCATCCGAGAATTCTCGATAGTTTCGGGGACGTCATCCGTGCTCAATCCGTATGCTGAAATCGACACCAAGACTAGCGGCGGACATGACAGCTACAAGTCATTGCAAATGTCCCTTGGCCGGCGCTTTAACACCGGGCTCACGTTGAATTCGCAGTACACCTTCTCGCGCTCGTTCGGCAATACTTCCGGCACCAACGAGGCGCGCACCGCGGCCAACAATGCGCGCGCAGTTAGTGAGTTTGACTACGACGACGGCTACAACAACTTTGACGTTCGTCACACATTCAATCTGAGCGCTCTTTATAGTCTGCCATTTGGAAAAGGCACTAAGCACGACTTCGGAGGTGTCGGCAATGGCATTCTCGGTAATTGGGAGGTTGGTACTATCGTCAATGCCCGTTCAGGGCTGCCACTGGAAATCGGGATCGTTCGCCCCGATGTGGTGATCCAATGTAGGAATGCCGCCGGGTGCGTTGTGCCCACGGGGGCGGGTGCAACCACTACGTTTGCAAACGGTTTTGTTGCCCAATTGCCCGGCACGATTAACGCAGCGAACCCGCTGCCGCCCGGTTTCATTGCGGTCGTTAATACGCCGGGTGGCGGCAATTCACGCAATGTCCGGCGTCCCGATTTTGTTTCGGGCGTCAATCCGTACCTGACGAACGATCGCCTGATTCTGAACCCGGCTGCGTTTGCGACTCCGGCGCCCGGGACTTTCGGAAATGTCCCACGGAACGCTTTGCGCGGGCCGAACTTCAGACAGTTCGATTTGGTCTTCAGTAAGAAATTCAAGTTCACCGAGCAGGCGAACCTTGAATTCAGAACTGAGATCTTCAATGTTTTTAACCACACGAACTTTGACATTCCAGGCTCGCGTTTGAATCTTTCATTGCCGTCCGTCACTCAAACTGGCGGTGTATACACGGTCAGCACTTCGAATGTGGTGCAACCCGGTCAGCCCTACACGCAGGCGGCCGCTGGCGGGACATTCGGCTTGCTTCGTCAAACCGTAGTCCGCGATGTAGGTCTCGGCACCAGCCGTCAAGTCCAGTTTGCGTTAAGGCTCAACTTTTAGTGAGCGTGGCCGGCAACGCCATGGGGCCGCGACTGATGAGCCATTGGCTTTCTGGCTCCTCGGTCGCGGTTTATTTCTCCCCTGGCCGGATCGGTTCCGCGGGCTAACGCCGGATCCCGCAAAGCCTGTTGGTCAAAGAGTCTGAGGAGAGTTGCGCGTGCGACTATTTGGCATTGGAATCATGCCTGCGGAGGAAGATTATCCTGCTTCGCTGGGACAGATGACGACCATGGTTGGCGAGGCCGCCAATACTTTGGTGGAGATGTTTGGTGACGAGCGCGGCGAAGCAGATCGATATGCCACGCATATCAAGACAATCGAGCACGCCTGCGACGAAATCACTCACAACATATCCACGCGGCTGAGCCGGTCCTTTATTACGGCGATCGATCGCGAAGACATCCACGCGCTCGCCACTGCGCTGGATGATGTGGTTGACTTCATTGATGCGCTCGCCAGCGCCGTGGTAATGTACGGCGTTCAGGAATACACGCCATTCATGCGAATGTTTGCGGGCGTAATCCAGAAAATGTCGCTGGAGCTCGAGCTATTCGTCCCGACCCTCGATCGGCCGAAGGATCTCAACATGCGTCTGCTCCAACTGCATGAACTCGAAAGAGAGGGCGATGAAATTTATCGAGCGGCCATGGCGGACCTTTTTCGTGGAGGAACCGATGTGCACGCCGTTATCTTTCTAAAAGATCTTTACGAGAATCTCGAGGCCACCGTCGATCGTTGCCAGCACGTCGGCGACGTGGTCGAACGTATCGTGATCAAGAATACCTAGAGCACACGTCGCGTAGTTAACTCAAAACATATGCCTGAGATCAATGCGACCGTCATCTTTGTGCTCCTTATTGTTCTGGTCGCTCTGATCTTTGATTTCACCAACGGGTTTCACGACGCGGCCAACTCGATCGCCACGGTAGTTTCCACGCGAGTGCTTTCCCCGCGCTACGCCGTTATATGGGCCGCGACTTTCAACTTCATCGCGTTCGCTGTGTTTGGAACGCGCGTCGCAAAGACAATCGGTGGCGATCTGGTGCGGATCGATCTGATTCAGCAGAACCAGCGACTCTATGTTCTCTGCGCCGGGCTGATTGGAGCGATTATCTGGAACCTGATCACGTGGTATCTGGGATTGCCCACGTCCAGTTCGCACGCATTGGTGGGAGGATATGCGGGGGCGGCGGTTGCCGCCTACCATGGCATCAGTGGTTTGCTGAAGCCGGAAGGATGGATCAAGACTCTCATATTCATCGTGGCTTCACCGGTGATCGGATTCGTTATGGGGTTCGTGCTAATGGTGGCTGTCTACTGGATCTTTCACCGCTGGACGCCGGCCCAGGTCGACAAAACATTCCGTCGCGGCCAACTACTTTCTGCCGCCGCCTACTCACTGGGCCATGGGGGCAACGACGCACAAAAGACCATGGGCATCATTACGGCAGTTTTGGCGACGGGGGGCATGTTCGGCTTGCAGATGGGAGACAAAGGCTCTTTGCCCGCGATTCCGATCTACGTTGTTCTTATAGCTCACGCCGCGATCGCCCTGGGGACGCTGTCTGGGGGCTGGCGCATTGTTCATACGATGGGCTCAAAGATCACCAAGTTACGGCCGGTCGGCGGCTTCTGCGCAGAGACTGCGGGAGCCATCACATTGTTTGGCGCCACCGCGGCGGGAATCCCCGTCTCGACCACGCATACCATTACGGGAGCGATCGCTGGAGTTGGCTCGACGACGCGTCTGTCGGCAGTCAAGTGGCGTGTGGCCGGAAGGATCGTGTGGGCCTGGGTCTTGACCATTCCGGCCGCCGCTACGTTTGCCGCGTTGTCCTTCTTTATTATCCGATTGGTCTCGGCAATTGTCAGCCGGGCAGGTTAAGAATCCGTTCGCGTCGTAACCCTATTTATTCGCCTCCAACAATTCCTTAAGTGTTCAGGGTCATGACGAAATCCGCCCTAATCATCGAAGACGATCCTGATATCGCTGAGAGCGTAAAATACAATCTCGAGTCGGCTGGCTTCACTGCGATTGTGGCCGCGACAGGAGAGCAGGGACTGAACCTCGCCCTCGACATGCAGGACCCGCCTGCGGTGATCGTGCTCGATCTCATGTTACCTGGCATGAATGGGATGGAATTGTGTCGCCGGCTGCGGCGTGAAAACCAGACGCGCCGCACGCCGATCATTATGCTGACGGCGAAGACTTCAGAGGCCGATCGTGTTGCTGGTCTGGACATGGGAGCAGATGATTACATTGCCAAGCCGTTTTCAGTTCGAGAGCTGCTGGCGCGGGTGCGAGCGGTCCTCCGAAGAGTTGATGACGAATCGGTTGAATGCTATGACGATGGTCGTCTCACTATTGACTTCTCCGACGTACGCGCGACCTGCGATGGCACGAAGGTGAAACTGACAAACAAAGAGTTCCAGTTGCTGTCGGCGCTCGCGAAAAAACGTGACCGCGTGGTCAATCGCCAGCAACTTCTTGATCAGGTCTGGGGATATAGCTACTACGGGGATGCGCGAACTCTGGATGTCCACATACGTCGCCTGCGCCAGAAATTGGGGGCGTGCGGTGATTGCATTGAGACCGTAGTCGGTGTTGGCTATCGCTTCGTCGGGTGCGCGGCGGGCGAACGGGGCGCTGCTCGGGCGGATGATTAACTATCGCGTTCTTTTGGGCTCTTTCCTGGCTGCGTTCGCAGCGCTGGTAGTACTTATCATCTATTTTTCAGCCTTTACCAACTGGTTCATAGTCTCAGCGTCAGCTCTTATCGGGCTGAGCCTCGGTCTGTTCCTCAGAAGGAAGGCGCCACCGATGCGCCAACTTAGTCGTGGACCGGATGGGCTAAATCGTTCGAGGCGAATGGCCCGAATCGACTTTTCTTCTGATTTGCTTGATGCCGCCGTCAACGAGATGCGGGAAGGTTTGCTCGTCATCGATACCGAAATGCGCGTGGTCGCTTCGAACCGGGCGGCGCGAAATCTGTTTTCGCTCGTGGATGACGAAATCAACTTGCGTCGGCTGACTGAGTTGACGCGGAACCCGGCCATTTACGATGCCTTTCTTGACGCAATGCGCGGAATAGAGCGAGCTGGGGTAAAAGTTGAAACCTATGGCCAGACAAAACGAGCTTTCGATTTGCGGGTTGTACCTCTGCGTGCGGACAACGGCGGGTCTGCGAACGGCGCAGTAGGAGTGTTTTTTGATGTCACCAGACTTGAACGTTTGGAGCTTGTGCGGCAGGAATTCCTGTCAAATGTCTCGCACGAGTTACGGACTCCGTTAACCTCAATCATGGCGCTGGCCGAAACTCTGGAAGCTGGGGCAATTGATGACCAGGAACACAATCGACGCTTTCTTTCAATCATTCAAAGAAATGCAACGCGAATGCACCGGCTTATCGATGACATTCTGGAATTGAGCGCGATTGAAGCAGGAAACGTAAAGGTGCAACCTGAGCGCGTGCTACTACAAGCGGTGGTTGAGGAGGTTATCGGAAGTTTGGCATCTGCGGCAGCCACGCGAAGCATTGTCGTTCGTAACCTCGTCGACCCCGACATAGCCGTATTTGCGGATCCACATCGACTGGTACAAATGCTTACCAACTTGATTGACAACGCAATCAAATTCAACCGGGAGAGCGGCACAATTACAATCACCTGCGTTAGCGATGGCTATGATCAGATTAGCGTCGCAGACACTGGTGAGGGAATTCCTGCGCACCACCTCGATCGCTTGTTCGAGCGATTCTATCGGGTGGATCGCGCCCGCTCGCGCGAGCTTGGCGGTACGGGTCTGGGACTGGCGATAGTCAAACACCTAGCGAAAGCTCATGGTGGAGAAGTTACCGTCGACTCGCGCTTTGGTGAGGGGACTAAATTCACCATTGAGCTTCCGGGTTTATCGATGGTCTCGCGGAATGATAAAGTGACGCCTAACGTCTCCACATAAGAGTCAGTCCCATAGTGTTAGTGGGAGAGCTGGTGACGTTCCGCAAGTTCTAGTAATCCCTTGAACGGCGCTGCACTTCGCTTCAATAAGGTTTCTGCCAGCCGACGAAGTTGGGTCGGCATTTCCGCGAACGAATACTCCTCGGCCTCAAAGAGATGGCGAGAAAGTAATTCAAGCTCGGCGCCGCAGAAGTCGCAATATGCCAAATGACTTTCAATCAAGGCGCGGTCCCTGGGACTCATGACTGAGAATCGAAACGCGAGTAGCGCGTGCGAGTTTGGGCACTCCGCGGTCTTAACAAACAGATTCGTAAACGACAAAGTCATGAATGAATATCAGCCGACAATACCTCCGAGTCATCATCACAAAAGCGTGAATGGGTTCATATTTCCAGAGTTCAGTCCTTAGCGGAGCCTAGCCTTCTCCAGGCGGGTCAATAGTTTGCATGAAGTGTAAAAACTTGTTGCCCATTCTTGTATTTGTTGTTAAGATAGCCGGCAGGTTGATTGGGGAGTGATTCACTCCTTGATGTCCTTCTCGATGAAGCCAAGAGGTTATGGTCGTCATCGAACCGCAGGTTCCCGCTTTTGCCCGACTGAGAAGAGTCGGGGAACAAGCATTGTCTTTCCGGGATTGAAAAGGTAAAGAAGAATAGCCGTACGCGTCTCGATGAAGCCGCCTTCGCTCTGCCTTGAGCCGGGTTAGCTTTGCCAACAGCAAGCCTCTAAAAAACCTCCAGCTTCAATCGAACAATCTGAAAGCCGGCATACATCAATTACGGATGCAGTAATTCTCCGATCACACTAGTAGTTGTGCAACTGATTTACACATCCACGCTCATCCTATCGGAAAAACTCGTGAAATCAATCACTCAAAAAACTACCACAGATTCTACCGTCAGCGTGCCTCGTGAAGTCCCTCGAACGAGCCGTGCTGCCGAACGCAGCGCCAGAGCGGGTCATTGGGTTGAAAGCTTGCGCAACTCTGATGTCAATCGTCTGTGGGCGGAACTGCACCGCATCGTCAGCAATCACCCACTGGTCCGCGCTTCTCGCAGCGCCGGGCTGCTGATTGAAGAAGGAGCGTCCAGCGCCTACACCGATCTTACGCAGGAACTGTTTGTTCAGTTGCTGACTAAATCGCGGTTCCAGCATTATCTCGATACGGCGATGACTAATGCCGAGATCGAATGTGAGATTGGCCAGATCGAATTAACCAACCTCTTGACCGCGGAACTGCGCAAACGCCATCCAGAAAGTTACCGGCTCGCGCGCCGTATCTCGACCCTAATCCAATCCAGCTCCAACTTTCGTCGCTTTGACAGCAGCGGAACTAACGAGGAGCAACACCGCCGTTTGGCAGATCGTGTCTATGGACTGAGCGAGTGGCCGGACAACAAACCGGGCCGAGGTTCCCACGAGATGGAACAACGTGCACATATGATTCCGGTTCGCCAGCGCGACACCCGAATGGTCGGATGCACCGGTGATGCGCAAATCGTAATCAGCAATTCAGATCTGGAGGACCTGATCGTTTCGGTGCTTGACGCCATCGATGGGCCAGCCGACGTGCGCAGCTTGCGCAGCCTGGTCATGTCGCGACTGCCGGTGATGGATATTTATCTGGTGCCGCTGGGCGGAGATGATCCTGATTCGGACGGTCCCCGTTACGACCCGGCCGACTTGCGCGAGAATCCGGAAGAGAGTTTATTACGTCACGAATCAGAACAAGAGGCAGCAGGCTGTGTCGATGAGTTTCTCACAAAGCTTCGTGACAATGTTCGAGGCAAAATTAAGCAGTACAACCGAATGCTGGGCGTGCTGTGGCTATGTTATTTGAGTCCTGACCATGCGACGCAATTGGAAGTTGCATCTACATTGGGCGTTTCGGATTCCCTGGTGTCCGACTATAGGCGGCGCATTGAGCAAGAACTCCGCGCCCTTTCGTTTATCGAGGTAGAAGAGGCGCGCATGTTTGAATTGGCCCTGCGTGAACGCGTCCGCGTTTTGGTAGCGATCGAAGACGAACAAAGCGTCGTCGTGTAGATCCGCGCGACTCTTCTGAACTTGCGAATAGCGAAACAAATGCGGAAGAAAGCGCAGGGGCCCTGCGCTTTTTTCTTTATTCTTGGCGGTTGCGGTCGAGTATCGAAATGCTGAGGCGACAAGCACAAGGTGATTACCAACCCGTGACCCGTCCGGCGTCATCAAGGGTGAGTGAAACAGGGCCATCCATCGGAGATGCGTGGGCGGTCAAGTCGGAAAGTCGTGCGGTGAAGGGCCCGCGACGGTCGGAGGTGCAGGAGCCGACAACTCCGGCGAGTGCGCTTGAGAAAAGGGAGCTTAGCGCTACGCTCATGAAGCAGGGCCACGCTTTCTCGTATGCTGCGCTGTTTGTCTTTACGGTAATTCTTTATGCGCGCCCGGCCGAGTTCTATCCGTCGCCGTTAACCGCGTCCATAGCTCTATTGGTGGGAATCACGACGTTGTTTTTTTTCATACCCACTCAACTTTCACTAGAAGGCACATTGACCGCGTGTCCGCGTGAAGTAAGTCTCGTCCTGCTTTTTTGCTTGACCGGCTTACTTTCGATCCCTTTCGCGATCAACCGCGGGGAAGCCTGGGTTGAGTTCAGCAGTACTTTCATTCGCTGCGTGGTGATCTTTGTCGTGATTATTAATGTGGTGCGGACTGAGGCGAGGCTTAAGGGTCTGATTTATCTGGCCATGGCGGCCGGCATCTGGTTGAGCGTCGAAGCGATTAATGACTATCGATTAGGCCTGATGACAGTCGAAGGTTATCGCGCCGCAGGCAGAGGAACCGGCATCTTCGGTAATACGAACGATATGGCACTTCATCTCGTCACCATACTCCCGATTTCTGTAGCCCTCATGCTCGGCTCGAAAGGTGCAGTGCGCAAGTTTCTCTATGGCGTATGTGCCGTGATGATGATCGCGGCCATAGTTCTGTCGTATTCACGCGGAGCCTTCATCGGCATGCTGGTAGTTGTTCTTTTCATCGCCTGGAAGCTTGGAAGGCAACGTCGACTGGAAATCATCATGGCCGTCCTCGGCTTTGCCGGGTTAATAGTGTTGCTGGCCCCCGACAAGTACGGTAGCCGCCTGCTCTCGATATTCATTCCCAGTCTTGACGCCGAAGGATCCGCCGACTCGCGGCGCGGAGAACTTTTCCGATCCATGTACGTCGCACTACGTCATCCATTGCTGGGAATTGGCATGGGAAACTACCAGCCGGAAATGTCTTACAAAGGATTAGTCACCCATAATTCATACACCCAGGTGGCGGCTGAAATGGGAATGACGGCGCTAGCTTGCTATGTGATGTTCGTGGTGACGCCGCTGAAGAAACTCGGGCAGATAGCACGCGAAACATTTGAGACGCGTCGTGATTCTCGCTTCTATTATTTAGCGCTGGGTTTACAGGCATCGCTCATCGCTTACCTGATTTCCAGCTTCTTCCTGTCGGTGGCGTATGTCTGGTACGTCTATTACCTGGTTGGCTACGCTGTTTGCCTACGCAGACTATACGAATCAGAGACCGGCAAAGTTGTGGTCCCTGAGACCCGCAAAGAACGTAAAAAGACCGATGCTTCCCTCATCCCTGAAAACAGCGCATTGATCACATGATTCTGAAATTGTCGGCAGAAGGGGTCTTTTGGTTGAGCGCCGTGGCGCTTCTCTATACGTATGCCGGTTATCCTTTACTGCTTGCACTGGTAAGCGCGTTGCGACCTCGCAAAGTCTGGCGCGGAGAGTTTGAACCGAAGGTCAGCATCATCATTACAGCCTATAACGAAGAACGCGATCTGCGGGCGAAGCTCGATAACACGTTGGCCCTCGATTATCCGCGGGAGTTACTGGAGATTATAGTCGCGTCCGATTGCTCGACCGATCGCACTGATGAGATTGCTCGATCGTTTGCCCGACGTGATGTCCAACTCCAGCGCCAGTCTCAACGAGTAGGGAAGACAGCCGCGCAGAACTCGGCAGTTGACCAAGCCCTTGGCGATATCATTATTTTTTCTGATGCCACGAGCCTCTATCAGGCGGATGCAGTGCGCGCGATGCTACCCAGTTTTGCCGATGCGAAGGTCGGGTGCGTCGCGGGACGTCTCGAATACGTTGACGAATCAGGTTCGCGAGTGGGGCGCGGCGCTCGTTCCTATTGGAGCTACGAAACATTTCTTAAGAGACATGAGAGCCGCGTGGGTTCATTGATTGGTGCGTCGGGATGTCTGTATGCAGTCCGGCGTTCTGCGTATGTTCCGCTCTATCACGAGGCCTGTAGCGACTTCATAATTGCAACCAAGATGGTCGAGCAGGGTTTACGCACCGTTTTTGAACCTAACGCCGTCTGTACTGAGCAGACCAACCGGCAGAGTGACAAAGAGTTGAAGATGCGCGTGCGAATCATTGCCCAGACTTTCACCGACCTCTGGCGGCACCGTTCAGTATTGAATCCAATTCGCAGCGGCTTTTACGGCGTCCAGCTTCTGTCGCACAAGGTCATGCGGTATCTCGTGCCTTTCTTTCTCATGGGTCTGTTTGTCTCATCCGGAGCGCTGGCGCCAGTCTCCTTGTCTTACCGATTAATGTTCGCGGCACAAATAGTCTGCTATGCGTGCCCGGGACTGGCCTGGTTGCTTGATCGCGTGGGAATTCGGAGCCGGCTATTGGCGTTTCCACAGTATTTCATGCTGGCAAATCTCGCATCGTTGATTGGCTGCTACAAGTTTTTGCGTGGCGAACGCTATGCCAGTTGGGAACCTATTCGTTAAAGCTGATGTGACTCTCAAAATGAAATGAAGCCTAACGTCTTATTCATCATTGATAGCTTTGAGCAGGGCGGAAGCGAGCGCCAGGCAATGCAGCTTCTGACCCAGCTGCACGCCAGTGGAAAGTGCCGCGTTCATCTCGCCTGCTTGCAGAATCGCGGCTCACTAAGGGTCGAGGCCGATCAGCTGCGTATCGGAGAAATCCACGAGTACACACTCAACAGCTTCTATGATCTCAACTTTGCCAGGCAGCTTCGCCGTCTAATTCATTTCATAAGAGAGAAGGAAATCGAGGTCGTTCATACGCACTGCTTTTATACAAACATCTTCGGCATGACGGGAGGCTTTCTGGCCGGGGCGCGCGCTCGCGTCACTTCGAAAGGCGAGACTGATGGTTTTCGAACCTCGCTGCAGAAGCGCGCAGAGCGGGCCGCTTTTCGACTGTCCCACCGAGTGATCGCCAACTGTCTGGTGGTGCAGAATCAATTGGTTCGTGAAGGTGTTGATCCGTCAAAAATTATTCAGCATTACAACGGCCTCGATTTGGATCGTTTGAAAGTTCGCGCGGGGCTACAACGTGGAGAGGTCCTGGCTGAGTTTAGTCTGCCTTCTGATCGCCGCTACGTAAGTATCGTGGCCAACTTGCGCAATCCCGTAAAAGATCATCCGATGTTCCTGCGCGCCGCCGCACTTGTGCGGGCCGCAATTCCGGATGCTGCTTTCGCCATCGCCGGCGAAGGCGGGCTGGCCGATAGCCTGCAGGAACTTGCCGGTAAACTTGGAATCGAGCGCGATGTGTTCTTTCTTGGCAGGTGCGACAACGTGGCCGATTTACTGTTCGCTTCTGAGATAGGAGTCCTGAGTTCGAAAGCCGAAGGGTTCGCCAATGCGATCCTGGAATACATGGCCGCGGGCCTGCCTGTCGTGGCGACTGACGTAGGCGGCGCGCGCGAAGCGATCGCCCAAGGCGAGACGGGCTACACGGTGAATTCGGGTGATGACGAAAGAATGGCTGCACGCATCGTCGAACTTCTTAATGAACCCAAACGCGCGCGCGCGATGGGTGAACGTGGCAGGTTAATTGCCGCCGAAAAGTTCTCCTGTGATCGCCATCTACAGAACACGCTCGAGTTGTATGACGAATTGCTATCAACGCAAAAACCTGCTCCGTCTCGAATTGGCCACCAATGTCGACTGAACGAATAGAAGAAATGACGCCGAAGCCCTCTCGGTTCGTCAATAAAGCCGTCAAGGCCCGCGCCCACGGAACCGCGAAACGAAGGCGGCTCGTTATTCTTGTCGCCTTGCTCAGCGCGTTCGTGCTGTGGCCGATAATCGCGTGGGCCGGCGCGCACCTGCTGATAGTCAAATCGGAATTGCCTTCGGCTGACGCGATCGTCGTGATGAGTGGCTCTGCGACTTACCGTGAACGAGCTGATTGGGCCGCCAGGCTCTATCGCGAAGGACGCGCACCGATAGTCATCCTGACTAACGACAGTCTAAAAAGCGGCTGGGACAACAAGGAAGAGCGCAATCCGTATTTCTATGAATTAGCGGCGAGAGAATTGGAGCGGCTTGGCGTTCCCCCATCAAAAATTCAGGTCGTTTCCGATATCGCTTTGGGGACATACGAGGAGAGCCTGGGCGCAAGAGATTACGCCACCGCACACCAGCTAAAGCGGCTATTGGTGGTTACTTCTGCTTATCATACCCGCCGCACGCTTTGGTCTCTGCGCCATGCCTGCGAAGGCAGCGGAATTGAAATAGGAATCGACGGCCCCCCTCCTGGCTGGCAGACACCTGTACCTTCACGTTGGTGGTGGCGCCGTTGGGGCTGGAAAGTTGTGGCCGGTGAGTATGTGAAGTTGGTCTATTACTGGATGCGATATTGATCAATGGCACATACTTTAGTCAGTGACGCGAATCCTGCAAGGCGCGACGCAGACTGAAGTCTTTGCCACTAATAAGTTTGTCGCGCATCGATCATCATACGATAAATCTTAAGCAACGATCTTGCATAGTTTTCCGGGGCGAATCGCGTATCCACAAGGGTGCCGGCATTGGTTGCCAGCCTTTGGGCCAGGACTCTGTCCGCCAACAGATTTGAGATTGCTGCGGCGAGTGATGGCGGATCGTTTGGTGTAACCAGCAAAGCGCTTTCGTGGTCGGCAACCATCTCAGGCACGCCGCCCACGGCGCTGGCGACTACCGGAAGATTCGCAGCCATCGCTTCCAACAGAACGTTGGGCGATCCTTCGCTCTGTGATGGCAAAGCAAACACGTCCGCGATCGCATAGAAAGGATAGACGTCCTTCACCTGCCCGGTGAAGATGACGCCCGCCCTCAAATCATCCGAGTCAATTGCAGCTTCCAATCGTGAACGCTCAGGCCCATCGCCGACAATGATCAGCTTGAAAGCGACGTTCGCTTTTGTTTCATGCAGGCTCTTCCAGGCTTCGATTAGATCCAGGTGAGCCTTTTCGCGTGACAGACGGCCCACTGACAGTACGACGCGTTCGCTTTCGCCAATTCCAAGACGCTTTCTTAAAGCCGCGACGGCAGCGGTGCTTGCCTTCGGACCACGTCGAATCGCATTGTGCTGTACAGAAATATTGTCGAGTGGTACGCCGGTCGATCCTGCCAGGTCTCCTGCAAACGCTCGGCAAACCGTGACCAGTCGATCAGCGTGCGGCAATGACCAGCGGTCAAGCCGATTGTAAAGGCGCATCTTCCGATCAGTGTCGGTATATCCGTGATGGAACGCGACCCAGGGATGCTTCCGCCATAGACGCGATCGCCACATCAGGAAATGGGACTTCACTGAGTTGGTGATCATCAAATCAGGTTTCCGAGTCTCGACGATGCTGCGAAGAGCAGGAATGACGCTAAGATCGAAACGCCGGCGCTCGGGAATAATATCGACGTCCAGACCCACTTCGCGCGCTGCTGCGACAAAATCGTTTGGTCGCGCACTATCGCGTTGCCGGTCAAACGTCACTACGCAACCCTCAATTTCCGGAAGGTCAGATATTCCAGAATGTTCCTGCAGTGTCCGGTAAAACTCGAGCACGGTCTTAGCGACTGCATTGATGGTTGTCGCTTCGACAAGAGACACAAGTTTGATTGAGGGGGACATGTTTGAATCGTCTGTCAAATCGGATATGGGTTCTACACTATTTATGAGCTCGGTTTTCGTGTGATTTCGTGGATCGACTGTCCGAGGGAAGCGATCAACGAATCACACGAGCGATCGCGAAATATGAAACGCATTTGTGTTTGGTATCCTCGATTAACTTAGTAACTGATCGTATGCTCCATAGAGCGCAGCTCCAAGGCTCGACCAGTCATAGCGTTTGAAAACGAGCGCGCGTCCCGCTGCACTAAGATGGTGGCGCCGCTCTTCATTCTCAATCACGCTGTTGACCGATTCAATGAGTTCTTCGTTTGAGTCGGCGATGACAATATTTTCGTTGTGCTTCACATCCAGTCCTTCTGCTCCGAGTGTGGTTGATATGACGGGCACCGCGGCCGCCATCGCTTCGAGGATCTTGAGACGACTGCCGCCGCCAACGTAGAGGGGGACCACCGCGGCGATTGCCTCGCGATAGAATGGACGCACGTCATCAACTGTTCCCGTAACTTCAATGCCAGGTAGTTGAGCGAGATCGCGTACCGCGGGCGCCGGATCCTTGCCCACGATGGTAAAGATCAAATCCGGTTGACGTTTGCGCAAGCGTGGCCAAGCTGAGTGCGCGAAATTCACCGCCCCGTCAATGTTGGCGTGATAATCCATCGAACCGACAAAGACGAGCCGGCGCGGCGACGATTCGGCTCTTCCTTGGAGATCAGCATAGAACGCTGTGTCGACTCCATTCTCAATGACAAATATTCGGGCAACGGGGTTTATTGCTCGCATCCGGTCGGCGTCTCTCTGACTTACCACAATGTGGGCATCAAAGTCGCGCAAGGCGCGCTGCTCAAACTCGCTCATCTGTCGCGCAGTCTTGCCGGCATACGCTTTACGTAAACGGCCCGGTTCTCGGTGGCTGTATTGCTGCATCAATTCAGATTCAATGTTGTGCCAATCGCAAACTACGATCGGACGTTTGCGCGCTTGCCGAATAGCGGGCAGATAGGACATCAAATGAATGCTTTCCAACTGGATGATGTCAAAGTCCTGCTCGCCGAGAAGATGTTTCAGCGCTCGCTGCATCGAATGGGTCGTATAGTTGAGCACTGGCAAAGGGATCGAACCCAGTCCGCCGCGAACTATTTTCGCAAACGTGTAGGCCGAATCCCGTCTCACCATAACGACTTGTTCGTAGACACTTTTAAGATTAGCTGGCGACGTTTTGTGGTCAATGAATGCCAAAAGCGAGACGGCCGCTCGTTGCGCCACGACGCGCGCCAGGTGATAGTTCCGCAGCTTGGCTCCAGTATCCAGCGGCCAACAAACTCTGGGCGCGAACTGCAACACGCGCATGTGCGAATCAGATGGTTTCAGGACAAATCTCCAATCGGCGAGCCGCTGTCTGTATCCGGCTCTTGATTCTAACGTTTAAAACGATGCATTCCGAGGAAAATTTCCGGTATTTGCTCAAAATTAGCTGGATTACGAACCCGCTTCATCCTGTATAATAATCGTGGCAAATCTGCCGCCCCTCCTGACTGCGGCCCACCACTCGAGCCAACATCAGAGACACGTTTTCCGAAAATGAATCCCGCGACTTCAAAACAGCAGCAGCCTGTGATGGCTGACGAAAATCGTCACTTTCGTACCGATCACTTGCAAGGCGACCTGGCCGGCCGCTCGGCTCGAGGTGGGGCTGTGACTATGGCTGCGCAAGTATTCAAGTTCGTGTTCAGTACGGCGGCGACGATCGTATTGGCGCGTCTGCTGACACCGGAAGACTACGGGTTGATCGGCATGGTCGCCATTCTGATCAATTTCGTCGGCATGTTTCAGTATCTGGGCCTGTCAACGGCGACGGTCAAATGGTCTGAACTGAACCATCAACAAGTCAGCACTTTGTTTTGGGTGAATATGTTCCTGAGCGCCGCGATTATGCTGATCACGATTGGTAGTGGTCCTCTGCTCGCGTGGTTCTACAAAGAGCCGCGGCTAATCGGAATTACCACCGGCTATGGAATAACGATTCTATTCGCAGGTCTCGCAATTCAGCACGAAGCTATTCTCAGCAGACAGATGCGTTTTACGGCCATCGTCGTCGTCGAAGTAATCGCGCTCTTGTTGGGTTTCGTCTCGGCGGTTGTGGCGGCGTGGCACGGAGCAGGTTATTGGTCGCTGGTGCTGAACCAATTGGTGATGACGTTGGTGACGGTCGTGGGCGTGTGGGTGGTTTGCCGATGGCGGCCGGGTCTGCCCGCACGTGGGATCGGCTTGCGGTCGATGTTGTCGTACGGTGGAAATCTTACGGGCTTCAACGTGATGACTTTCTTCTCGCGGAATCTGGACAACGCGTTGATCGGAAAGTTCTGGGGTCCCTATCAGCTCGGTGTGTATTCGCGGGCCTATCAAATGTTGTTGATGCCAATGCAGCAAATTAATGCGCCCCTGGCGGCCGTTGCAGTCCCGGCGCTCAGCCGGCTCTCTGATGAGCCCGAAAGATATCGCGTTGCGTATCTCAAAATTCTGGAAAAGATCGTGATGATCACAATGCCGCTTGGGGCGTTGATGATCGCGACGTCTGATTGGATGGTCCTGCTTTTGTTAGGTCCGCAGTGGCGCGAGACCGGGCGAATTTTCATGTTCCTGGGCATCGCCGCCATGATTCAGCCGGTAACAAAAACGGCGTGGTGGCTGTTCTCGACACAAGGGCGTACACGAGAGTTGTTTCACTGGGGAGTGTTAGGCGGAGCGATCGCAATCATTTCGATCGTCGCCGGTTTACCCTGGGGCGCGGCGGGTGTGGCCGCGTCTTACGCGGTGGCCGATTTGTGCATCGCAACGCCGCTCTTATTCTGGTATGTCGGGCGGCGCGGGCCGGTCCGCACAATCGATTTCTATCGTACCATCGCCCCCGTTGTGGCCGCATCGGTTTGCTCGCTTGCGACCTTATTCATCTGCCGGCCATGGTTGACTGCCTTGCCGGGCCTTCTCGGCCGTTTGAGCATTTCATTCGGAATTACAGCCGCGGTTTCGCTGCTGGTTTTGTCGGCCTTGCCCGCCGGAAGGTTGGCGATACGAAGTCTGACGGAAACTCTACTGCTGCTCTTGAAACGTAATCGTGCTTCTGTTGTCGAGCCCGCCAAATGACTATGTTAAAAAAGTTCAAGCAAGCCGCACTTAGATCGCTTAAATCAGCCGGCGTCTCGACGGTGGTGCACAACAGCCGTTGGCGCCGGCAGAGACTTCTGATTCTCGCGTATCACGGTATCGCCCTGTCAGACGAACATCTCTTTAACGGCTCGCAGTTCATCTCGGCCGAGTTGTTTCGCGATCGGCTGGAACTGCTGAGAGAGTCAAAGTGCGCAGTGTTACCTCTGGGTGAAGCCGTGAAGCGGTTGTACGCCGACGATTTGCCTGACCGAGCAGTGGCAATTACGTTTGACGACGGCCTTTCCGACTTTTATCGCAGGGCCTTTCCGGTCATAAAGGAATTCGATGTTCCGGTGACGCTATATCTGACGACGTTCTACTCCCACTACCAGCGACCCGTCTTCGATCTCATGTGCTCTTATCTGCTCTGGAAAGGGCGGCGAAATGTTTTGGATTTAAGAACACTGACCGGTCAGGATCTAAGAACTGAACTGCGCGAACTTGATGCGCGTGAAGCGGCGCTCGCCCAAATCCACTCCTTCGCGCGTAGGCAGAAATTATCCGCTGACGAGAAAGACGCCTTCGCTGCTTCGTTGGCGGCGCATCTGGGGGTCGACTACGAGTCGCTGCTCGAACAACGAACGATGCATAACTTAACGTCGGACGAAGTCATGAAGCTGGCCACCGGCGGCATCGACGTTGAGTTGCATACGCATCGTCACCGCACACCGAAGGATCGCCAGCTCTTTCTCAAAGAGATTGAAGACAATCGTAAGAGCATTCAGGAGATGACCGGAAGGAATTGCACGCATTTCTGTTATCCCAGTGGAGTGTATGACCCGATGTTTCTGCCCTGGTTGCGCGAAGCGGGAGTTATTTCCGCGACGACTTGCGAACCAGGCTTTGCTTCGCGAAGCTCCCATGAGTTGTTGCTGCCACGATTCCTGGACAACGCCACGCTGTCGCCGATCGAGTTTGAAAGTTGGCTGACTGGCGTGTCAGCGGCCTTGCCTCAGCGCCGCGTCGGCGCGCGCGCGTACGCGGGAGGTAGACCATGACTCTGATAGCGGGCATTTTCTCTCGTAACAATCAACCCCTGGCAGACTCTGAATGCGCGAGCCTGCGCCAGACGATCTCGCGAACTCCCACTGACGAAGTTTGGACTTTGAGGGATCGCCGCAGCTTCTTCGCGAAGGTAGACATCGGAGCATTTTGCGAGTTGGGAGTGTTCACCGATTCGCAAGGCGCATTTTCCCTGCTGGCAGGCGAGCCGCTCCTAAGTAATGGCGGATCGGGCCGTCTACATGACCTCGACGTCATTCACAACAACGCGCTGGCTGATAACTGGAGTCTTTTGCGAGAAGCCGAAGGAACGTTTTGTCTGGTTCACTTTCAGCCGCAAACGGGCACGCTCTCCCTTGTCGCGGATAAGCTTGGCATCAGGCCTCTCTACTTCTGGAGTGACGACAATCGCATTGTCTTTGCCACTGCGTTACGCATACTCGAAGGACTCGCATTTGTGCCGAAGAAGATGGACTTGCGCGCGGTAACCGAGGTCGCGGCATTGGGTGCACCGCTGGCTGATCGCACGCCATATGCCGGCGTTTACCTCCTGAAGCCCGCCGAGATCGTGCAGATAACTGGAATGGCAGTATCGCGCCAGTGCTACTGGCGATGGGACGAAATTGAGCCGACGGACAATTCTGAACCGGACTGTCTGGCAAGGGTCTACGATTATTTTCAAACCGCCACCCGACGCCGGAACGGAGACGACAAAACCACCTCAGCGTATCTCAGCGGTGGTCTGGACTCACGTTGCGTCGTCGCAGCATTGCGGCATGAAGACGTGTGTACCCAGACTGTGAATTTCGCCAGACCCGGAACACAGGACTATTACTTTGGAAATCATTTTGCGGAAAAGATCGGATCGAATCATCAAAGTATCGCAAAGGATCGCGGTGATAGCGTGCCCGACTATTCGACTCTGATGGCCCGAGCACTGAAGGGATTCGATCAAAATCAATTGGCGCCGGAACGCCCGCGCCTGGTTTGGTCTGGTGAAGGTGGCAGCGTTTTGCTGGGCCATGTTCACCTGAATCAAACCATCGTGGAGTTGATGCGCGCGGACAAGCTTGATCGGGCCATCGAAGAGTACGTACAGCGGGAGCAAATAGATGTTCCGATCAAACTTTTTCAGCCGCAGGTTCGTGAGAATGTCCGCGATGTTGTCGTTCAGGGCATACGGGACGAACTGAATGAAATTCATGCTGAAGACGCAGCTCGAAACTTCTATTTGTTCCTGATGCGTAATGATCAACGGCGCAAACTCACGAGCCATTTTGAGAACATAGATCAGCATCGTTTGGAGTTTCAGCTTCCGTTCTTCGACGGCGGATTCCTTAAGTCGGTAATGGCTACGCCGCTCGATTGGTGTCTGCGTCACAAGTTCTATCTGAAATGGTTGTCGCATTTTCCGTCCCCTGTCGCGGCAGTGCCGTGGCAAGCGTATCCCGGCCATGAACCCTGTCCGCTGCCTATTCCGACTGAGCTTGCTTATCAATGGGATGATGCATACCAGGCCGAGGAAGAATCGTCGCAAAAGCAAAATGTAATTGCGCAGGCGTCCCGTTTGCTGCGCTCGATCGATTTTCCCAATCATATTCTGAATAAGCGGAAACTGCGCCTGGCGACCTGGATACATTCCCGGGGCTGGCGCGATTACCGGTACGCGATCGAAGCGGCGCAAACCTATCACCTCTATGCGCAGAAGTGCGGCGGTGAGTTTACTTTCTCACCGAGATAGCAAATGGAACCAATGACTGCTTCAGGATCCCAGGTTCAGCGTGCCGATATTTCGCGGGCCGGCGCCCTTGTATCACTCGACCATGAAGCGCCTCGGGTCAGCATAGTCATTCCGGCTTACAATGTGGCGGCCTACATAAGCGAGACTCTCGCAACTGTCTTCGCGCAGACATTCACCGACTTTGAAGTGATCGTCGTTAACGATGGCTCTCCCGACACAGAAGAGTTCGAGCTGGCTCTCCGGCCTTACCGAGAACGCATTTGCTATCTCAAGCAGGAGAACCGCGGCGCCAGTGCGGCACGCAATGCCGGACTGCGCGCTGCACGTGGAGATCTCATCGCATTTCTCGACGCCGACGATCTCTGGTCGCCGAACTATCTGGAAGAACAGCTCAAGTTCATCCGCGAGTTTGGCTGCGATCTCGCATGTGCGGATGCGATGATCTTTGGCGTTTCTGCGGATGCCGGCCAAAGCTATATGGACTCGCTGATGGGAGCAGCGCCGCCTGAGGGCCTGGTGACATTTCTCGAACTCATTAACGCGGACCGCAGCTTGATAACTTCCGGTGTTGTGGTTCGCCGCGATCTCGTTTTGGAAGTCGGACTTTTTGATGAAGCGTTGCGTAATGCCCAGGATTTCGATCTATGGCTCCGCCTGGTTAGACACGGAGCGCGTTTGGCCTATCAACGGAAAGTGCTTCTGAGCTATAGGTCGCGCCCGAACAGTCTGACCGGGGATGCGATCAATTCACACCAGAGGGAGTTGCGCGTCTTTGACAAGGTCGAGCAGTCGTACGAATTCACAGCGGCGGAGCGCGAGGAGGTCAGCGAGATCATAAGAAGCCGCCGCGCCCTGCTGGAATACGAACTGGGTAAGCTCTATCTGGTGCCCGGTGATTTTTCTCGCGCCTGCCAATCGTTTGCGAATGCGAACAATTTGCAGCGCACCTGGAAAGCCGGCCTGGCACTGTGGCTGACGCGAATTGCGCCGGGGCTGTTGCGCGGGCTTTACCTCCGTCGCACCAAGAGTGCCGTAGCCGAATAACTTTGTCCGAGGGAAGAACCTATGAGAAACCCCAAAGAGATTCCGCTGAACGCGAAACAGGCTTATCGCCCAGCCCCGTCCTGGAATCAATCACAGGCGGATCGCCTCACCGCCGAACTGGATACCAATGGAATCGTTGTCTTGCCGTCCGTGGTCAGTCCCGAGCAATTGCGCGGGATGCAAGTGGCGTTTGAGAACCGGCTGCAGCGAATCCGATGGAACAACTTCGAAGGCTATTTCAGGACCGAACTCTACCGGCACATGGTCGAAGATGTGTTGTTGCTCGATCAGGGTTTTATCGATCTGGCATTGCATCCTTTGGTCAAAGAGATTCTGACGCGATATCTCGGAACCAAATATGAGCTGACTGAAGCAAAGGGTTGGAAATCCTTACTTACCAAATATGACTTCCACGGTTGGCACGGTGATACCTGGTACGATCAAGCGATCGAGCAGACTATCCACCGGGAAATCAAGCTCGGCCTTTATCTGACGGATGTTAAGAGTGGCGCGTTCAAATTCGTCAAGGGAAGCCATCGAAAAAGGCATCCGCGCAATTTGGACAAGGCCGAGGTCAGAGACCTGCCGCTGGCTGATGTGATCGAACTGACAGGCGCCGCCGGAACAGTGTTCATGTTCGACACCTCCGCGATTCACCGCCAGAGCATACCGATTCTGGAGCCGCGCCAGGCCATCTTCTTCGGATATCATGATCCAAGCGTCCCGCTTCAACCTGAAGATATCGCCTATTATCGTTATCACCCTTTACTGCTCAACGCGGCTTTTCTCGGCGGAATCTCGCCCGAGGATCAACGCATTCTCGGTTTCGGTAACAAGACCAACTTCCAGCCGGCGTTCCAGCGGCGCGATCAGCCGCCGCTGATTTATGAGCTGTTCAACGTTTCACATGGCGTCGGATTGTACTTTCAACATCTCCAGCAGAGGATCAGCGCGAGGCTGAAACGCACTTTCGGAGTTAAATAACTTTTTCGCGATGCGGCCATCGTCGCTGGCTAACCCATGAACACTAACGGCCACCATCCCAGTCGTATTCCTACGCTGATATCGGTTTTCGGCGTTAAGCCAGTTCGCATCGGGGGCACTGAAACCTTCGCGCGTGAGCTATCTTTGCAGTTGGGTGAGCGAGGGTGGAAGAACGTGCTGTGCTTTCTTTCCGAACCAACCGCCGAGGTGCGACGGTTTCTGGATTTGCCAAACATCTCGTTTGAGGTTCTGGCGAACTCGACCGACGGCAGCCGCACTGCGCGCCGAGATTTGGCAGGCATCATGCGAGAGTACCGGGCGGACATCCTTCATCTTCATTACGTAAGTTTTCTGAATCTCTATTCGTGGAGTGCTTGCTTCAAATCTGTCAGGCAGGTGTTTTTTACCGATCACCATTCGCGTCCCGCCGGCTACGTGCGATCTCGCTCGCCAGTTTGGAAACGCGCGGCGGCTCGACTGATCAACCAACCGCTCACTAAAGTGATCAGTGTCAGCCACTACGGTTATGAGTGCATGACTGCCGCTGATCTATTGCCGCGCAGTCGTTTTGAAATGATCTATAACGGCGTAGACCTTTCCCGCGTCAAAGCCAACCCGTCACTGGCGACAAAATTCAAAGAGAGATATTCAATTCCAGGCGAGCGAGCGATTGTTACCCAAGTGAGCTGGATAATTCCGGAAAAGGGTATCGCCGATTTCCTGGAGACGGCCCGGCTGGTGCTTCGGCAAAACCGCAAAGTGCAGTTTGTCCTGGTGGGCGATGGAGTGAATCGCGAGCAGTATGCGCGGGACGCCGCGGCAATGGGACTAGGCGATCACATCACCTGGACGGGCATGGTTGATGACCCATTCGGCGAAGGAGTTTTTCACGCCGCCGATGTGGTTTGTCAATTCTCACGCTGGGAGGAAGTCTTTGGTTGGATGATTGCGGAAGCAATGGCCCACGGTAAGCCAGTTGTCGGCACTCGCGTCGGGGGCATACCTGAACTGATCACTGACGGCGTGACGGGCTACCTTGTCGACCGCGGTGATGTGCCGGCGATGAGTGACCGTATCTTGCTGCTTTTGGATGATCCCGGACTGAGGGAACAAATGGGCGCTACGGGCCGGAACGACGTGGCTTGCAAGTTTGATTTGCACAAGAACGTGAGGCAGCTGATCGAGAGTTACGGAATCTCGTAGCACGAGCGCGGCAGTAGCGAGAGCCCTACTCGATTTGTCGAATCAAGACCCGGGCCGGGTTTCCCACCACGCTTGTTCCTGCCGGAACATCCGTAGTTACCACGGCGCCGGCGCCCACGACGGCGTACTCGCCAATAGTTACACCACAAAGAATCGTCGCCCCGCTACCAATGCTGGCGCCCCGCCCGACGATTGTTTCCACTACATTCCAATCAGCTTCTGACTGCAACGAGCCGTCCGCAGCAGTCGCACGCGGATACTTATCGTTGATAAAGATTACGCCGTGACCAATAAAGACTTCGTCTGCGATAGTTACGCCTTCACAAATGAAGCTGTGGCTGGAAACTTTGCAGTTACGTCCTACGAAAGCGCCTTTTTGGATTTCGACAAACGACCCGATTTTGGAGCCGTCGCCAATTTCACAACCATAGAGGTTGACGAAGTTGTAGATGATTACGTCCTGACCGAGCTTGACGTCAGCAGCGATTACGCAGAATTGTCCGGCCATGGAAATTGAAGCTTGGGGTGTGGATTACCTGGGTCAAAGCTACCAGTGATAGTGAGTCGGCTACGGTTGCCTGCGCTTACCTGAGCGAGCATCCTGCCGTCCGAACATTCTCCTGGTTGCCGCCCGATCAGCTCGATGAAGCCTTGTCGTCGGCTAAATCGTCATCGTTGCTGTAATACTCTGATTTGTAGTACCCCGCATATCCAGCGTAATAGTAGTCGTGCGATTCGATCTTTACGTTGTTGAGAACGACGCCGAATATGTTAGCGCCAACATCAAGCAGTTGTTGTCTGGCCCGACGTACTACCGCGCGTGAGCTCCGGCCGCCATGGACGACCAGAATGACGCCATCGACGAAGGTCGACAGAATCGAAGCGTCGGTGAACGAAATTGCCGGAGGAGAATCCACGATGATGTGGGTGAATTTTTCGCTCAGAGTTTTGAGCAAACGGCGCATCTCTTCGGACCCGAGCAGTTCTGCCGGGTTCGGAGGTATCGGGCCGGAAGGCAGAACCTTCAAGTTAGGTTGTTTCTCATAAGTCTGAATCAGCGAGTCGAGATCATCCGATTCACCGGAAAGACAATTAGTGAGTCCGCGAACATTGGGCAGATTGAATTGCGCGTGCAGACGCGGGCGGCGCAGATCGCAATCGATTATCAAAATCTGAGCGCCAGTTTGGGCCAACATGAAGGCTGTGTTGATGGCCGTCGTCGTCTTGCCTTCTGAGGGTTGGCTCGAAGTGACCAGGATAGTCCTGGGTGGAGTACCGGCCGATGAAAGCAACAAAGATGTGCGCAGGTGACGATAGGCCTCAGCGATCGGTGAACGCACATCACCCACCATCGCCAGGGCGGTCGTGTTGTTGAGCGTTGGACTCTGGCCACCACGCAGGCGCGGCTTCTCGCTCGCCGCAGCGGGAATTAACGCGAGGGCCGGAAGATGAATGTAACGGTCCACGTCGTCTACGGACTTGATGGTATCGTCAAGGAAGTCAAGCAGAAACGCCAGACCGATGCCCGATATCAGCGCAAGGATGAATGCGATCACAATGTTACGCGTGCGCGCAGGTCCCACGGGTTCATGCGGCAGCCGGCCGTAGTTTGAAACCGAAACATTGGTGCCACCCGTGCCGCTGGTTGCACTTAGCTCGCGACGCTTTTGCATCAGCGTATTCAGATATTGCTGATCCGTAGTCAAGTCCTGAGTCATGGCCGCGAGCTGCACGATGTTCTTGGTTTGCTGCGTCGTGACGCTGTGCTGCTTAATGTATGCACTTTCGAGGCTCTTTTGATGATTTGTGGCCGCGTCGGCGGCGGCCTTCATCGCGGCGAGAACCTCTAAAGGAGCTTTGGCCAATTCAGCTTCTCGCTCTTTGATTCGGGCATCGACTTCCTTTACCTCGGGCCATTCTTCGGTGTATTTCTGGATCAAGCCCGTCCGCTTGTTCCTTAACTCACTGAGTGCGTCCCGAAGTCTGGTGATGCGCAGGTCCTTCTGAATCTCGGGATACGAGAAAAGGTCCGGAGCATTCTTGGCCGCTTCGTAAATCGCCGTGAGATTCCGGCGGTCATTCTCAGCGGCCAGCAGCTGGGCGCTGTAGGTCTGTGATCGTTGAAGCTCGATATTGTTTCCGTTGTCCGTTCCCAGAGGCAGGTCTTTATCGCTGGCAAAAGCGAACCGGGCATCGTTTTCTTTTTTTATCTTGTCCTGGTACTTGGCGATCTCCTGCATCAACAAGACTTCAGCTTTGCTGCCAACAGACTCCTGACGTTCGAGATTATTGGTGATAAAAACATCGGCCGTAGTATTGGCGACTTTCTGAGCTAAGGCCGGATTAGTGTGACGATAACGGATGTTTACCAGACTGGTCCCGAGTACCGGCTCGACCGTAAGATTGCCAATGATTGAGTCTTCATAGGGTTCCAGAGCTGCGAGTTCATCGGGAGTGAATTGGCGGTCTTTTATTTGTTCTTCGCCTACGGGCTGGGCGTCTGAACCTTCGATCTTAACCGGTGTTGCCGGCCTCTCGTGTGAGAAAATCCTTTTCAGTGAATCGAAGATGCCGCTTTGGGCCTGTCCTCCCAGAAACGCTGGGTCCTTCTGAAGATTCAGAGTCACAATTACCTGCCGCGCCAGGGAAGGGTTTTCCAAAAGCTTTAGTTGAGTGTTCCAGAAACTGGGATCGGGAGCGGTGTTGATTACGATCTGCCCCGTTTGCAGCGGACTCTGCGGCTTGGCTTCGATGCGAATCGTAGTGGCAGCTTCGTAGATCGATGGCTGACGATAGGCCTGGACGGTAACCAAAGACGTCACCATCAGCACCAGGCTCAGGATCAGCCACTTGCGCTTTAGAATTACAAAAAAGTATTCGCGCAGATTAGTCTCTGTCTGGGCGCCGGAATATCTGTCATACCTGCCGTAAGGTTTGGACTGGGCCAACTCAGTCAGACTTCGATCTAAATCGCGGCCGGCCGGAATCAATCGTTCATCTTGGGTCATAATCTTAAAACCGTAAATCCTATTCTAGTCACTTTGCAGATCGACCATAATAGCAGACGCTCGCTCTCAGGCAAGTCAAATATGACTGTTTGGAGCCTCAAACGTAAGAGCGGCTGAACCGCTGGCGACAAAATCGCGTACCGCCTCCTCCCACGGAGGCAGATCCGGCAGGCCGACGGCTTCAGAGAGCAGGCATCGGAGCCGGGAATTTCGTGGGCGTGGCGCCGGGCGCTGCAAAGTGTTCATACTAACCCCCTCAATCGACGAGATATCGAGTCCTGCCGCCTCGAGGGCCAGGCGCGCGAAATCGTCAAAACTGGCGCCGTTACCGGCATTCACCACGTGATAGGTGCCAGGCAGGTCGAGTTGAGCGAGTCTATGCAGACGACCCGCGAGATCGGTCGCATAGGTGGGCGTGCCGAACGAATCGTTAATCGCCCTCAAGCGCTCTCCGCGCCGAGCGCGTTCGACGATCGTGCTGAGAAAGTTTGTACCGCGGGATCCGAAGATGTACCCAGTGCGCACAACTATCGTCCGGGCCCAGGCGATTTGGGCGCGCCGTTCCCCTTCCAATTTGGAAGCAGCATAGACGCCTTTCGGATTCGGCTGATCACGCTGGGTGTAAAACCCCTGCTTCTCACCATCGAAGACATAATCAGTGGAAATGGTGATTAGCAACGCCCCCACGCGGCGACAAGCCAGCGCCAGCAACTCCGGTCCCCGAGCATTCACCACTTCCGCGCGTTCCGGATTCAATTCGCATCCATCTACATCGGTCCATGCCGCACAGTTGATTAGTACGTCGGGACACTCGCGATCGACTGCCACGTTCACCTTATGGGGATCAGTAATATCCAGTGCAGCGTGATCCAGTCCGACGATCTGATCACCTAAGCCGGCGCAGAGTTCAGCAACAGCGCCCCCAACCAGTCCCGCTGCGCCTGTAACCAATACTTTCACAAGGCGCTAACCTCCGTGCCGTATTGACGGGCGTAATATTCCCGATAGGCGCCGTCGGTCACACGCTTGAGCCAGTTCGAGTTGGCTTTGTACCACTCGATTGTTTTGCGCAGACCACTCTCCCATGTCTCTCGCGGTCGCCAGCCCAGCTCAGACTCGACGAGCGACGGATCGATCGCATAACGGCGGTCGTGGCCGGGCCGATCTTTCACGAATCGAATCAGGGAGTGAGGCTTTCCCAGGGTATCCAGCACACTCTGAGCGATGTCGAGGTTGCGGCGCTCGTTCCGCGCGCCGATATTGTAAACTGCGCCGGATCTGCCACTCTCCAGTATCTGCCAGATCGCGCGGCAATGATCCTCCACATAGATCCAATCACGCACGTTAAGGCCGTCTCCATAAACCGGAATTGGCTCGTCGTTCATTGCTTTAAGTAATAAGAGCGGCAGAAACTTTTCCGGAAACTGACGCGGTCCATAGTTATTCCCGCATCGCGTGATCACTGTGTCGAGTCCGAAGGTGTGATGGGCCGCCCGCACCAGGTGCTCGGCGGCGGCCTTCGAAGCCGCATAAGGACTGTTCGGTTTGAAGGGAGAGTCTTCTCGGAAATATCCATCACCGGTTTCCGGCAAGCTGCCCATTACCTCGTCGGTCGAAATCTGTACAAAGCGTCGCACGCCGCGTTCACGCGCGCAGTCCAGAAGCACCTGGGTTCCCAGTATATTGGTCCTGATGAATTCATCAGCCGAGGTAATGCTTCGATCCACATGAGATTCGGCGGCGAAATTGATTACCGCGTCTGTCTGTTCGTCCAACGCCACCATCACCGCTCGCCGATCCGCAATATCGCCATGCACGAATCGATGCGCCCCTTCGCCCAAATTTTCCAGGTTGTCAGGATTTCCGGCGTACGTCAGGGCATCAAAATTGGTTATCTCTGACGAGGGGTCCTGGGTCAGCGCCAAGCGGACAAATGCCGAGCCGATAAAACCTGCGCCGCCGGTAATGAAGAGTTTTGTCATTGATTGCCGGCCGATTCTTCTGAGGATCGAGGCATGGACTGCGCCAATCGATTGCATTCAAGGTTCCGGATTCAGGACCGTTTTCCGATCGCGACCGGTTAAGAATAACAGCCGAACCAGCAACTGCCAATCGAATCCTGGAGCCGATGAAGCCACTCGGCTTGACGGTTGATGGCAGAGTCTCAGCACAGCAGATCTGACAAAAAGCGTGGCTTGACCTTCGTTCTTCGTGTCTCTAGACTGCCCTTGCTGGCGAAGGCGTAAGTTGATTGTGAATGGTCCGAGCACTTCGAGTTTGCTTTGACGATGGACACTTTGATGAAAGAAGGCTTGGTTGAATTCGGGGTTGATGCCCAGGCTCCTTCGCCAGGCGCCGAGTCGGCAACTCGACAACCCACGGTTATGCTGCCTGAAAAACCTCTGGTAGTAATCAAACCACGACAATCGTGGGTGGCCCTCGATCTTCGGAATCTTTGGTCTTATCGTGAGTTGCTTTACTTCCTTATCTGGCGGGACGTCAAGGTCCGCTACAAACAAACCGTGCTCGGCGTAGCCTGGGCGATCTTACAACCCCTCGTATTGATCCTAATCTTCACGGTGATTTTTGGCCGGGTTGCGGGTCTGCCGTCAGACGGAATTCCCTATGCGCTCTTCGCCTACGCCGGAGTGGTGACGTGGACTTTCTTCTCGTCCGCGGTGGCCAAGAGTGCAAACAGTCTGGTTGGTAGTGCGCACCTAATCACCAAGGTCTATTTTCCACGCATGATGATCCCAGCCGCCGCGGTTTGTGCGGCGGTTGTCGACCTGGTCCTTGCTTTCGTCGTGCTCGTGCCCTTGATGGTGTATTACGGAGTCATGCCCAAGTGGCAAATCGTGGCAATCTTTCCGGTGATTGGCCTTTTAATACTGCTCGCATTCGGTGTGGGTATGTGGATGTCGGCGCTGAACGTAAAATACCGCGATGTAGGGTTTGTCATACCGTTTGTGATCCAGATCTGGATGTTTCTCTCGCCGGTGATTTATCCCTCGAGTGCTTTGCCGCCCAAGTTCCGGATGATAATGATGTTCAACCCGGTCAGCGGAATAATTGAAGCGTCCCGCTCCGCCTTGTTTGGCTTGCCTTTTAACTGGCTTGCGATCGTGACTTCCTGCGGCATCACTCTGCTCACGCTCGCTTGCGCGGCCTTCTGGTTTCGGCGGATGGAAAGAGAGTTTGCCGATGTTGTATAGTCTCCGGTTCAATGAAACCAATCATTAAGGTTGAGAATTTAAGCAAGCAGTACCGCATTGGTGCGCCCCGGCAGTCCTACACTACCTTGCGGGATACCATTGCTGGGGCCGTCCGCGCTCCGATCAGTCGTTTGCGGCGAAATGGTCAATCCGATAACAACACGATCTGGGCGCTCAAGGATTTAGCCTTCGAAGTCGCACCCGGCGAAGTGCTGGGCGTCATCGGTCGCAACGGAGCGGGCAAGTCGACATTGCTCAAAATTCTCTCTCGCATTACGGATCCAACCACGGGCCAGGTTGAACTGTATGGAAGAGTCGGCAGTTTGCTCGAAGTCGGAACCGGTTTTCACCCAGAGTTGACGGGCCGGGAAAATATTTTTCTCAATGGCTCGATGCTCGGCATCAACCGCCGTGAAATAGAACGCAAGTTCGATCAAATTGTCGATTTTGCCGGAGTGGCGAAGTTCATTGAGACTCCGGTAAAACGCTACAGCAGCGGCATGTATGTTCGGCTGGCCTTTGCGGTAGCTGCTCATCTTGAACCTGAGATCCTGATCATTGACGAAGTCCTGGCGGTCGGTGATGCCGAGTTTCAGAAAAAATGTCTGGGAAAGATGGGAGAAGCCGCTCAGGACGGACAAACGGTAATCTTTGTTAGCCATAACCTGGCTGCTATTCAGAGACTCTGCAAGACGGCGATTCTTCTGGATGGCGGATACATTGTGGCCAGCGGATCCAGCTCTGATGTCGCCGCGCGGTACCTTCGCGATGGTGCTCAAACCGCATTAAGCTGGAACCGCGCGTCGACGCCGGATAAAGGCGCATACTTTCGGCGGGTTTACGTAAGTGGAGCTGACGGAGAGGAGGTTGGATTTGTCACCACCAACGCTTCGCTCAGGGTGACAATGGAGTTTGTGGTTAAGCGCAGATCCCGGAATCTTCAGGTTAGTGTCGGGCTGTTGGATGAGCACGGCGAGCAGATTTTCGGGTCTTCCCCGCAGGACAGTGGGGTGGCGACCCCTATTGAAGCGGGGCATTACCGCGCACAGATTTCATTGCCGGCTGAAATCCTTCTACCAAAGCCTTACGGAATTCGCGTCGCTTTGTGGGAGCCGGGACTTGGAGGCATCGATACGATTGACGCCCTGAAGTTTGCCGCCCAGGAAACAGCTTCGCTTTGTAACAGCACACCGGAGGGCAGACCAGGGCAACTGGCAATACGCTGTGAATGGTCCATGGATCACCGCCCGTAAGGTTTTGCTTCGCAATAAAAATCGTGAGAGTCGCGCCAATACGATCGGAGATAATTGACGAGGAATCCCGGCAAACAGCCGGCCAATGGACTCCCGCAGCCATCAGTCGTTTTTGGGAGTATTACGGAAGGCGCGCGGATTGGCACAGTGAGTATTTCACCTTTCAGGTGGGTGAGGGCGTGGCGAACTTTCTCAGCTGGGCCGGGCGGCTAAGTCCCGGAATGGAGGTTCTCGACTATGGTTGCGGAGCGGGATTTTTGCTCGAGAAAATGTTAGCGCGCGGGGCGAATTGCCAGGGCGTCGAAAACTCGCCGAAAGCGGTCGAGCTGGTCAACCAGAAGTTTCATGACAATCCCAATTGGAAGGGAGCGGTGCAGGTTTCCCAGCCGCCGGCGCCTTTTCCCGAAGCCTCGTTTGACACAATCACCTGTCTGGAAACGCTCGAGCATCTGCTAGACGAAGGCTTGCCAGTGGTGGTCAAAGAGATAAATCGGCTGCTAAAGCCAGGCGGCACTGCTCTATTTAGCACACCGAACAACGAGGATTTGTTTCACAGTTACATTTATTGTCCCTTCTGCGAAACCAGCTTTCATAAGGTGCAACACCTGCGATCGTTTTCTGCGGAGTCGCTGCGCGCATTCCTCGAGTCGCATGGATTCAGAGTCAAATTCTGCCAGGGAGTAAACTTTGACGCTTTTCAGCGACGACCGTCTCTCCGGCAATGGAGGGACCTGAGTCTGCGTGAAATCGGGAAGTGGATGCGCTCTCGAAAAAATGCATTGCTGGATCGAATGGCGCCCAGGCCGTTTCCGCACGGACGGGACTTTAGCAGCCGCGCGATGGATGGCGACTGGCACCTGTGCGCGCTGGCTGAACGTCCCAATTAGATTTTAAGTTTGCCGTAAGTTATGTGTGGAATAGCAGGAATTATTCGCTGGTCCGATGAACCGCTGCGACGCGGCGAGATCGAGCGCATGACCGCGGCCATCAGTCATCGTGGTCCGGACGGCGTCGGCTTTCTGTGCCGCGACGGCGTCGCCCTGGGACACCGCCGGCTGGCTATCATCGACCCGGAAACAGGGCACCAACCGATGCCTAACCAGGACGAGACCGTCTGGCTCACATATAACGGAGAGCTGTACAACTTTCTAGATTTGCGCGACGAATTAGAGCAACGAGGCCATACGTTTGAAACGCGCTCGGATACCGAAGTAGTAGTCCGCGCCTATGAAGAGTGGGGGCCAGAGTCAGTCAAAAGATTTCGCGGCATGTTCGCGTTTGCGCTCGCTGATTTTCGGAAGCGCAGACTATTCGTGGCCCGGGACCATTTTGGTATTAAGCCGCTCTATTATCGGCTCGGCGACGGTTATTTTGCTTTCGCCTCTGAGCTGACGGCCCTCAGACAGGTAGACGACGCGCCTCCCGCGGGTAGTCTCGAAGCGGTCGAACTGTTCCTGCGCTTTCAATACATCCCGACCCCGCACACGATTTACAAAGACGTTCACAAACTGCCGCCGGCGACTTACTTGCTGGTGGATTTCGACGGACAGGTTACAGCACCCACGAGGTACTGGGATTTCAGCTTTCAACCCGAGACCGCTCTTAGTGACAGTCAGTGGTTGGACCGCGCTGAGTCTGTAATTCAGGATTCGGTCAACGCGCATCTGGTCAGTGATGTGCCCTTCGGTGTCTTTTTGTCAGGCGGCATAGACTCTTCACTGGTCGCCTCGCAGATGAGCCGCCTTCTTAAGCCGCCGGTGCAGGCGTTCGCGATCGGATTTGATGAAAAGCAATACTCAGAGATCCCCTATGCCGAAGAGGTTGCGGAACGTTGCGGCATCCAGCTTCACACTCAGATTGTGCGCGAAGACATGCTCAAGATTCTTCCCGATCTGGTAGCGCATTATGGCGAGCCGTTTGGCGATAGCTCGGCCGTGCCGACCTGGTATGTGTCGCGGTTGGCGCGTGAGCACGTCCCGATGGTGCTTTCCGGTGATGGAGGAGACGAAGGTTTCGGAGGGTATCCGACGTACGAATGGTGGATGGGATTGAGTCAGCTTACTCAGGCGCAACACTCCGCTCGCGGTTTACATCCGCGCGCGGCGTTCTGGTACCTGCGAAAGGCTGCGCATCGATTTCTAACTCAGGGAACACTCAACACTTTATCGGAGTGGCAAGGGCTCAGCCTCTATAATCACGAACACGAACGGCGGGCACTTTGGCGCGACGAGTTCCAGGGACTGGTTGGCAGGGGTTGTGAGCTTTTCGAAGAGGCCGACGCGAAAGCTCGGAAGTTCTCGCGCCTTTCGTATGCGCAGTATCTTGATTTTCAGACGTATCTGCCATGCGACATTCTGACCAAAGTAGACGTGGCAAGTATGTACCACGGATTGGAAGTGAGGACGCCTCTGATTGATGTGCGCGTGATCGAGATGGCGGCCAGCTTGCCTGTCGAGCAACGCATCCGGCGCAATGGCTCGGTCGAGACGACGGGAAAATATCTTTTGAAAAAAGTTCTGGGTAAGACGTTTCCGCCGGAATTTATCCACCGTAAGAAGAGGGGATTTAGCATTCCCCGGGATCAGTGGTTTTGCGCCGGACAATCCGGCCGCCGGATGCTCGAGCAGATTGTGCTTGACCCGCATTCGCGATTGTACGAATGGTTCAAACCCGAACAGGTACGGGCGCAACTGGAGCTTCACAGCGAGACTAGCGACAACTCCGGTCCCTTATGGTTGTTACTCGTTCTGGGCATTTGGCTACAGCAGAATCCTGAGGTCCATTTTGGTTAGCAATACCAGGGCGCTCCTTGCACGGTAGGGCACAAGAATGGTCGCAAAGATTAAAACCAGGCCGGAAAGAGATACTAGTCGTGATTCGGGTGCGCCTATCGTTGACGCGATGGAAACAGATGAGACCGGGACTCGTCAGGAGAACCAACTTGCGGGCGCGCGAGTCATTATCGTGCTCGGTCCATTGGAAGTCGGCGGCTCTGAGCGACAAGCGCTGTTGCTCGCTCGCTATCTGAAGGACGAGCATCAGGCCGATGTTCGCGTGTGGGGCACGGCGGGTGAGCCAGGGGGTCTAACCAGGCTCTGCGAAGAATACGGCATTCCCTGGCGCATAGTCCCATTTCAGTGGGAAGAGAGCCGGGTCAGAAACCTTTCGAACCTGATCGGATTTGCCCGGCAGTTAAGACGCGAACGGCCGGACATAATTCTCCCGTATCTGGCGACAACTAACCTGCTCTGCAATCTGATCTGGCGCTTAACCGGGGCCCGTCTTTGTATCTGGAACCAGCGCGACCTCGGCTTGGATCGCGTGCGCTCCAGGTATGAACAGCGAGCGGTTCGCCAGACTTCCGGGTTCATCGCAAATTCGGATCACGTGGCGAAGTATTTGACTGCTGAATTACGCGCTGAGCCCGGGAGGGTGCGCACCGTGCCCAACGGCATTGAGTTGGCTGAACCAGCGTCGGATCGCAAAGCCTGGCGTGATCGGCTGGGTGTAGAGGCCGATGCCTTTGTGGCGTGTATGGTCGCGAATCTGAACGAGAATAAGGATCAAGCGACGCTGGTGCGAGCCTGGCGAATAGTGGTTGATCGCATGGCCGAACTCGGCCGGCCGGCAGTGCTCGTGCTTGCCGGTCGCCTGGGTCCTACGCATCAGGCCCTGAAAGCGCTTGCCTTTGATTTGCGGCTGGGCGGGAGTGTCATTTTTCTCGGTCAGGTGAATGACATTCCCGGTTTACTGAACGCAGTCGATCTCGGCGTCTTTAGCTCGCATTCCGAAGGCAGCCCCAACGGCGTGCTGGAGTGCATGGGCGCCGGCCTGCCGGTCGTGGCGACTGACATTCCCGGCATTAGAGAGGCGCTCGGGATTGACTCAGAGGCGCTGCTGGTGCCGGTAGCCAATCCTGAAGCGATGGCGGATGCTATCCTGAAAATGTCGGCAGAGGCCGGAGTCAGGAGGCGGCTGGGTGACGCCAATCGACGACGGGCGCGGGAAGATTTTAACCCGCGCCGCATGTGCGAAGACACGGTGGCGATTTTGCGCGCCGGCCTGTCAGCAGCAGCGTCGAGAAAATGAACGGAATATTCGGGAGTCTGTGCATGGGTCTTAATACGCCAGTTGGATTTTTTATTTACAATCGTCCTGACTTGACAGAGGTGGTTTTCAACGCTATCGCGGAAGCAAAACCAAAAAAGCTGTTTGTCATTTCGGATGGCCCCGCTAAAGCTGAAGACAAAGAGAAAATCCGGCAGTGCCGGGCCATTATTGAAAGAGTAGACTGGGATTGCGAAGTCATAAAGAAGTACCCCGAACATAACATTGGGGCGAGAGATAATGTGCCTCAGGGAGTGCAGTGGGTCTTTTCGCAAGTGGAAACCTGTATTTTCCTGGAAGACGATTGCCTTCCCGATCCATCGTTTTTCTCGTTCTGCGAAACTCTGCTCGAGTATTACCGCGACGACCAGCGGATCTTGCACATCAACGGCGGCAACTTTCTCTTTAACCAGATACCAGTAAGCGAGAGCTATTATTTTTCCCGATACATGTTCACTGGTTATGGATGGGCATCGTGGAAAAGAGCATGGAAGCACTATGACCTGGACATGCGGTCGCTGCCGGACTTTGAAGAGAAGGACTTAATGAGTTTCATCTTTGACGATCAAGAGGAGCAAGCTTTCTGGACGCAGAAGTTCAGGGAAGTGCATTCAGGCAAACTCATCAGCTATTGTTACCCAATCTTCTTCGCCGGGTGGTCGCAAGGTGGTTTGTCGATTATGCCCAGTGTGAATTTGGTGTCGAACCTGGGGTTTCGCGCCGATGCCGTCCATACGAACACCGCTTACGAGAGAATGTATCTGGCGAACATCCCGCGAGGAAGCATTGAAGAGATTACACATCCGAAGTATATGGTTCGCCATCGGGACGCTGATCGATATCTTTTTGATATCTATTTCGGATCTAAGCATGCCGTGCATTATTCCGCTCCCACCGGGTTGCGCTACTACTGGGTCGCGCTCAAATATAAACTTGGCCAGCTGCGGTCGAGTGCTAAGCCAGCGGCTGATCTCCGCGATTAAAGAGCGAGGTATTCTCGAATAGCAGGGCAGGGTGGCATTGAGAGAATGAGTATTCGTAATAGTGTTCGCAGAGGTCTGGTTCGTCTCGATAAGGGGCTCGGTTTGCGTGAATGGCTGAGGCAGGGTAATGGCGCCGGAGCAGCACCTGTCGCCCCTCCGCGCTCTGATCCATTTGCCGTTTCCGAGTTTCCACACCCGCGTCCCAAAACGGTTTTGGACATCGGCGCCAGCCACGGTCAGTTTGCCGGCGAAGCTCTCCGCGCCTTTCCCGGAGTCAAGATCTATTCGTTCGAACCCATTCCAGAATGCTATCAGGAATTGGTGGCCTTGTCTGAATCAGTTCCCACGCTGCATCCGATGAATCTGGCGCTTGGTGATCGGGATTGCGAACAGGATTTGTGGTTATCCAGTTTTCGCGACTCCTCCTCCCTGCATGAAATGTTACCCGCACACGTGGAGGCCTGGCCGCACACGGCCATTGAAAGAAAGATCACGGTCAAGGTGGCTCGATTGGATGGAGTGGCTCTCACCCTCGCGCTCGACAGTCCCGTTTTTGCTAAGATTGATGTGCAGGGACACGAGTTGGCGGTTATTCGTGGTGGACGCTCGACGCTTTCGCTGTGCGAGCGGGTAATGCTTGAATGCAATTTCGCGCAGCTCTACGAAGGGCAGCCATCGTTCACTCAACTTTATGACGAGTTGCGGTCTTTGGGATTTCTCTTTGACGGGTTCATCACTCCGTTAAGACACCCTGAGACGCTCGAGCTACTTTCCGCGGATGCGTTATTCTACAAACCGCTTGATCCAACGCGGCCTCTGACAGAGTGGTCAAATGAGTTCAGCTGCTAAATCAAACCAGACCGATCCCCTCGTCGTGGTTATTATTCCTACCTACAACCGCTGGCAGGAAGCTCGGACCACACTCGCATGTCTTGAACAGAGCGATTACCGAAACATGGAGATTGTTCTTGTCGAAGACGGATGCTCGGACGGCACCGCTGATTCCTGCCGGAAAGAGTTTCCCGGAGTTCAACTGATTCATGGAGACGGTAACCTGTGGTGGAGCGGCGCGATCAACAAAGGTTTGGGGTACGCCCTGGAGCGGGGGGCGGAAATGATCCTATGGCTGAACGACGACAATCGGGTTGAGCCACAGACCCTCCGCCGGATGTTTGAGAGCTTCCGGCGAGTAGGAGAGCGCAGTGTGATCTGTGCCCGCACGAAATCAACCGGCACGGGGGAAGATGAGTGGATCGGTGAGCCGCCCAGATGGCATCCGGACTTTGACAACTGGACACCTCCTGATCTCGCCGCTCAGGATGTTCTCGTAGCTCATCCGCCCGGTGGCAGAGGAGTGCTTATCCCAGCGGCGTGTTTTCGGGAAATTGGTTTCGTTGACAGCCGGGACTTTCCTCACTATTGGGCGGATCATGATTTTCACTATCGCGCGATGTGCGCCGGCTATAAGTATTTCATTGCGCCAACGGCGGCGGTCTGGAACGTACCCAATCAACCACGGCCTGAGACTAAGCCCGTCTTTTCACTGGCTTGGTCGCGTTGGTTTCTGTTCGATCGCCGGTCAGCGATGAACATGCCGACGCTGCGCAGGCTGCTCAAACGACACTTGCGCCCGCCGGAGTACCGGCGAACTTTTTACCCGATTCTCTTGCGGCATTTGGCCTGGCTCTCTTACGGCTGGCTGATTCGAAAGCCCTCGCTCCACAAACCGTTGCATGCTTTGAAAAAGGGACTATAGCGATCCGTCTGGCGGAAACGGGCGTTTGCGGCCGCTGCCTGGCGGGCCGCCTTTAGGACTTCAAGGCCTGGTGTTTAGAATTACTGACTTCAAATTTCGCGCACTGAAAAATGCCGAGTCGAAAACTTAGAGATATTAAGGGCGTTCGCGGGCTGCTCTATCGCGCCGGGGAGATGCAAACGCGGACAGCGTTTGTGGCGGACGGAATTGCCAGTTTTCTGCGGAGACGAATGCACCGCAATGGCTCGCGCCCATCTATTACCGCGGTGGCGGTAGGCAGAAATGACGATTACATGGCCGACTTTCGCGATCGGCTCTACGCTACAATTGATTGGAACACGCGCTACTTAATTGACGAGGTGATATTCGTTGAGTGGAATCCGCCACCCGACCGCGAACTGCTGGCCTATGGTTTGACTGAGAAGTTTAAGAGGTTGCGTGTCTATGTGGTTCCTCCCGAGGTCCATCAATTCATCAATCGCAATCCGCATCTGCAACTGCTTGAGTATCACGCCAAGAACGTTGGCATCCGCCGCGTCCGCACGCCATGGGTTCTGACTACCAACGCCGATGCGGCCCTGGGCATGAATACAATCAACAAGATCCTAAACACGCAGTTGGATCCGAATGTGGTGTGGACTGCTGAGCGCACCGACATCAGGTGGGACGAAAATGAGCAGCAGCATCTGGGCCTGCTGGCGAGTCTTCGCTACGACCGTTTTATTGCTTACAGCCGCCTTGGCACGGGTGAATTTGCCCTGGCCAGCCGCGAACTCTGGGAACGCTCGCGCGGTTATGACGAGACCCTGGTCAAACATAAAATTGGTTGTGACATCCGCGGGATAGCTCAGTTAGTGGCCCATGGCGCGCAGATCAAGAAGGCCGGAACTGTACTTCATCTGAAGCATCCGACCTCCTGTGTTGAAGGAGTGCGGCCTTTTCACGGCGAGATGGCGACCGTCGATGGAGTTCCTTATCGTAATGACGACGATTGGGGAATGGGGAATGCACGCGAAGAACAACTGGCCGATCGTGTTTGGAAATTGACTTTGGAGACCCAGCCAAAAACGGGATTGCGGTAGTCCTCGACATAATCGTTATGTTAAGTTCTGACAGCTTCTAACTTCATATTCTCAAGCAAGCGAAGGGAAAACGAAAAAGACAATGCGGAATGGTTTTTGGGCGAACAAGCGAGTGCTGGTTGGCGGCGGCGCCGGATTTCTGGGATCGTATTTGACGCCGCTATTGGTCGAGAGCGGGGCCAAAGTGACGGTGGTTGATAACTTTGACAATAGCTCGATTGCCAGTCTGGCACGAGTCATGCCCCAGATTGAATTTGTCGAAGCCGACTTGCGCGACGCCGAAACCTGCGACCGGCTAACCAAAGAAAAGGATGTGGTGATGAACCTGGCCGCTAAAGCCTTTGGAATGGAGTATAGCCGCGCACACAACGGCGAAATGCTGGTTTATAACCTGCTGTCAACCCTCACGGCCCTGGAATCCGCGCGAAAAAACGGCGTCGAACGCGTTCTGATTGTCAGTTCTTCCTGTGTTTATCCCGACGAGGCGCCGATTCCCACACCCGAATTGGACGTCTTTACTGACCTGCCGGAAAGCGTCAATCAAGGCTATGGTTGGGCAAAGCGGATTCAGGAGCTGGCGGGTGAATATTACGCTCGTGATTACGGCATGAAGATTACTACGGTGCGTCCTTTTAACCCCTACGGTGGAAATTATCGTTGGGGTTCAGAAGACAAGGCGCATGTTGTTCCCGCCCTGGTAAAGCGCGTGATGGACGGCGAAGATCCTCTGGTCGTCTGGGGCAGCGGCAACCAGCGCCGCAATTTCCTGCATGCCAAAGATGCAATGCGCTTATTGATGAAGATCGTTGAAAAAGACGTGGTTGCCACCCCGGTGAATATTGGTTACGACTATGACGTGACCATCGCGGAATTGGTAGATCTGATTTGTGAAGTAGCCGGCGTTGCGCCTGAGATCGTTTTTGATACAAACAAACCAGAGGGGCGATTTCGTAAATGCGCGGACGCAACGCGCCTGCGGGAGGTTACGGACAACTACCAGCCAGAGATCACTCTGCGCGAGGGCATCGAAGAGATGATTGATTGGTACAAAAGATCGTTTGGACAGGGAGCCCGCAGCTCCTCCGCTCCCTGAGTTTCGATGCCGGCATGAGTAACGCGATCAAAAAACCAGATTTCCATCTCGGCTATCTCCCTGCGCTGGACGGTTTGCGGGGCATCTCCGTACTGTCAGTGATGTTAGTTCACGGAGGACTCTTTTTTCTGGGACAAGGAGGGTTTCTCGGGGTTGATATTTTCTTCACGCTGAGTGGCTTTTTGATTACCGCATTGCTGGTCGAAGAGTGGCAGCAGAGCAAGACCATTTCTTTCAAGAACTTCTATGCTCGCCGCGCCCTCAGGCTGCTTCCGGCACTCTTTCTGGTGATCATTTCTTGTCTGGCAGTAATCATCATATCTCCGCCGGCCATAGGAATCCTGCCGGCAGCCAGGTCGGTGCTGGTTGCCCTGTTCTATCTCGCCAATTGGTTGCCCGTTTATCCACCCCTCTTCCATACCTGGTCATTGGGTATTGAAGAGCAATTCTACATTGTCTGGCCGCTGGTTCTATTCGTCTTGCTGCGTCTTCGTTTTAGCTATCGATTCATAATTTTTTTCCTGATTGCTGGTGTGGTTCTGCTCAACGTCAATCGAGCTATTCTTTGGTATCACCACACAGACGCCAACCTCCTGAGGGTTTATGTATCACTGGATACTCGTTCAGACACGCTACTGATTGGATGCATCGCCGGCATATTGGTTTCGCGAGGATTGATTCAGCCGGACGGGCGCGCATTGCCTTTGATAAGGGGACTGACCGTTGTGTCGGTAGTCGTTATGGCTTTAATGATCCTTGCCATCCCTTCAGTTTCTCCGGTTCTGTATTATGGCGGCTTTAGCGCGGTTGGTGTGATGGTGGCGGTTATTATTACCAGTCTTTTCTATGCACCGGTGACATTCCTGAAATGGATGTTTGAACTGCCGCTGCTCAGATGGTTCGGCAGACTTTCGTACGGATTATATTTGTGGCACTTGCCGATTTATTCCCTCTACAGTCACGTGGCGCCTCGGTTCACTTTCAAATCGTACACCTTGCGGATCATGTTGCCGTTTATGATCGAGTTTCTTTTGTCCGTCGGTGTCGCCAGTCTGTCTTTTTACCTGATCGAGCGTCGTGTACTGCGCCTCAAGTCGCGATTCAAATCCAAATCCAAACCTCGGGACCTTGTTTCGTTGCCGTTCGCGCTGCCCGTCTCTGTCGAGCCACCGTAGCATTGATCAAGTCATGACCAAAGCTCACCAGCCATCGTGCAGGCCGGGGTGAAGGGGGTAACGTAATTGTATTGCGATTAGTTTTCCTGGCGGGCTGACGCCGCGTAAAAGATTTGCACTGTCTTATGTCTCTGACAGCGACTCGATTTATGAACAATAAGAGTTCGCCTTTTCAAGGGTTGAAACGGGCTGTCGTCGGGGCAATCGGCCGCGAGCGCGCAAACAAGATCGCGGAGCCCTATCACGATTGGCGCGCCCGCCGAGCGACACAAAAGTACCTTGCAGCGTTGCCGGCCAGCGATCTGTGCGTGCACCTGGGTTGTGGTTACAGACCATTGAAAGGGTGGATCAATGTGGATCAGGCGCGGGGTCCCGATGTTCAGGTGGTTTGGGATCTGCGTCGCGGCCTTCCCTTCAGAGATCAGAGTTGCGCGATGATTTTCTCCGAGCATCTCATCGAGCACGTTCCCAAGGAAGCCGCCAATAGTTTGCTGGCGGAATGCTGTCGCACAATGTCAAAAGGCGGAGTGCTGCGGCTGTCTACTCCGGACGCAGGGCGCTATCTGCGATCGTACGCAGGCGACCAGGAGTTCTTGCGTCACCCATCTTTTGGTGCTGACGCCGAGGCGCCGATGGATCGCGTAAATCAGATGATGCGCGAATATGGCCAGCATCTCTGGGTTTACGACGCCGAAACGTTAACGCTGGCGCTTAAGCGCGCCGGGTTCTCGAGGATCGTCGAACAAGAATTCGCACAGTCGCTGGTGCCGAAGATGCAGGGAATCGACTCTGAGGCCCGCGCCTTTGAGAGTTTCTATCTCGAAGCGGTAAAATGAGCCGTAGCAATAACTAATGAAATCCGGAACAATCCCGAACGGTTCAAGCTTGGAAACCCCGATCGCATTCATAATCTTCAACCGTCCGCACACTACTGCGCGGGTATTCGCGGAAATTGCCAGAGCGAGGCCGCACAAGCTGCTCCTGGTTGCCGATGGCCCCAGAGCGGACCACCCGGGCGATCGACAAAAGTGCGAGGCGACGCGCGAAATTGTCGAGCAGATCGATTGGGATTGTGAAGTGTTGAAGCGCTTTTCTGATGTCAATCTGGGGTGCAAGCTGGCCGTTTCAAGCGGAATCGATTGGGTGTTCAGCCAGGTGGAAGAGGCTATTATCCTGGAAGATGACTGTCTCCCACATCCGAGCTTTTTTCGTTTTTGCGCTGAGTTGCTAGAAAAATTCCGTGATGACGAGCGGGTGGCGGCGATAGCCGGAACCAACCTTCTACTGGACTGGCCCAGAGATTCCCAAAGTTATCACTTCTCTTTTATCGGCGGGATTTGGGGTTGGGCGACCTGGCGCCGAGCCTGGCAATATTATGATCCAGAGATAAAGTCGTGGCCACAAGTCTTAAGTGATGGAATTGTCGAAGGTCTTTTTCCAAATCCGAGCCACTCTTCGTTTTGGAAGGACGTTATGCAGCAGGTTTATGACCAGAGGATCAATACCTGGGACCTCCAGTGGCTATTGGCATGTTGGCTCCAGAACGGATGGCTGATAGTGCCGCGGGTCAATTTGATTTCGAATATCGGCGCTGGAGTTGATGCTACGCACCATCAAGATGACAGCTTTCCGTTTGCCAACCAGCCAGCAGCGGAGATTGGTTTCCCGCTTGAACACCCCACGTTCATGACACGTAATTACGCGCTGGATGACGCACTATCGGAAGCGTACTACAGCATTAAGATTGATTCGATTACTACCCGGCTTCGCCGCAGAGTGGGAAAACTTTTACCGGCTAGAAATGGAAGAGGGTAAGGGCAAAGAATGGCAGGACGAATAGCCCGAAAACTGAAACGGCTGGTGCGCGGACCAGCGCCTCAATCGACCGATAACACCGGCAGCAAGCAGGCCCTTGACTTGTATTGGGATCCGGAGATGGCCGAGATTCTGGAAACTTGGGGCTATGGTAATGCCTGGAGCGAAATTCAATTCCTGCTGGCGACCAACCAGGGACGGGTCCTGGATATCGCCTGCGGCACCGGCAAGGTGATGGAGATCCTCAAAGAGTTTACCCGCCTTGAGGTACACGGCTGCGATATTTCCGATTTTCTAATTGAGAAAGCAGTTGGCCGAGGTCTGAATCCTGGGTTGTTAAAGGTTTGTGACGCCACCAGGACGGGCTATGAAAATGCATTCTTCGATTACGCCTACTCGATCGGATCATTGGAACACTTTACGGAGGATGGAATAGTCGCTTTTCTGAGCGAAGCGCGGCGCATTACCAAACATTCGAGTTTTCATCAGATTCCCGTATCGCGTAAGGGAGATCAAGGTTGGATCTCGCCTTATCAATCCTATTTCAACAATAGTGTCGATTGGTGGTTACCGAAATTCAGGAGCGTCTTTCCCGAAGTAATAGTGATCCCTTCCAGTTGGTCTGATGAAAGATCGTTGGGAATGTGGTTCGTGTGTTTTTCTGAGATTGTTGGCGTGGCGCCGGCCCGCTGAAGCTATTGATATGACAGAGCCATCGCTTTTATCGGTATTCGAACCAAACGACGAGGAGGCTTTTTATTCTCCCGCCATCCTCGGCCCATCGACCATCGCGGAATGCGCAACCTCTCCGCAAACCCTTCAGCTGGTCCGTTCAGTGCTCGATAAGATCGAGCCCGACAAGTATGTTCGATATTTGAAACTCTATTTTGATGAGGGCCGGCAACGATTTGGATCTCAATGGAAGTTGCTCGAGATCATGAACGTTTTGTATGCGGCAGCCCAACTGATCCGGCCGCGTCGATATCTGGAAATCGGAGTTCGCCGAGGCCGTAGCATGGCGATGGTGCTGGCAGCCTGCCCGGAAGTCGAAGTTGTCGGTTTTGACATGTGGATGGAGGACTATGCGGGCATGGAAAATCCCGGCGCGAACTTCGTCAAAAATGAGATGAAGAAAGTGGCTCCGCTCGCTAGAGTCCAGCTAATAGATGGCGACAGCCATCAAACCGTGCCCGCTTACCTAAAAGAAAACCCGGCAACATTGTTTGACCTGATTACCGTGGATGGGGACCATACCGAGAAAGGTGCCTTGCAGGATCTGCGAGATGTTTTGCCCAGGCTTTCAATGGGCGGAGTAATAGTTTTTGATGACGTTTCACACCCCGAACATCCATACCTGATGAAGACCTGGCGGACGGCCGTGACCGAGGATGGAGGTCTGGCGTCTTACGAATTTACTGAGCTTGGCTATGGCGTCGCTTTCGCCGTGCGCAACTCCCACCCGCGTGCGCGGCCCGCGCGTAAGGGTCTGCGATCCAGGATTCTTGGTTAAAGAGTGAGATTACTTATTACCGGCAGCACTGGATTCATCGGCGGTAGCTTCGGCCGCTATGCGGTGCGTGCCGGCCACACCGTCCTGGGAACCGGCCGCGCAAATTTTGCCGGCCCGAATTGGATGGGCGACTATGTTCAGACTGATGTTTCGGCAGCTGGGCTGTCTGAGATCATTCGGGACTTTGTTCCGGACGCCTTGCTGCACGCCGCCGGTACGGCTTCGGTGAGCTCTTCACTCGCCGATCCGCTGGGTGACTTTCGCGGCGCGGCCCTCTTGACAGCTAACGTTCTGGAAGCCGTTCGTCTCGCGGATCTGAAAACTCTTGTCGTCATCCCCTCGAGCGCGGCCGTGTACGGCAATCCTGTCTCGCTCCCGGTGAACGAATCAGCGCCTATTCAACCGATTTCGCCTTATGGTTTTCACAAAGCCATCTGTGAATTGCTGGCGCGCGAATACGCCGAAAATTTTGGGTTGAATATTATTGCTTGCCGTCTCTTTTCAGTGTTTGGCCCGCTGCAGCATCGGCTGTTGCTTTGGGAATTGTTTCAGCAACTGACCGGCACAGAAACGGTCGCCTGGCTCGAAGGTACCGGAGCTGAGTCGAGAGACTTTCTGCATGTCGACGACGCAGCCGCGGCACTGTTCCAGTTACTAGATAGCGTTTCGCACAACCGGGCGTCAGGGCAATTCGACGTAGTTAATATCGCGAGTGGTACGGAGACCAGCGTGACTGAGATTGCTGAATACATGCGCGAAATGATCGCTCCCGCCAAAAAAGTTAGTTGCCGTGGCGCGTCGCGCCCTGGTGATCCGGTGCGCTGGTGCGCCGACATTTCGCGCCTGCGGGCCTTCGTACCTTCCTGGGAACCACGCCCGTTCACCGAGGGATTGGCCGATTGTCTGGTCGTTTGGCAAGAAGAGGCGGCTTTGTTGGCACATGGTTAATCGGCCATTGCGAATCGGAGTTGTCGACCAGGCCTCGGCCGGTTGGCCTGCGGCTGGCGTTTATTCGCTTACGGTGATGCGCTCACTCAGCGCGGTCTGCAGCCGGCATAGCGCAGAGTTGTGCATTCTCTCTGCGAACCATCTGGCCGATCGCAACCCCGGATGCGAAGCAGAATGGATTCCGCTTTCGTCCTTCGATTACCTGCCCGGAGAACGGCAGCTGCGCAAGTCGCTCGGCCTGTCTGCTAAGTCACGATCTATCCGCGGCGAACCTCGGCTGCGCAGATTGCTAAGGATGACCGACACTTCAGACGCTCTTTCCGTCGCCGGCAAAAATAATATCGATGTGCTGTTGCCTCTATTGGATGTACCACCGTGGAAGACATCGCCTAAGTTGATTGGCTGGGTCCCCGACTTTCAGCATGTGTATTTGCCTGAGTTCTTCAGTCAGGCCGAGATCGAACGACGCAATTCAACCATTGGCCGAATCATAGAGAGGGCAGCGCTGATCATGCTTTCGAGTCAGGCAGCAAGAGAGGATTTCGCCGCGTTCTCACCTGAGTTTGCTCACAAGGCGCGAATCGTTTCATTTCCATCGGTGTGGGCCTTCGAAACTTTTGCCGGCAATCCGGAAGTGAGCGTCGCCAGGTTCCACCTGCCCGAAAAATTTGCGCTGGTGACCAATCAATTCTGGGCCCATAAGAACCATCGGGTCGTGGTAGAGGCACTCCTTCGCCTGAAGACGGGTGGTCACCGCGTTCCGGTGGTAATGACCGGGCTGCCGGTCGACCAACGTGATCCCGCAAATACGAATCTCTCATCTTTACTTCAGGCCATCGCCGCTGCGGGCCTGAATGAACAAATCACAATTTTGGGCCAAGTGCCATTTGCCGATCTGATAAATTTGATGCGCACGGCGACGGTAATAATTCAACCTTCACGTTTCGAAGGGTGGAGCACTGTCATTCAGGATGCGAAGGCAATTGGTCGCCCGCTGCTCTGTTCGGACATCCCGGTGCATCGTGAGCAGGCGCCGATGGCCCTCGGTTTCTTTCCTTGCGATAGTCCGGAAGTACTAGCCGACCTGCTGTCGTCGCATTGGGAGAGCCTGCAGCCGGGGCCGAATCTCTCAGTGGAAGCCGAGTCCCTTGCGCGCGAGAGGGAATTTGCCGATCACCATGGCGAAGTCTTAATGGCCGTCTGCGAGGAGGCTGCGCGCAACGGGAAATGAATTCAGGGTCTGGGTTGACTCGAAGATTGTTGCGCTTAGTCATACTCAGACTCTGATCCGAAAGTCCGCAGAGCGGACAAATGATAGTAGCCCAGGAGTTCACTGCTGGGGGAAAAGAGTCTCAAGCCATGTTTAGTCCGTGCAGCCGTCCTGACTCAGAAGTGCGACTTTTCGGGCAGAGCTCCCTAAACAGCAAAACCGTGTGAAACAATTGGTTTTCAATCCCGCTACCGCCGTGGTGATCGGTGCTTCCGGACAGGACGGCTACTTTCTGACTGAACGTCTTTTGGATGAGGGCTGGAGTGTGCATGCAACCGTACGTCAGCCTGAAGCGCTGGCAGTTTTGGCTGAATCAGAAAAGACTTGCGGCCGGCTGCACATCCATCAGGGTGAACTAACAGATCCCCAAAACATCTTCGACTTAATCGCACACGAACGGCCAGAAGAGATCTACAACCTGGCCGGCCAGTCGAGCGTCTCTCAATCATTCGGCGACCCCTTACTGTCGTGGCGCACGAACGCGGATTTTGTGGCTCTGCTGCTTGAGTGCGTCAGGCTGGCAAGCCCACATTCCCGTCTCTATCAGGCTTCATCAACGGACATGTTCGGTTCAGGTACTGATGGGGCCGCCCTCGTGTGCAATGAAGCTTCGGTCCTCAATCCGCAGAGTCCCTACGCGGGCGCCAAGGCTGCCGCGCACTTACTCTGCTGTTCTTATCGGCGGGATTATGATTTGCGAATCGCGTGCGGCATCCTATCGAATCATGAGTCGCACCGGCGACGGGGAAACTTCTTAACGCGCAAGATTGCCGATCATGTTTTCGGTTTGCGTCGGCTCAAGCCCTGCGATCAGGAATTGCTTCCACCACTGCGGATGGGTAATCTCAAGATTCGTCGTGATTGGGGCTTTGCTCCGGATTATGTCGACGGCATGCGGCTGGTACTGCGGCAGATTGAAGTGAGGAACGCCAGGACTGCGCAGTCAGTGGGCGCTACGAACAAAAAGCCCTCGGTAGCTGATGAGGGTAGTGAGTATCGAGACTATGTTCTGGCTACCGGATCCACTCATTCGGTGTGGGAGCTTGTCGATACGGCATTCCGCCTGGTTGAGTTTGATCTCGAATGGAAGCTGTATGGAGATGATCCAACTTTGTGGCAAGGTTATTTTCGCTCGAATGGGAGACTGGCGGTCGAAACTGATCCGGCACTGCTCCGCCCGGCAGATCCAATAATAATTCAAGTTGACGCTGCGCGAGCACGCCAAGATCTTGGCTGGTCGCCGCGCGAGGGCCTGGAAATATTTCTGACGGATATGTTAAGTCAGATGGCCGCCATCGCCTGACTGCGCCACTCATGAAAGGAACGTAGAAGGTCTCTTCGGTTTTGTGAGGCATCTACTGAGCAATGCACTATCACCTAATTGGAATTTGCGGCACCGCGATGGCCTCGCTGGCGGGAATGCTGCAAGCGCGCGGCCATCGGGTAACGGGTTCCGACGAAAATGTCTACCCGCCGATGTCCACCATGCTGGAAGGCCTCGGCATCGGCCTGATGCAGGGCTATGACGCGGCCCACCTGGAACCGGCGCCTGATTGTGTTGTGGTCGGCAACGCGATTCCACGTGGAAATCCGGAAGTCGAGCACACGCTTAATCGCAGACTGTCTTACCGATCGCTCCCCGAAGTTCTGAAGAGAGAGTTCATCCGCGGCCGTCGTTCGCTGGTGGTTGCCGGGACCCACGGCAAGACAACTACTACAAGTATCGCCGCCTGGGTGATCGATCAGGGCGGACTCGATCCTTCATTCATGGTCGGTGGAGTTGTACAGAATTTCGGCGTCAGTTTTCACGTCGCGGCTAGTGATTACTTTATCATCGAGGGCGACGAATACGACACGGCTTATTTCGACAAGGGGCCAAAGTTCATGCACTACTTGCCTGAGCTGGCCATCGTCAACAACATCGAATTCGATCACGCGGATATTTATCACGATCTGGATGCGGTGAAATTGGCGTTTCGCCGCTTGATGAATCTGGTACCCGGCCAGGGAAAGTTGATCGCCGGCTGGGACAGCCCCGATGTGCGCGAGGTAGTCGCGTCGATGGGAAGCAAGCTTTTCACTCAGGTGGAAACGTTTGGCTTGAGTGAAGAGGCGAGTTGGCAAGCTCGTGATATTGATTACTCAGAGGGAAGGACGCGCTTTCGTGTCTTTCGTGAAGGGAAGGAATGGGGTTTGTTCACAACGCCCCTGATCGGGGATTTCAATGTGCGTAACTGTTTGGCGGCTATTATTGCGGCCGATGCCTGGGGCGTCGAGCGCGAAGCCATCGCAGGAGCGCTCGCTACTTTCCAGAGCGTCCGCCGCCGCTGCGAGATTCGTGGCGAAGTAAACGGGGTCACTGTCATCGATGACTTTGCGCATCATCCCACCGCGGTGCGCGAAACGCTTGCCGCCTTGCGGCTCAAGTACCCGAACCGGCGCATCGTCGCGGTCTTCGAACCCCGCTCACGGACTTCATGTCATGCAACTTTTCAGGATGACTATGTCACAGCGTTTTTGCCCGCTGATTATGTGATCATCTCGCGGGTATTCGATGCGCAGCGCGCGGCAGAAATGGGCGGCGTGCTCGATATCACGAAATTGATTGAGAAGATCGCCGCGAAAAATAAAGCCGCGTTCGCCATTACGGATGTGGATGCGATTGTGCGCAGCCTGGCGGCTGAGCTACGTTCAGGCGATGTGGTGGCTGTCATGTCAAATGGGGCCTTCGGTGGGATTCATGAGAAATTGTTGAGTGCACTTTCGGCGGCGGACACGCACGCAGGCGAGGATGTGGGCGGGCTTGCTCATTAGCACCGCGGCTTTAGCCCGGTGACTAACGATTGAGTGGGGAAACCGTTTCAAACCGTTTCAGATATATTTGCGGCAAAATAATTCACCGCGCTAAAGGACGGTGCTAATAAGATAAGCAAGTGCAAGAAGGGGTCACCAGGGCGCGCCAACTGCTTATCTCACCAATCCATGCTTTCGCCAATCTTCAAAGATATCCTGGCGGCCCGCGAATTCATCGAACCGTACCTGCCAAAAACGCCGCTCGTGCGCATCGACAAACTCTCCGCGCTGCTCGACTGTGACTACTACGCCAAGCTGGAAAATCTACAGCCCGTCGGTGCGTTCAAAGTACGCGGCGGCGTTAACCTCGTCGGCACGGCGAGCGCAGAGGAAAGACACGCGGGACTAGTGTCGGCCAGCACAGGAAATCATGGACAGTCCATAGCTTACGCTGGCCGACTCTTTGATACGAAGGTGATCATCTATGCGCCCGCCGAGCGGGTGAATGAATCGAAGATTCGGGCGATGCGCGAACTCGGCGCCGAGGTCCGGTTGCATGGACGCGATTTTGACGAAGCGCGTATTGAAGCTGAGCGCGTGGCTAACGCCGAAGGATATCGCTTCGTACACTCGGCAAACGAGCCGAAGCTGATCGCGGGCGTCGGCACGATCGGTCTCGAAATATTCGAAGATCTGCCGGACGTCGAGGTGATCATTGCGCCTGCGGGTGGCGGCAGTTGCGCTTCGGGCAATTCCATCGTGGCCCGGGAGATGAATCCGCGCGTTCGAGTCATCGCTACGCAATCCGAAGGCGCGCCGGCAATGTGGCACGCCTGGAAGAATCGATCATTAGAACCTTACCCGACCATGGAGACAGAGCACGAAGGCCTGGCCACGCGCGTGCCTTTTGAAATGACAAACAAAATTCTTTGGGAGCTGCTCGATGATTTCGTGCTCGTAAAAGATGAAGAAATCAACGACGCTATACGGCTGCTGGCGCGAGACGCAAACCAGGTCGCAGAAGGGGCTGGCGCGGCTTCGCTCGCCGCCGCGATCAAGCTGCGAGATCAACTTCAGGGAAAGAAAGTTGTGGGGATCCTGACGGGTGGAAATATCACGCCGGAGAGGTTTGGTAAGATTTTGGTGAATCGAGAGCAAACGGGGCGGTAGCCCGACCGTGAGGGCGTAAAATTGTTTCGTGCCGTTCGTGTATTTCGTGGATAGTAATCGACGAACAAGAACTCGATCCACGAAATCACACGAACGGAAGGCAGAAAGGCCTTTCAACTCAATTGAGGAGCAATAAATTAGCAGGACTGTTGATAATACTTTTTTGAAGCTAATTCTCGTCGGAGGTTCAGAAAGAGTGAACATTAAACGCCTGACTCCTATTCTCAACGTTTCTAACATCGTTGAGAGCTTCGCCTGGTTTGAAAAACTTGGCTGGCAGAAAGGTTGGGACTGGGGTGACCCGCCAACCTTCGGCGGAGTGTGCAATGGCGAGAGTGAAATCTTTCTCTGCCAGAATGGACAGGGATCCCGCGGCGGGCCGATGCCCAAACACTTGGGAGACGATGACACGGGTGGCGTTTGGATGAGTTGGTGGTTAGCGTCGCCGGCCGAAGTGGACGCGGCGTATCAACTCGCTTTGAAGCATGGCCTGATCGTGACCATGCCGCCCACCGATGAGCCCTGGAACGTCCGCGAGTTCCACCTGCGTCACCCCGACGGTCATAACTTTCGCGTGAGCGCTGGGCTCGAGGAAGAGTGATGTCACTACGGGCGGAAACGACCGGCTCATCGTCCTAGCCGCCTCGACCGTCGCGTACATCGAAACCCGGTCGCTACCGCTCCCGGTACTGACCTCACCCCTCGGCTCCTACTGGGCTCCGACAATCCGCCAATTGTTATTCGCCTCAATGGGAACTGTTTTGTTCCGCTCAACCCAGTCAATGATTAACTCGCGCACTTCTTCGCTGGATCGATAGACCACCGGCGCATTCTTGTACATGGTGAAGCCACCGCCACCGTTGACGCGATAATTGTTGGTTACGACCCGGAGTTTTTGAGTGGGACTGAGCGGCTGGCCTTTAAACTTCAAATTCAGGATGCGCTGCCCGAATGGTTTGGCGACATCGAGCTCGTAGCTAACGCCTTCCGCCATATCAAAGTTGTATCCCGGGACTCTTTGATCGACCAGTTCCGAAAGCTTCTTGCCCGGTTGGTATTGACGAAAATAACGAGCTGAGTATTCGAGCGCGTCTTTCAATTGCTGCCCGGTGAGCTCGAGTGTCACCAGAGTGTTTTCGTACTCATAAATCCCGGCAATCTCGCGCACCGTGACCGGGCCTTTCGGGATACGCGCATCCGGATTGAAGCACGCGGCCATCGAGACGTCCGCTTTACCGGCTTCGAGCTGGACGCGTTGAACCAGGTCGATGATCGCGGTGTCGCGAAAGCGGCAATCCTGCGATGTCATCGCTGCGCTTGATTGTCCGATGGTGCGGCTCAGCCAATCCTGGGTTTCTTTATCGTAGGGCTGACCGAGCTGGGAAATTTCCGGATCGACGGCCGTCTTTTCGGTGACTGGAATCGTGCGCGCGGACCTGGCGATGACACGCCAGCGGGCAGCTTCACCCTTTTCCAAATAGAGATCCACTCGCGCCACGTGGCTGGCCCAGCGATTGGCTTGCGTCAGGAGCACGCCGTTGACTATCAGCGCCGGCACATCCCGGTGCGTGTGGCCCATCAGAATTACATCAACGCCCGGCACCTGTCGGGCAATAGTGAGGGCTGCGTTTTCGTTCGGGACCTGGGAAGGATTGGTTTGACCGGTGCGCAGGTCTTCCTCAATTCCCATGTGCATCGCGATCACGACTACATCGACTTTCTCTTTATCGCGTAGAATCGCGACCCATTTCTTTGCTTCGCTAACAGTCTCTTTGAACTCGAGCCCGGCGTAGTTCGGGACATTCTCCCAATTGGGAATTCCCGGAGTGGTCAATCCCAACACACCGACACGGACACCTTCGACGTCCTTAACAATGTACGGCTGGTAGTGAGTCGTCGGCGTGCCAGTGTTGTAGGTGTTCGCTGACAACCAGGGAAACTTTGCTTCGCCACGCGCTTTCTCCAGAACTTTCAGCCCAAAATTGTATTCGTGATTGCCGACGGTCATCGAATCGTAGTGCAGCGCATTCATAGCCAGCATCATCGGATCGGGCGGCGTGTTGTTTCGCTTGTTATGAAAGTACTCGAGCGGCGTTCCCTGAATTGTGTCCCCTGAATCCACCAGCAGCAGATCCGGGTCGGCCTTGCGCGCTTCCCTTACCAGGGTCGCGACTTTCGTGATGCCAACGTTGTCATACTTGTTCGTGTAGTAGTCGACGGGGAACACGCGCCCGTGCATGTCGGTCGTTCCGAGGATTACAACATGCGCGCGTTGGGCAGCCCTACGCTGCGCTGAGGTGTGAACGGAAATGAACAGCGACAGGACAGACAGCACCAGCAAACTAGTGATAATGAATCGTTTCTTAATCATTCTATGGTCGCAGATCGCCGCACGGATTTATCGCGGCGCTGGGATTGGCCGGCACAGCGTAAACTTCCGCGGCCGTATGGCCTTCGACGCAGCCGGAGTAAACCAATGTATAGCGATTGCGCACCTCCTTCATCTCGTTTTGATTTTCGAAATACGTGCGGCCTCTTTGCAGGATCACATAGGCAGCCTCTGTCTCTGACACGCTGTACTTTGGATCCGAAAGCACGCGCGACTGCAAATCCGTGCGGCCGAGCTTCTCAGTGTAATATTTAACGACGCCGGGTGTCTCGGTGACAATCATTGCCTGACGCGGTGCGCGCTCACAAACAAAACGAATCGCGTCGTTCAAGCCATCGTCATAGAACTCATCGTGGGGAAAGAAATACGTTGCGTACCGCGAGCCCAAAACGTTCGTGTACATCGCGTAATGCGGCGCGCTCGCATAGGCGGTCCATGCCGGCAGAGCCACCAGAACCAGAACTAAAACCACGGTGGCGGCGCGCAATCCACCGGGCCCAGCCCCTAATTTTTCCAGTAAGCCACCAGACCAGCGAATCAAAGCCATCGTTCCGATTGCCGCGCCCATATAAACGAATGGCATTAACGAAAGTGTGTAGCGCAACCACTTTGATCCGACCAGTGAATAGGGGACGAGCCAGAAAAGCAGCATGAACAAAACGAAAGTATGACCCGGTCGCCGCCACCGGCGCAGACTGACATAAAGTCCAACGAGGAACGTGCCGATCACTGTCAGCGGAACTTTGATTGCCATGAACAGTAGGTAAAAATGCACGGGCAAACCCCAGAACGGTGAGTTCGACATGCGGTTTTTGAAAAGGGTGTTGCCCATCAAATAGCCCGTATGAGTCAGTAATTTTTCTCCCGAATATGCGTCCAGATAGCTCCAGACACTGGGCAGCAAAATCACCGGGTTCGCCAGCACCAGGGCCACGCCGATAATCAAAAAGAAGCTGAGCGGAGTCCGCCATCGAGGTTCGTCGGCGGACTGTTTTCGCACCGGGAAGAAATGATGATAGAGCATGTTCAGACCCAGATAGTGCGGGAAATACTTTGCCGCCATCATCAAACCGAAACTGACGGCGCTTAGATTTCGCAGTCGATGAAACCACGCCGGATCCTTAACCTGCTTGCTCCGAATGAACAGATAAAAGGCGAACAACATGAAGAAGACCATCAGAGTGTCTTCCTTGCCAATGCGGTTATAGGTAATCGCATTAACTCCAAATGACCAGAACGCCGCGGCCCAAAAAGCGGTCGAGCGATCGAACAACGCCGCGGTCAAGAGAAAGAGGGGAATTGCCGTCAGCGCTCCAAACAAAGCATTCGGAAATCTCAGAGCCGCTTCGTCGCTGATGGTTTGGCCGGTCATTGAGCGCCAGGCACGTGCCGCTCGCATCGAGACTTCGATCATCGCCTTCATCAACATGGGATGTTCGGCATTGGCCGTGAAATCACCGCGGTCGTAAGCGCGCACGGCGTCCAACTTGTTGATCTCGTCTTCCGCGAATCCTATGCGCCCAAGTCCAGCCAAACGGAGACCAAACCCCATCGCGATCATTAGTCCGATCACGATCACGGTAGTCTTTTCCCAGGACCAGGGCATTGCGCTGCTAAATAATCGTCGCGACGTCGCTCTAATTGATACAGCTTCACGCTTCATTGAATCAAGAATCATCCCAATGAGGTCAGTACGGGAGCGGTAGCGACCGGGTCGACTCGTTGCCTCGACAGCTGGGATGGCCGAGACCCGGTCGCTATCGCTCCCGGTTCTGACCTCAGTCCGGCACCGCCGATATTCTTGCTCCTTCCGCGAGCGCCGCCTCTGCGTCGCGCGCCACGGCGCGTAATGATAATCCGCGCTGCAACAGCAGACCCACCCCCACCGCTGACCAAAAAACGTCGCGGGCTTTGCGCACGATGGCCAAAGTCACGCCGGTGACCTCTGTGAACAGCAATACTTTGGAAACCTTTCCCGTGCCTGCCTCATCGACGCCCATGCGCAGCGGAATGAATTTGAAGGCCACAGTAATCACGCGATTCACCGACTCGAGAATAAAGGCAGTAATAAAAGTTGGCGCCTGATCGGGACTGATGAAGCTAAGGGTCACATAAATCTCCAGGACGCCCGTCAAATGAAAGCAAGCTTCCAATAGCAGGATTGGAATGAACCGGGCCTGATGATGGCGATAGAATCCGTAGACTCGATCTTCCATCATTCGACCTTTCTCAACCCACTTCTCGTTAGCGCCCCGGCGGTGCAAAAAACCGGCGGCGCCGCTGATAAATCTAACCTGCCGGCGAATCAGCAAAGTGCCTGTCGCGATTAGAATCAGAATCACCGCGAGTACGATAAAACTTCCCACCCGCATTCCGTTCGGCAGGCTGAAGCTCAGCAACAGGGCAATCATTCCACCAGAGATACTTACGGCCACCGACAAGCTATAGAAAATGTTTTCGATGGCGATAGCTGACAAGCCCACCATTAACGGCAGGCGATCGCGAATCAAAGCAGGCTTGGCCGGTTCAGAGATGACAAAGCTGGCGAGGGGCAAAATATTACCAATGGCATCGCCCATGACTCGCGCCCGGAATGCGTCCCATAACCCGAGTCGGTAAGGATCTTCCACACACAGCGACCATGCGATTGAGCGCGCCATCTGCCGGACTCCCGAAATCGCGAGAATGATTAAGAAGCCGGCGCCAAGTCTTCTGATGCCGCCCGCGATCTGACCGATTCCGGCCCTCTTGATGAAATAGGCGAACAGGGCGAGCCCCAGGACGGAGAAAATTATTCCGAGTGGAGTAAGTCTCTTCCGTGATCCTTGCGCTGTGGTTTGACTCATCTGGGTGAACCAAGGTGAAGGAACAAAATAGAGCATCGCGCGGGCGATGTCCAAAGAGCAAAGTGCGTGCCCCATTTCTAAACGTACGACACGCCGCAAGAGCGTTTTCGACCCGAGCGCCAAGCGCCGAATTGATCCGACAAATGTGTGAATCTTGAACAAACCGAAGTTTGTCGAACACTCCCTCGGCTTGATGGGGGTCCTATTTGGTTCCGTGCTTTTCTTCCGCTGAGATAAGAACGATCCACGAATCACACGAAATTGCACGAACAAAGCTCGTTTCGGCTTCGTGTGATTTCGTGGATCGCTTTATTTGGCAAGGCAATCTCTCAGAATATGACGCTACCGTCCCGTTTGGTGGTGTCTTAATTTGCGGGAGACAGTCTGCGGACGGCACGGAGTCAGTACCGGGAGCGGTAGCAACCGGGTCGCAACTTACTCATGATCCATGATCGCGATCGCGAGGCCCGGTCGCTACCGCTCCCGGTACTGACCTCATCCTCAAATTAAGACACTACCTCCCGTTTTGCCTTTTGGACTTCCCGTTGATTATGATGTCGATTCAAAACCCAGAGACTTTCCGCGGACCCCAGTCACACAATGAGTCAAAGTCAAATTGCCATCGAACAAACAATCGCGCGTCCACTGACGACGCTCTCTGAAGACGAGCAAATGTTTCGTGCCAGCGTGCGCGAGTTTGCCGAAGGCGAGCTGCGCAAACGCGTCGAGGTCATGGATGAGCAGGGTCAATTCGATCCCGAGCTCACGAAACAATGTTTCGACCTGGGCCTGATGGGCATCGAAACCCCCGAGGAATTCGGTGGCGCCGGCGGCTCGTTCTTTCAGGCGATTCTGGCGGTCGAAGAATTGTCGCGCGTCGATGCTTCGGTGGGCGTCTTTGTCGATGTGCAGAACACTCTGGTCAACAACGCTCTGATTCGTTGGGGTAATCAGGAACAAAAGACGAAATATTTGACCCTGCTGGCCAGCGAGAAAGTCGGCGCCTACGCCCTCAGCGAAGCCGCTTCCGGATCAGACGCCTTTGCAATGCAAACAAAGGCCGTGGATAAGGGCGATCACTTTGTCATCAACGGCCGCAAGCTTTGGATCACCAACGGCAAGGAAGCGGAAATTTTTGTACTTTTTGCCAACGCAAATCCCGAGGCTGGCTATCGCGGAATCACAGCTTTTATTGTCGAAAAGAGTTTCAGCGGTTTCTCAGTCGGGAAAAAAGAAAACAAGCTCGGCATCCGGGCGTCGTCGACAACCGAAATAATTCTGGAAGACTGTCCGGTGCCGAAAGAAAATGTGCTCGGGGAAGTGGGCAAAGGTTACAAGACTTCGATCGAGACCCTGAACGAAGGACGCATCGGTATTGGCGCCCAGATGATTGGCATCGGCAGTGGCGCGCTGGAATGCGCTTTGCGCTACACCGGCGAACGCGAGCAGTTCGGCAAACACGTCAACGAATTCCAGGGTGTTCAGTTTCAACTCGCCGAGATGGCCACGGACCTGGAAGCCGCGCGACTAATGGTTTACAACGCCGCCCGCATGAAAGATGCCGGCCAGAACTTCGTCAAGGAAGCCGCCATGGCCAAACTGTTTTCATCGCGGGCCGCGGAGCGCATTACTTCGAAGGCGATCGAACTTTACGGCGGCTATGGCTATGTAAAGGATTATCCGGTTGAAAAGTACTGGCGCGATGCGAAAATCGGCGCGATCTATGAGGGCACTTCGAATATGCAGTTACAGACAATTGCTAAGTTGATCATTAGTGAGAAGTAGGAGTTCTCAGTGTTTCTCTGTGTAGCCTCTGTGTCTCTGTGGTGAAATAAACCGTTCGAAACACTCATCACAAAGACATTCAGAGAAAGCATATATGGCCACATCACGAATCGAAATCTTTGAGCAAATGCTCACCGGCGATCCCGACAACACGATGGTTATGTTCGGGCTGGCGAAAGAGTATGAAAAGGCCGGCGAAGAGAACAAGCTGATCGAAACGCTCGAGCGATATTTGGCCGCCGCCGACGATGAAGGAAACGCTTACGGCATGCTGGCGCGCGCATTCGAGCGAACTAAACAATCCGACAAAGCCCGCGAGAGTTATCAGCGTGGGATGGATGCGGCTGCCTCTCATGGTCATCCGGGAATGGCCGAAGAATACAGATCGATTTTGGAATCGGACTTTTCAGTGCCCTAGGCACGCGACGTTTATAGTGGCGACATCCCCTTTTTGTTGTTAGCCCATTAATGGGCTTATGGAAACATTTCGCTCCTGACGGCGCTGGAAATTATTGGTTCCGTGGATCTATAAATATTTCGCCGCTATACGGCGAGAGCAACATTTATGAGTGACCTGAAGGTTCTAAGACTTGTAAAAAAATCCGAAGGTGATCTGCCTGAAAAGGCGTTCACGTCCGAGGCCGTCTCGCAGCCGGAACCGAAGCCCGTGATTGCGCCGTTAGCCCGGCCGGTTGCGGCACCTTCGATCCAGCCGGCGCCGGGTCGCGGCAAGCGGCCGCCAAAGCAACGCGACAAGCCCAACCTCAGTCGCGAAGAAATGTTAAAGATCTTTCGCGCGATGTATTTGTCGCGGCGTCTGGACGACAAAGAGATTCAAATGAAGGGCCAGAACCGGATCTTCTTTCAGATCAGCGGGGCCGGTCACGAGGCGATTCTGGTAGCCGCGGCTATGTGTCTGAAGCCGGGCCATGACTGGTTCTATCCTTACTATCGCGATCGCGCGTTGTGTTTGCAGCTGGGCATGACGCCACTCGAAATGCTGCTCGAAAGCGTCGGCGCTGAGGCTGATCCCAATTCGCATGGCCGGCAGATGCCATCGCATTGGGGCCATAAGAAACTCAATATCGTCTCTCAGTCATCACCTACCGGCACACAGCTTTTACAGGCAGTGGGCTGCGCCGAAGCTGGTTATCGGGTAAAGCTGATCAGAGAACTCAAGAAGCTGGTCAAGGGATTTCATAACGACGAAGTGGTTTACGTTTCCCTGGGTGACGGCACGAGCAGCGAAGGAGAATTTTGGGAAGCCCTGAACACCGCGTGCAACTTAAAACTGCCGGTGGTGTTCCTCCTGGAAGATAATGGGTATGCGATCAGCGTCCCGGTCGAGGTGCAAACGGCGGGTGGGGACGTTTCAAAACTCATATCAGGGTTTCCGAATCTCTATCGACTGCGGTGCGACGGAACTGATCCGATTGAATCGCTCGCGACTATGCGGCGCGCCGTCGACAATTGCCGCAAGAACCGCGGCCCCTCGTTCGTACACGCGAAAGTGATCCGACCTTATTCGCATTCGCTTTCAGACGATGAAAAGCTTTACCGAGCTGAAGCCGAGCGGGTCTCTGACGCGGAACACGATCCGATCAAGAGATTTGGCGCGTTGGTGGTGCAGGAAGGAATCGCGGATCAGGACGAACTGCAAAAAATAAAAGACGAAGTCGATCGCGAAATCAACGAGGCCGCCGACATCGCGCTGGCCAGTCCGCAACCCGCGCCCGAGACTGTACTGGATTTTATCTACTCTCCGTCCGTCGATCCGACCGGGCCGGAGTTCGATACCGAAGATCGGCTGGAGCTCAGCGGCAACCCCGGCACAATGGTCGATCTGATCAATCGTTGCCTGCACACCGAAATGAAACGCGATCTGCGCGTGGTCGCGTTTGGCGAAGACATCGCTGATTGCTCGCGGGAAGAATCCCTGGGCCAGTTGAAAGGCAAAGGCGGGGTTTTTAAAGTTACCGCCAACCTGCAACGCGACTTCGGCAGCGCGCGCGTATTCAATACACCTTTGGCGGAAGCGAACATCGTCGGCCGGGCGATTGGCATGGCCACGCGCGGCCTTAAACCCGTGGTTGAGATTCAGTTCTTTGATTACATCTGGCCGGCCTATCACCAGATTCGGAACGAACTGGCGCTGTTGCGCTGGCGCTCAGGCAATGAATTTTCAGCGCCGATGGTGATGCGGGTTCCGATTGGCGGCTATCTGAAGGGCGGCGCCATCTATCACTCGCAATCGGGAGTATCGCTCTTTACTCAGATTCCCGGATTGCGCGTGGTCTATCCATCGAATGCGCTGGATGCGAACGGATTGCTGCGCACGGCAATTCGCTGTGACGATCCGGTGCTGTTCCTGGAACACAAGCATCTCTATCGTCAGGCCTACAACAAATCGCAATATCCGGGCGACGACTTCATGGTCCCTTTTGGCAAAGCAAAGACAGTTCGCGAAGGATCCGATCTCTCGATTATTACCTATGGTGCTTTGGTGCAACGTTCGCTCGTTGCGGCCAGGCAAGCCGAACAGCAGGGCATCAGTGTCGAGATTGTCGACCTGCGCACACTGAGTCCTTACGACTGGAACGCAGTCGCTGAGTCAGTAAAGAAGACTTCACGCGTCATCGTCGCTCACGAAGACACGATGTCCTGGGGCTATGGCGCCGAGATCGCCGCGCGCATCTCAAACGAGTTGTTCGAATACCTTGACGCTCCCGTCCGCCGCGTCGCCGCCCTGGACACGTTCGTGGCCTACGCGCCGCAGCTCGAAGATGCGATCCTGCCGCAGGTGGCTGATGTGTTGAAAGCGATTGTGGAGTTGCAGGGCTATTGACGCCCGCTACGAAGCCTTGTCCGCGTCCGCGTAGCGGACGAGTGAAAATAGCCCAGCACTTTAGTGCTGGGATCAGGCGTCATCCATCACAAGAAAGCCCATGAAGCGGGTGACAGAAATTACAGTACGGCCTTCTTCGGCCGTCCGCTTCGCGGACTTGAAGGTTTCTAAGTTGCTTGGCTCCCAGCGATAAATCGCTGGGCTATTTTCGATTCGTCCGCTACGCGGTCTCTCAAGCTCATCACGCTACTAACGGAGCGAGGCCCACGATATGCTCCCCAAATTCTTCATGACCCCCGCCGCCTTCCGCAAATGGCTCGCCGCCAATCACGCAAAATCAAAAGAACTCTGGGTCGGTTTCTACAAGAAGAGTTCAGGCAAGCCGAGCATTACCTGGCCTGAATCCGTCGACGAAGCGCTCTGCTTTGGTTGGATTGACGGCGTACGCAAGAACATCGACGAAGAGAGCTACAAGATTCGTTTTTCGCCGCGCAAGCCTGCCAGCATCTGGAGTGCGGTCAATATCCGCAACGTAGAGAGACTGCTTAAAGAAGATCGCATGCAGCCGACCGGGTTAGAAGCCTTTGCCGCGCGCAAAGAGAATCGATCCGGCATTTATGCTTACGAACAGAGAAGCCCGGAGCTGGTCGAGCCGTATTTAGGAAAGCTGAAACGAAATAAAGCGGCGTGGAAGTTCTTTCAAGCACAACCTCCGTCTTATCGTAAGGTGATGAACTGGTGGGTCGTCAGCGCGAAACAGGAGGCGACGCGACTCAAGCGGATCGATAAATTGATCGAAGAGTCGGCGCAGGGACGACGTATGAGATAGGCCCGGACAAGTTCTTCACCTCGTTAGAGGTGAAATGTTTATAGAAGTCGCGATTCTCCAAAATACTCTTGAGCTCCTTTAGGAGCACAATGTTAAATGCTTCGCACATTCCGCTTCTAAAAGGCGCTGAATTAATTTTGAAACTTTGGTGCTATAAACATTTCGCTTCTACGAAGTGCTGAATAATCTTCCAGAGTGACCTGGGATCTCTCTGGTATCGCTGATGCAAACTACAATGCGCAAAGTTACACTCGGTCTCAATACCTTCTCCTCACCTATCGCGTGCAGGATCGAAATGCTTGATCGCTCGTCGGCTCAACTGCCCTGACTGTTACAGATTCGAGCCGGTTGTCGGCTGACCTCCTTTCAATCAGAACGCGATACAGTCTGTATTGCTTCGCTCCGATAACGGGGCAATCCGCTCGTAAGCAAACCGTATTGCTTACATTAACTTCCATGCGCAACGGCACGAAGGTTGCTCCTCTCTAATCAAGTAAGCACAACCCCATGAATCCCCGACGAGAGAAAACCATGGTTTTTAGGAGGATGAAATTATGAGTAAACGCTTAATTGGGGTGTTGGGAGCAGCACTTCTTTTGTTTTCGCTATCCGTAGTCGCCTTCGGGCAAACGGTAACGAAGGTCCAGACAGTTCAAAATGCCGACGGGACATACACCATAGTTGAGTACCCGGTCGGCAAGGAAACAATCGTCAACTTGAATCCAATAGGACTTAGCGGCGCGAGGGGGCAAGCGACCATTCTGCGCGCGGCTAACGGCACAACCATTAAAGTAAATCTCAGCGGTCTGCCTACCGAGGCTACGGCCGTCAATCTATATGCCGTCGATCCTACCGGAGCAATTACTACTCTGGGTCCCGTGGAAATCGCAAACGGCGCAGGCGTGTTTACGACCTCGGTTCCCTTGACGAAGTTCATGCTGGTGGCATCGCCCGATCCGAACCTCTCGGCGTATGGCGAGAGCACCCAGGTTTATTTTCGTAGCTCAGTCCCGAGCGGGATGACCGTGATTCCGCTGACTAACGCCGTCGGTGAAACGGTCGGCGCGGTAACGGTGCCGGTGACCGTAACGAATGCGGTAGTTGACACGCCCCTAGCCGACTACACCGTTCCCATGCTCGGTATTCCGACGTTCAAGAAGGGCGATGACACCAAGCTGAAAATCAATTTCAGCGGAGCAATGGAAGGCGCCAGGGCGAATGTCTTTATCGAGCCGCATAAGAAGGGAAAAGCAACCGAAGTCACCATGCGCTTTCACGACTTGAAGGAAGCGCCGAAAGGTACGGCATATATCCTTTGGGCGGTCTCGCCTGATAATCAGTTCACCAGGCTAGGCCAAATCGTTAATGTAAAGGGTCGCAATGAAGCCGAAATTAAGTCGGAAGTGACTTACGACGATTTTGGTTTGATGCTGACTACCGAAGACCTGGGCCTGACTCAGGGAACAATTATCCGGCCCTCCGGTCATAGGGTTGGCGTAATCCAGATAATTCCTTAGGACACATTCACAGAAATGATCGCACAGGATCGTTTTCAGGGCCGCCCTCATCGGCGGCCCTTTTTTAGTTGGGGTACAGACTGTCCTTATCCAGTTTCGTGGTTTCTCTCAAGCTGGCAAAAGCTACCCACGAAGACACACGAAACCATAACAATAAGAACCCATTTGCCCTCTTAGTGTTGTTTCGTGGATCGCTTTTTTCCCGATGACAATAAATCAATTTAGGAACCCACCATATGATTGCGGTTGTTATCAGGAAAGGAATAGACTCAAATCTATGCCACTCAAACCAGCGTCAGGAGGTTTTAGGGAACGATTGCCGCAGACCTGTCGTATATTGACGCGGACAGCAGAAAGGCCCGTAAATCAGGCGGGAACGAAAGGCTCAGAAGAAAATGAAAGAAGCAACCGATGTTTTGAAGATAGTGGGAATTGTCCTGCTGGTTTTGTTCGTGCTGGCTGTGGCCTTACCATTCGTATTTACCCTTCTCCATATCGCTGTCGGATTCCTAGTCGTGCTCGCGATAACCCTGATTAGGGTAGCCATAGTCGTCGCGATTATTTATTTGATAGTTGTAGGAATCCGGGCAATGCTGCGTTAAGCGCGGCTCATTAAACTAACCGATCAGACAATACCCGCCTCGCAAAAATACACTTTGAGCAAGCCGACCCTTTGACGGTCCCTCCTTGCAAGAAATCGTACTTGACCGATATCTCAGACCGCGCGATGATGCTCTGGTAGCTAGGTCTATCAGGAGCGCGACTGATGACACCGGACGGCAGACTCGATCGAATTGAGAGGATCGCGAAATTATTCGTGAGGGCTGGACGCCGCGCTCGCCGGGACATACGAGACCAGAACGATAAAATTAATATTCTAATAGACCTTCACCTGCAGAATGAGGAGCGATTTGCGAAGAACGAAGAGCGATTTGCAAGGAACGAAGAGCGATTTGCGCGAAATGAAGAGAGATTCGCTAAGCAAGACGAAAGATCTGCAAGGCAAGACGAGAAGATCGAAATGATCCTGGATCTTCAGCGACAGAGTGAAGAGAGATTCCGGGGGAACCGAAAAGAAAATGAAGAACGCTTTGCCAGAATCGATGAAAGATTTATCGAGCTCGCCACATCTCAAGCTGACTCGAACCGGCGTCTCGATTCATTGATCGACATCCTGAGAGCGCGACGGAATGACTCTTAAGCAGCGCCACTAGACATTAAACCTGAAATTCACCACATCGCCTTCTTGCATGATGTAGTCCTTGCCTTCCAATCTCGTTAATCCCTGTTCTTTCGCGGCCACGTATGATCCGGCTTTCATCAACGCGTCATAGCCGACGATCTCGGCGCGGATGAATCCCCGCGCGATGTCGGAATGAATCGCGCCGGCCGCGTCCTGCGCGCGGGAACCCTGCGGGATGGTCCAGGCGCGTGCTTCTTTTTCTCCGGCGGTGAGAAAAGACATCAGACCCAGGGTACGATAGGAGCTCTTAATCAATTGATCGACCCCGCTGCTTTTGACGCCGAGCGATTCCAGATACTCGGTGCGTTCTGACGGTGAAAGATCGACCAGGTCAGCTTCGAGCTGGGCGCAAATCACTACGCACTCGGCCCCTTCGCTCGCCGCGATTTCGCGCATAGCTCTTACGTGCTCCTCATTCTCAGGAGCGCTAAGAGCCGCTTCGTTGACGTTGGCCGCATAGATGGTCGGCTTCATCGTCAGCAGGAAATAGTTGCGAGCGATCGCGAGTTCATCATCGCCGAGTGATACGGTGCGCGCCGCCTTGAACTCTTCAAGTGTGGGTTGCAGCTTGTCCAGAACTTCCAGTTCGGCCTTAGCGGTCTTATCGCCGCTCTTGGCAGTTTTCTGAACGCGCTCGCGCCGGCGTTCTACCGTGGAGAGATCCGCCAGCGCCAGTTCGATCTGAATCGTCTCAACATCGCGGCGCGGATCGATCGAGCCTTCCACATGCACGACTGAATCGTCTTCGAAACAGCGCACGACGTGGATCATCGTGTCGGTTTCGCGAATGGCATGCAGGAACTGGTTACCCATTCCTTCACCTTGTGAGGAACCGCGTACCAGGCCGGCGATGTCGACGAACTCCACGCTCGCGGGGACAATCACCTCGGTCTTCACCAGCTTGGCGAGCGGCGCCAGGCGTTCATCCGGAACTGCCACCACGCCCACGTTGGGTTTGCTGGTAGAGAATGCGTAATTGGCGATCAGCGCGGACGACTGCGCAGTCACGGCGTTGAAGAGAGTTGTCTTACCGACGTTGGGTAAGCCGACGAAGCCTGCACGAAGCATACTGTGAACAATTCCTCCTCAATGCGAAACCAACATTTCTACACTGCTGCTGAACGTAACGCAAGCTACGAGGAGGTGCTGGAAATCGCCGGCCCATCTGAATTCAGGACGTGCGCGATGAAGTCAGTACCACCCGCGTGAGCGGGTGGATTATAGAGTCAATCTTGATGAGGTGAGTGTCGAACCCACCCGCTCACGCGGGTGGTACTGACCTCAATTGCCAAACAAAAAGCCGAACGAGAATCGGTCTCGTCCGGCCTTGCAGATTGAAAAACAGAGAGCGGGGGCTCAGTGCATCAGCGATCAATGTTCGATCTTCTGCATCGTAATCGTGGTCGTCGGTGTGGTTCCCGCGGTGCGACTGTAGGAAACCCAATAGCCGGCTTTTGGATAGCGCAGCAATTTATATACTGAGCCGTCGGCTTTTGCGTCTGCTTCCGTCCCCAACACTTCTTTGGCGGTGGGAACACCGTTGGCGCCGCTCATGAAATCGATCGAAATCGCGGCCACGGCGCCGGTTTTGTCATAGAAGACTTCTACGGCTTGCGTATCGTTGAAAACATAGAGGTCCATCTCGGCACTCTTGTCGTGCGGACTCCCCAGCTTCTTGCGCGCCACATCAGCAGTCATCCCGATACGCACGCCCCGAAACTCACTGAACATTGGCTGATTATCGGGCTCGTCAGCTGATGCTTTCGTTCTTTGAGCGGGCGACCTGTCCGCGGCCAGCGCAAAGACAATCAGCGTGCTGACCAGAAGCAAAGTTAAGTTGCGGGTTGGACTTTGAAAGAGTCTGAGGGAAATGCAAAACATTCTGTCCTCCTTCGATCTTTGCCGCGGTAGCATTGCGCGGGCGGAAGGTGCTGGGCCGGCTGCGGCGATCATCCCTTCTACAGACGACCGACTTACGATGCGGATGACAATATGTCAAGCCGGAATGACAAGTCAATAGTTGAATTGTAGCGGACTCCTGGGTTTGTCTCGGCGGGGTTTGCCTCGGCTATTGACTCGCGGAGCAATTTGGCATAGAAGCATTGTGATTTCCTAATCCAAGAGGAGTAGTGTAAGGAGTTGATGCGGTAATGAAGAAATATCTTTCGATTGCGGTGCTGTCGATGGCAACAGCACTCATGGTGGTTGCGCAATTCGGATGCGCGAGTCCGCAGAATACCAACACAAACACAGTCAGGGTCGCAACGGCCGAGCCGACTCCGGACAAGGCGGCGATCGAGACTGAGCTAACAAGGATCGAGAATGACTGGCCGCGAATTATCAAAGAGCATGATGCAGCCACCGTTCGCCGGATCGAAGCCGATGACGCGGTCTTCGTTTATCCTGACGGCTCGCCGGGCGACAAAGCGCAGGATGTTAAGGATATGGAGGCGGGCTCTTTGAGTGCGGATTCGTGGGAGGTCCTGGACCTCAAGGTGAACGTCCTCGACAACGATTCGGCGGTTGTCAGTGGCCGCAACATTGTTAAAGGCGGAAAGTATAAAATGCCCGACGGCAAGATCCAGGACATCAGCGGCGAGTATCGCTGGATCGATACCTACGTGCGGCGGAACGGGCAGTGGCAAGTGGTGGCCGGCGCGACCACACCGGTTCAGAAGGGTGCGGCTGCCGCGCCAACCCCCAAAGCTTCGCCATCACCGGGAGCGTCTCCGGCCATGAAGCCGATGCCTTCACCGAAAGGTACACCCGCAGCGAAGGGAACACCTGTACCCAAGCCTTCGACTGCGATGAAGCCTTTGCCGACGCCGGCCAAGACGAAGACGCCTTAAGGGAATAAAAGGAGCGCGGACATCCTGTCCGTCTGAACGCGAAGCGCGAATCTGATCTTTGACGTGTGATGGGTTCAAGCTGAGTGTGCTGGCGGACCAGGTGTCCGCGCTGTTTCAAGACCAGATGCCGGGAATTGTCTGGTTACATGAAGGGCATTTACCGGCTGGCGTGACCGTCATCTGACGAATCAAATAACCGTAACGCTCCACCAGCAGTTCATCGCACGATGGACAAAAAGTGTTTTCCCATCGCCCGACTCTCCCAGGCAAGTTTCCCGCGTAGACATAATTCAACCCGGCTCCGCGGCCGATTTCGCAGGCACGAACCAACTGGGCCGCGGTCGTGTTCGCGTTATCTTTCATCCGGTAGTCTTGATGAAAAGCGGTGACATGCCACGGAATGTCAGGTGAAACTGAGGCGATGAAGTCAGCAGCCCGTTTCAGCTCGTCTTCAGAATCATTAAAGCCGGGAATCACCAGCGTGACTATTTCTTCCCAGAAGCCACGCTCATGAACCATCTTCACAGTATCCAGGATGTTGTCGACCACGCCGCCAAGCTGGCGATAATTACGATCGCTCATCGATTTCAGATCGATCTTGTAGCAGTCAGTCCACGGCCGCAGATAGTCGAGCACCTGCGGGGTCGCGTTACCGTTTGAAATAAAAGCAGTACGAAAGCCTGCGGGCTTCGCCAGTTTAAAGACTTCGACCGCCCACTCAGCCGTAATTAAAGGCTCGTTGTAACTCGAGCCGACCATCGACGCGCCATAAGCGCGGGCCATCGCAACCAACCGTTCGGGACTGACTATGTTTGGCGTCGATACGGCCGCATCGTCCCTCAGAGTCTGTGAGGTGAGCCAATTCTGGCAATAAGCGCAGTGAAGATCACAGCCCAACATGCCAAAGGTCAGAGTGTCTGATCCCGGCAGCGCATGGAAGAAAGGCTTCTTTTCAGTAGGATCGCACTGCAGTGCTGCTACGTAGTTTACCGGCACGCGCAAGTGACCGCCTTCGTTGAAGCGAACTTTGCAGATGCCTCGCTTGCCTTCTTTGATCAGACAGCGATGACCGCACGCGAAGCATCGCAGCGCGTTATCGCCGAGCTGCTCGGTCAATTCAGGCGCGCCTTCGGCGGTCATTTCATCAAGGACTTGAGCGAGTGAAGTTGCTGTGGCAGTCAGTGGCATAATTATCTAAATCTTTCAGTAGTAGTAATTCCGGTGAGCAATTATACTCTCTTGACGTGAAAGGCGAGCGATTCGCCGCTTTAAAGCAGTGTCTTAGTTTTAGCTTCTCTGCGCAGCCTTTGAGGCCTCTGCGTCTCTGGGGAGAGGTGGCGGGGCCTACAAGAGATTCACCGCAGAGACGCAGAGAACGCGGATTTTATTCAGAGACTATAAGACACTATCGCTTGCAGGATTATTTCGAATGATCATCGAAGAAATCACCGTCACTGCCTTTCAACAACATACGCGCGTCGTTGGCTGTGCCAGGACAAGGCGCGCGATCTGTATCGATCCGGGTGACGCTTCAGAGGCGATCGTTAAAGCTATCGACAAGCACGGTTTTGAATTGCAAGCCATAGCTTGCACGCATGCCCACATGGATCATATTGGTGGCGTCCTGGCGCTCAAGCAGCTGAAGCCCGCGTGCAAAGTTATCATCCATGCTGCCGACGAACCTTTGTATTTTGAACTGCCGAACCAGCCGGGATGGCTGGGCATTCCCCGTTCACAGTGGACACAAAATGGTTTTGATTACGCGCAACCGCCAAAGGCGGACGAGTACTGGAGCGACGGACAGATCTATGAAGTCGGGGAGCTGAGTTTCAAGGTAATCCATTGCCCCGGCCATACACCGGGACATGTCGTGCTGTTTGAGCCGAGCGAGAGAAAAGTATTTGTCGGAGATTGTCTGTTTGCCGGTTCGATTGGCAGGACGGATTTGCCGGGCGGGTCGACCAAACAATTAATGGCTTCGCTCTTCAACAAAATTCTATCGCTCGGTGACGACGTAACGGTCTATTCAGGCCACGGATCAATCACGACGATTGGTCAGGAACGGCGAACGAATCCGTTTCTGACAGGCGCTTCCACCCTGGCCAAAGGCGGCAGGTTCTGAGATGGAATTTTTCTCCCTCGCAAAGGCACAGGGAAGGCGCAATTCTGTCACGCACTATTTCTCGACGATGTCTTTTCTCAGGCTGGTAACAAACGCCAGCAGATCGTCCTTTTCGGCCTTAGGCACGTTGAACTTGTCGAGCGATTCCACCAGGTGCTTGGCTGCGGCGTCCCAATCCTCGCCGGTGATGCCCAAACCCTTGTGTGAACTCTTCATGTCGCGACCCGTGTAGAGACAGGGGCCACCCGCCGCCGCGCAAAACTGATCGACGATGTGCTGGCGAATCTTCTTCAACGAATCTTCGCTGTGACCGACAAAAAACTTGGTGAAGCGTTTGTCGGCTATCAGACGTCCGATGAAGTCGTCGACCACGGCGGCTACGGCATTGTATCCCCCGAGCCGATCGTATAGTGACTTTTTATCCTGCGTCGTTGAAAGAGGCATTGAACCGGACTTTGACGCCTTGATTGGTGGCAGCGCCACAGGGGTTACCGCAAAGGCTAATAGCAGGCAGATAGTAAGCGCGAATTTCTTGGTCATCATCGTTCTCACCTCGCTTGGTTGTGAAGTTGCTTCCTGAAAGCCAAGGCGGCTCGGACTCTTTGAGCCCAGCCGCCTTGATAGTTTTCCAAAACACCGTCCAACCGAATCGGTTAGTTAGGCATCAGTACGGTATTGATTACATGGATAACGCCATTCGACTGATAGACATCGCCGACAGTCACAGTTGATGTGCCACCCTTTTCATCTTGCACCACGATGTTGGCGCCATTCATTGACGCGGTCAAAGTGCCGCCACTGACAGTCTTGAGTCGAGCTTTTCCATGACCCTTTCTAATGAGCCCCGCCAGAGTCTTCGAGTCGTATATTCCCGAGACCACATGATAAGTCAGGACTTTGGTCAGCATCGCCTTGTTTTCTGGCTGCAGCAGTGTCTCAACCGTTCCGGCGGGCAATTGAGCGAACGCGTCGTTGGTGGGAGCGAAGACCGTGAATGGTCCCTTACTGTTGAGCGTGTCGACCAGACCAGCAGCCTTAACCGCGGCAACCAGAGTTGTATGGTCAGCCGAGTTCATAGCGTTCGAGACGATAGTCTTAGTCGGGTACATCGCGGCGCCGCCGACCATCGGATTCTCTCTCATCATTTGCGCGAAAGCGGCGGAACCGCCGATTGTTAATGCTGCCGCTACTACCATGATTGCGAAAAGCGTTTTCATTTTCTCTCTCCTTTTGTTGCGCTGTAATTTTGAATTTCAAGAACATATACGCGCTGCCTGTTAACATCGGATTTTCTGTCAAGTAAGAATTTTCTGCTGGTGAATTCTGGGAGTGAACACTTTCAGTGAACGCTTTGATAAGACTGAAGGCTTAGGTGCTGGAGTTGCGGATCTAATTGTTGATTGCCTGATGGATCTTTGGTGACAAGACCGCGGCTTAGGTACTAGGACTGCTTAGGTAGATTGTGCCGGTAGGAACTGCCGATCCTTTTTTCGGTTCGAGGGTAATCGCGACCGTAGCGCCGTCCAACGCCTCGGCAGGCATTTGTGTGGGGAGCATTGCGTGTCCTGAGGCGTCGACCGTAAATACTTTTCCGGGCATTGGCGAATGACCCTTAGGAATGAACCAGACTTCATAAGCCTTGTCAGCAGGAGTCGCCGGCAGTCCTTCAGCCATCAGGATCGCGCGACCCGTCTTTTGATCGTAGACAAAAGTGCCACGTGTGCTCTGTGTTAGGGTGCCCGCCAATTCCATCTTCTTTGCGGTGGGCGAGTTGAGTAGCGCCAACGCTTCGCGTTGTCGCGCCAGCACATCGCGATCGCGCACCAATTCATGTTGCTGAGTGTTGACCTCGCGGGAGAGCTGCGCAATTTCCTGTCGCATTTTGACGTCACGCCGCCAGAGCACCACGACCCCGATCAACAATGCGACAAAAGCTATGCCGGCTGCCAGTCTAAGGCCAATTGTCCAGATATTTCTTTCGGCGCGCGACTGCAGCGGCACAACCCGCGCCGAAGCCGGAGCGACCGGCTGGTCGCGTTGCCTTTCCGCCGCGATACTCGCCATGACGCGGGTCCGCACGTCAGGCCGCGGCTCCGCCGGAGTTGCGGCGTGCGCCAGCAAACCGGCCGCATCGCGCAGGCGAATCAATTCAGCACGACACTCCGCGCAGCTCTTGAGATGCTCTTCGAGCACACGCGCCTCAGACGGCTCGAGCGTGTCAAGCGCGTGAAATTCCAAAAGCTCCTGGTAATCCTGATGTTCCATCGGTCCTAGTCGGGTGAACGCCCCAACGTTTCCCTCAATTTGATCATTCCCGAACGCATACGGGTCTTCACAGTTCCCAAAGGATCGCCGAGGCGCGCGGCAATTTCAGTTTGGGTCAAACCTTCAAAGTAAGCCAGGAAAAGGGCCGTTCTTTGTTCGTCGGGGAGTTCGGCCAGGGCCTTTCGAACGGTGGCGCGGGCCTCTGATTTCAAAGCGTCGTCGGCGGCGTCGGCGACATCGTCGCGTGGTATTTGTGCCGCTTCTTCGCCTAATCTCGCTCGCGATCCGGCAGAGCGCAGACGATCAAGCGCGCGGCTGCGGGCGATAGTTACTAACCAGGTAAACGCCCGTCCACGTGCTTCATCGAAATCGCCTGCGCGCCGCCAAACCTGCAAAAAGACTTCCTGCAAAACATCTTCAGCTTCTTCGCGGTCACGCAATATACGAACGATGAGGCCAAACAGGATTAGTCGGTAGCGATCATAACAGGCGGCCAGGGCAAGTTCGTCCCCCCGCGCCACGGCGTGGATTAGTTCGCTGTCAGAAATCTGTAAAGGTTGGGCTTGCACTAGCGAGCAACTCGCATCATCAGTCAATGCGTCGCGGCCACTACCGGACTGAGTCGTACCGAAGCCCCGTCGCGGTTGGCCCGCACGCGGATCCTGCGGTGACCCTTGCCATCCGCGCCGGAAGCGTAAGTGATTGTGTAAGCTGTGCGCATCTGTGCCACCACGTCGACATAGGCTTTCTGCAAATCGTCCAGGCGCTTGATCGGGTAGAAGACGCCACCGGAAACAGCCGCGAGCTTTTGCCCTTCTTCGGCGGCGCGTGTCGTAATCGTCAGATATCGCGTGCGCATTGGATCCACGGTGACCGAAGGCCGCGGCACACTTCCTTCAGGAACCAGACCTGAAGGCACATAGAGCGGATAAATCAGCGCTCCCGATTCGATCGTCGCTTCCAGAATCGCGGGAAAGGGAATGAAAGATTTGTTGTCATCGCCGTCCGACAGAATTACTACCGCCGTACGCTCTCCGCGCAGTGGCTTCAGCGTGTGAACCAGAGTATACCCAAGTGCGTCCCAGAGCGCGGTGGCGCCGCCGGCGTCGATCTCATCCAGCTTCCTGAACAGCAGATTACGGTCGGTGGAGAAGCCCGAGATCACTTTGATGTCGTCATGAAAGGTGATAATCGAGATGCGATCCTGCGGGCTTGCAGTGTTGAGAAAATCGCGCGCCGCCTTCCGGATGAAATCAATTCGTTCTTCCACGCTGCCTGAGACGTCGAGCAGGAGGACCAGGTTGAACGGCTCAGTCGCGGGCGTGACGTCCACAACCTTTCGTTCGCTGCCGTCTTCGTAAACGGAGAAGTCGGAATTATGCATGCCGGGAATTGCGCGGCCGTTGCGGTCTGTGACACTCGCATTAACTCGCATCAATTGCGGTGCGACCGAAGTGGCGATCTCACCGGGCGGCGGCAGCTCAATCAGAGAGGGCTCGTTGCGCGGGGGCGGCAGAGTCCTGGCAAAATCGCCGAACATGCGCGGACTGACTTTGCGAATAGCGTCCATCAGAGGGCCATCACCGCTGCGAACTATGGCGCGGGCGGCCTCTGTCAACGGCCGCTCACGCAAGTCATTTGGCGCCATCGTGGGGTCGACGTTTAGCAGAATCACTCCGCGTTGGGTGGTGAAGTTCAATCGTACCAACTCCTGCTTTTCTGGCGGCTGCTCAGTATTATCAGCGGACTTGTTGGCTGTCTCACTTGCCGCACCTTTATCGTCGCCGGCAGCAGCCGTGTCGTCCGGGCCCGCCGTTTCTTTTTTCTTGCGCTTCTTTCTTTTGGCGTCTGGTCCCAACTCGCCGGAAATGGAAAACGCGCCCGCGCGGCCTTCTTTGATTTTCGGCAGCTCAACGTCGCTGAGAAATCGCGGACGGCTCGATTCCCAGAGGAATTTGAATTTCAGCGAATCGAGAGGGACGTCAGCATGAATTGTACCCGTATTGGTAATCACGTCGGCGGCGTCAAAGTCTCCGATCACGTCGACCATGCCCGTTTCAGTTTCAACTTTCACCCGCGCCCGCTTCGGAACGTGCACCGTCAGGTCGATCCGATCCCGCCGATCGCGCACAGTGATCTCGCCGCCAGAGATCCTGACGTCAGCGGGTTCGACGGGCGTGCCGGTTGAGGTCGCCTGGAGACTTGCTTTGCTTTTCTCGTCATCCGAGGTGACCACGGAAACGCGGCCATTGCGATTCTTGATGGTGAGAAGACTTTTTCCCCCGCTGGTCAATTCCTTTTCATACGACTGCGACTGCGACTGCGCCTGCGCCCGCGAGCCGGACCGGCAAGGGAAGAAGGAAACCAGCAGGCAAGCTGCAATCAAAAGGGAAATCTGCCCCGAAATTTGGCGACGGATTCGCGGACGAGCTAATGACCTGCCAAACATAGCGCTTGATCTTGCCTTTCGCTAAGCCCGTGGTCAAGTTAGAAGGTAATACGCTGACGAAGAGTTGGCTGTTGCGCCTTTCGACCGCCTTTGCGTCTTCGCGTGAAACGTATTCTTTACCTCCTTACTTTCACGCAAAGGCGCAAAGCCAATACCAAAAGTGCAAAGGAGTTCTGCTAGAATGGCCGCGAAAACTTCTCATGACGAATCACCAGTTCAAATCGTTTTCGGACTTTTGGCCATATTACCTGGGCGAACACAGCAAACCGGCGACGCGCGTGCTGCATTGTCTGGGCACGCTGACCGCTATCAGTTTTGTGATCGCTCTAATTGGGATTGGCAAGTGGTGGCTGTTTCCGCTGGCTCTCATACCCGGTTACGCTTTTGCCTGGGCGGCGCACTTTTTCATTGAGAAAAATCGGCCGGCCACGTTCATGCATCCGCTGTGGTCTTTCATGGGTGACTGGAAAATGCTGGCGTTGATGCTGATTGGAAGATTGCGGCCGTGAGCAGCGGGGCATTAGTCCGACCGTGAGGGAGGGCTCGGTTCAGGTTTGAGTGCGCTTCGAGCGCTATGCGGACGGGACGTCCGCGCTCCCGGCATTAGGGATGAGAGAAACTAAAGCCCAGCGCAAAGCTCGCACTGAGAGGATCGTCAGACTCCTGAAGCGCGCGCATCCCGACGCTCACTGCGCGCTGAATCATTCAAATGCATTTGAACTTCTGATAGCCACCATCTTGTCGGCGCAATGCACTGACGAACGCGTTAACATCGTCACTGCGGATCTCTTTCGCAAGTACCGCAAGCCTGAAGACTATCTCAAAGTCCCGGCGACAGAGTTACAACAGGACATTCACACCACCGGCTTTTTTCGGAACAAGACGAAATCGATTCAGGGCGCGTGCAAGATGCTCACCGAAGAATTTGGTGGACGTGTGCCGCAAACGATGGACGAGCTATTGAAACTTCCAGGTGTCGCACGCAAGACAGCCAACGTCGTGCTCGGCGTCGCGTTCAGAATAGCTTCAGGGATCGTGGTGGACACGCACGTCAGCCGGCTGTCTCAGCGGCTTGGTCTGACGAAGCAAAAAGACGCCGGCAAGATCGAACAGGAGTTAATGGAGCTGGTGCCGCGCAAAGACTGGATCATCTTTTCACACCTGCTGATCTTTCACGGCCGTAGAGTTTGCAAAGCGCGCCGTCCCCTCTGCGAAGAGTGCGTGGTTGAGAAGTTGTGTCCTTCGTCGATTTTGAAGACAGGGAAAGTGCCAAAGTAGAAGGATAGTCTTCGAATTTCAGTAATGATATCTGCAGGCTAGGATTCTGATTTTGTTTTCGGTGATTTGGTAGATGAGTCGGTGTTCCTGATCTATTCGACGTGACCAGCAACCCTTCAGCTCATGTTTGAGTGGTTCGGGCTTGCCAATTCCCCTGAACGGATCACGGTGTAGGTCAGTTATCAAACTAACAATGCGTGCCGCCTTGTTACGGTCTTGCTTAATCCACCATGCCAAATCTTCCAAGGCAGCGATGTCAACTTCCAAGCTTCTCAAGAGCTTCCTCGAGTGGAATTCCGGTCGTACGTTCTTTGGCTTCCAGAAGCCGACGCTTCATGTTCTCGCTCTTCAGTAGATAAGCGGTCTCTTTTTCCGACTCAATCTCGCGCCACAATTCGATCGGCACGATGACTGCCGTCGGCTGGCCGCTTTCATCTGATACGTACTGAATGTCTGTCATGCGCAACCTCCAACGCAAAGCCTACGTTAGGAACCAATCGCCGCAAGATCCGGCCCAGCCAGACCAGAGTCCCGATCCTCAGGAGCGCCCGTCGAAGAAGCGGGAGGAGCGAGCCAACGACTTGCTTGTAGAACCAAATGTCAGCACGTCGTTTATCGAACCGTTCTAGTACCGTTCCATATCCTTCGATTAAATCGCCACTCACGACCTCCATTTCCTCTCTGGGAAGTAAAAGGTAAAGCACGAACTCAGCGTTGAAAGGGGGCCTAAGAGGCAAGGTTTTTTTCTCAATAGTTGACTGACGTGCCAAACTAATCGAACGCAAGACAATTGCGAGCAGAGGGAACAAGCCTAGATAACGTCCGAACTGTTCGGCCTGTTCGCGATCGCCGGGTGATGCGCTACTCTTAGTGGGCCCATTTCCATTCCCATCCATCATCAGATCCCTCCAATCGTTTCTAAGTCTTTCAGTCGCTGACGGGCAGCCTGAACCTCTCTAAGAAGAGATTGAGCAGATCCTTTGACCTTGTAGTGCTTCTTCGCACGCCCTCCTCGTTCGGCGGTGGGTCCTCCAACCCAGGATTCCACCAATCCCTTGTCCTCCAACCTTGAGAGCGTCGTGTATAAGGAACCAATTGAGATGGAGCGAGCCGTTGCTTCCTCCAAGGCTTGGCGAATTGTCACTCCGTACGCGTTATCGCCTTGGCTAAGAATCGCCAGGAGGACCAACTCTTCAAATTCTCCGATGTAGTTGCTGGGCTTCTTCATTCACGCTTCACCCTTTCTCTTAACTGTGCATTATTTGTACTGCAATGTAGAGCAAATAGTCAAGGGCCTGCTGAAAGCTTTGGTGCTGGCGTGGTGTGGAAAAGGATTTGGGGCGTTCAGAAACTGAGTCTCACGCGCAGAGTAATCTGCCGGTTTCCACCCGAAGCGCCGCCGCCGCCTGGTCCAAAGAAGAATAGGCCGGACGTCCCATTAGACTTTAGAAAATATGGCGAGGCCATGTTGCCGACCGGGTTGCCGCGATTGGTGCGGTTCAGAGCGTTGCTCGCATACAACGAAAACGAGAGCGAATACGGTCTCTGAATTTCGGGTTTGGTTGGAGGCTTTTGGCTGCCGGTCGCGCTGACGACGTTGCCACTGCCACTTGCGGACGGTGGTGGTGGTGTTTTGGGCTGAATTGCTCGGCCAAACTTAAACACTTTTGCCAGGCCAAAGTTGACTGAGAAGAAAGCCGGACCCTGACCAAAGTTCCTGGGAATGATTCGCTGGCCCGGAACCGGATTCGGGTCAAAGGCGCCCAGCGGCGTTACGATCACGCCGGGTTTGTTAAGGTCTGTAGCAAAGGCCGGACGTTCGGTAAAGAAGGTATCGCCATTGGTATCGTGCCCGGTCGTAATGTTAAAAGGCACGCCCGAATTAGCAATGATAAAAGTATTCACGCTAAAGCCCGAACGCGTCTGATAGTTGGCGCTGGCGTAGAACCAGTGACGGATGTCGAATGACGCTCTGCCCCACTCCTGGCTAAAGTCATAAGGGTCAAAAGAAGAGCCACTGGTTCCGTTGTCGCTGTTGCGAGTCTTATTTAACGAATAATTAGTCCAGAAACTAACCTTGTGGATGGTCCCGTTTACTCCCACGCTGATCGAGTCGTTTATCGATCGCCCCGACGACAGGGATTCAAGAATATTCCCGGCCGCGTTGCCGAGTGGGCGCACGCCGCTGGTAGGCACGGCTGGATCATAGGTTCCCGCCAGGGGAGCATTGATATTTAATGAGCGCATGATCCGCAGTGTCTGGTTGTGGGAATAATTAAGGTTGAGCCGGAGTTTATGCGGTAGTTGGTGCTCGACACTTACTGAAGCTCGCAACGAACAGTTTGGCGCAAGATCTCGGCTGAGCAATCTTCGCGTCTGTGGCTGAGCAAATGTGTTGAGTTGAGCGATCTGAGGGATGGCCGGAAACAAATCGAGCACCGCCGGATCTGAGACAACGAACTGCTGCTGATTAAGGCCGTTGAATCGTCTCGCCTGGAGGATTAGATCCTCCGAGATACGATTGTAAAAGACGCCGATTCCGCCACGGATCACGGTCTTCGGTTCTTTGGGCCTGGCTGGCTTTGCCGGCGTGGGTGGTTTGGTTGAGGCCGCGCCCTTGATCTCGGTTGCAGGAGGTGGTTTCTTGTCATCCAACGCAGGGGACCAGGCAAAACCGATGCGCGGCGCAAAGTTCGAATTGCTCCTGATGTTGTTCTGGTTCTCGTAACGCAGTCCGGGAGAGATGGTGAAGTTTGGCCGCAGCTTCCAGTCATCCTGTACATAAAAACTAATGTCGCTCTGATTGACGTCGGCCTCAGGATTGCCGCCGGCGATTGAGAATTGCGTAGCGCCTCCGCCCAGACTTCTGATTTGAGCGGCAGCCAGATTCTGTCTTTGGAACACCAGCGTGCGGCGATAGCGTTCGAGGCTGCTGATCTCTATGACTGGCCCGCCCGGAATAAGCTGATCGTTCGCGTCGAGACTCGGACCGGTGCCGCCGGCAAATGTGTAACTGCCGCCGAAATTGTTTGGAGAAATACTTCTGACGCGCACGTTTCTGAGGCGGCTGCCGATCTTAAGAAAGTGCTTGCCGGTGGACCACGACGTAAAGTTCTGCAGTTCAAAGCGGTCCTGCTGGTTCGAGGCAGAGCCGACCTGGGCGCCGCCGCCAAAAAAAGATTCCGCCACGTTGAGCGCGGGCAGAGCACTATCGGCAACCTGGCGAAAAACGTTATGGCTTATCTGCAGCCGAGTTTCGTTGATTGTCTTTTCATTTAGGATCGCTGTCTCAGTCACTTGGAGGTTGTAGCTGTTGCGGCGGCCGCTATACGTGCGGGAAGGCAGCGTGAATCCACCCACTCCCTGAAGGTCCTGAAAGAACCGGCCATAATCAAAGTTCGCAACCAGGGTGTGTTTCTTATTAACCTTTAGATCGCCGCGCAGATTGAAGTAACTGGACTTCTGCGGTGTCACCAGGGTCTGGTTAAATGTCGCCGGCTTGAGCGTCGCTGGATCGAGAATCGTAGCGTTGATTACTGAATTGCCTTCACTCGCGTAGCGCCCGAAATAGAAAGCGAACGAGGCACGCTTGGGAATAATTGGCCCAGTCAGATTTCCGTTCAGACCGCGCTGTTGATAAGGCGCCCGCCGCGGAGCAAAAGGGTTGCGCGAGTTGAGGCTCTCGTCGTTGAAATTGAAACTGGCCCCGCCATGGAACTTATCAGAGCCAGGTTGAGTGAAAATTTCAATCCCGCCCCAGCCCGGATATTCATTCTCAGCAGAGTAGGGATTCTGGTTGATGCGAACTTCCCTGATCGCTTCCTTAGGCGGGACTTTCCCATTCGAGAATCCATCGACGGTCACCTGCGGAGCGTTTTCTCCCTGGGTTGGTCCGGCCATCGCTTGCAGGGCCGACGCCAGCGCTTCAGGGTCATTGGGCAAAGCCTCGAGCTCGCGGCCGCGCAGAACCATGGCATCTCCGTTGCGATCTGAGTCGGTGCTGATGCCCTTGTTATCAATCGTGACCGACTGTTCCAGAGCCTCGATGCTCAATTGCACATCAAGAGTCGTGGAAGCGCCAGGCTTAACTTCGACCTTCTTCTCTTCGCGCAACGTGAAACCAACCGCAGAAGCTTTGAGATCATAATTGCCGGGTGGAAGCGATCGGAATTCGTAACTACCTGATGCGTCGGTGACAGCCTTTCTCTCTTTGCCTTGAGCGTCTTTGATTACGATGGTGGCATTTACGACTAGACTGTCGAGTTGATCTGTGACGGTGCCTTTGATTGCCCCCGGTCTTTGCTGAGGAAAGCTGAGCGCGGTTAAACCGATCACTATCAGGCCCGACGCCATCAGGGCTGGGAAGATCCGGCGCATGGGAGTAAGTGACATAAGCACCTGAGATGTTTCAAAAAAACTGAGCTGGCCGAAGGTGGCGGCCAGGTTGGTCTTGGTTGAACTGAGACGACTAGGTTTCCCTACCGTTACACCTCAAGTGAAAGGCGGGGTTGCAAAAACTCCCTGGGCGAGACTGGGGCGCATTTTAGCAGCAAATATTGGGTCTGTCGCGAAAGAAATCGGTGAAATGATTGGAGGGTTACTCTCTGCGTTCAGAGTTCAACCCACCTGTCTGATGGTAAGACGCGAGCTTATCGAACCGTAACTTCGAGGGTGTAAGGATTACTGCGTTCAGTCGTCGTGTCCGGCAGGACATTGATGCGATAGTCGCCCGACCGTGGCAGTTCTCCGGACCAATCCCGCGAGCACTGCGTCAGAGATTCGCTCGTTCCTTGAGTATAGAGGTCAAAGCAAACGCCGCCTCGAGCGGACAAGTGAACGCTCATTGTTTGTCCGGCGCCCGCCTTCAACAAATAGTCATGGCTCATACCGCGATGGACCGAACCTCGTTCGACTGTAGTAGTGCGGCCGCGTGCAAAGCGAATGCGCGTTACGATGCTCGTGCCCTTTTGAGAGAAGACAACCGCGCTCGTCGTCAAAACGAGCGCGGCCAGAATTGCGGACAATGGAACAAGTCTGCGCAATAGTTTCATAGGTTAGGATATCAGCCCACTTTCCATCGATTAACGCTTCGGGCTCGCTTGCGTGGCCGGCATACCCTTCATGGGAATCGGCAATTTCCCATCAGCCCCGCTGGTCAGCGCAACGAACTCACGATCGGTGCGAATGGATTCGAACACCGCATCGACGCGCGCTTCCATCATTTCCTTCTCGCGAACCGCCCCGTAGCGTTCGTATTGGAAAAAGTGGCGGCGCAAAAGGCTGAGAGCTTTTTCCCGCTGTCCATTCCGTGCATAGATCGCGGCAAGATTGTACGAAGCAGGCATCAGATTGACGTTATCGCGAGCAATCCTTAAGGCCGCTTCCTTCTTACCGTTCGCGGCCATGAAAACAGCAGCAAAGACCAGGTTGTAAGGATCTGTCGGATCAAGAGCCAGTGCCTGTTGCGTGTACTCGTTCGCCTTCGCCGGATCGTTTTCTGAATTCCAATAGACAGCCAGGTTTCGATAAGCCAAAGCCAGCGGATACTCTGCCACCGCGCGCTCCATCAAGGCCAGGCCTTTCTTGAACTCGCCGTCGTGAATTGTCATCTTGCCCAGCCCGTGCAGCGCCACCGAACGTGACAACGAATCGGCCGGCATGCTCAAAATCATTTCGAAGGTGGTGCGCGCTTTGTTCCAGTCGCCGATGTTGTGACGATAATTTTCGCCCATGAAGCGCAATGGCGTGGGATCCGCTGGATCCATCAGGTGCGCGCGCGTGTACAACCTGTCAGCAGCCACGTAGCGGCCGCTATTCTCGGCAATCAGCCCGAGCTTCATGGTACGTTCAATTAGCGCGCTCTGGCGCCGCTCGAAGATGGGCGCGGCCGGTATCGCACCAACTTCGACGCCGAGTTTCTTCAGTTCCTTCGCAGCCTCTTTTGCTTTTTTCGGGAACAAGCATTTCTGTTCGAGCACGGCGCGATATTCTTTGATCGCTCCCTCGTTGTCGCCGGCCTTCACTTTTCGGGACGCCTCTGTCAACTGGCTGTCCACCGCAGTCTCGCGCTGCTTCATCTCGCTCTCAACGACCTTTTCGACATCGGCGACTTTAAGCTTGCCGTCTTTGTTTTCGATTTTCTTCACTGGAGCACCGTCGGGAGTGGCCAGCACCGCAACCGGCAGCTTGGAATCACCCAACAGTTTGTCTGCGTTCGGCACGTTTGTGTCTGCGACTTCCATGGCGACGCATTGCGACGCGTAAAGAGAAAGCGAGCGCGACTGCCGCAGGCTCGAATTCTTTACCTCGTTCTGAGAAGCCGGAAACCAGAACAGCACCAGGCCGCCGGCCGCCGGCGCATCGTTGGCCTTGTGGATTTTCCAGGGCACAGGATAGGTGGGCGCGTTTGCCCCGGCGCCGCCGCCACCGTTATTGGACATGCCGCCCCCACCACCACCGCCGCCTCCGCCGCAAGTGGCCCATGACGATTGGATGAAAAAGAGCGCGAGGAGAGCGACAGCGATTGATCGAGCGAGTTTAGTCTTCATGGCGCGGGATTATAGCAAGGCAGCGGGCTGCCCGGAAGCTCAAACGTGTAGCGCAAGTTGGCAACTGGCAAACCAAAAGGCGCAGAGGAGCCGCAAAGAAGTGCGCAGAAAAAACTCTCTGCGATCTTTTGCGAGCACCTTTGCGCCCTTTGCGTTTAATTAAGAGCTCGTTCGGACGCTGATTACCAGGTGCAGCCGTATTGCTTCAAAGCAGCTTCCTGTTGGGCAGCGGCCTGCTTGCACGCTGCGGCCAGGGTTCCCTTGGTGGCGGGATTGTCAGCCAGCTTCTTCCAGGAAGAGCGCCACTGATCGACAGCCGACTTGTATTGAGCGCGGGCAGCCTCTGGTACTTTGCTGGAAACGCAAGAGTCGTACTTGGCGATAAAGTCGTCGCACTCCGGCACGCCAATCTTTTCACCGCTCGACGCCGCAGTGGATTTAGCGGGGGTCGCCGCGGTCGCCGGCTTGTTGGAATTAGCCATCGTGTTGCTGTTTTCCATCGTGTCGGTCTTACTGCATCCGATCAGAATAGCAGTGCACAAGACAGCGAAAATCAATAAAGTCTTCGTTAACATCGGGGTACTCCTTCAAAGTTCAGGCCGTAAGCTTGAACCATAAATGGGAAAGGGATCGAAAAGCGGCGCTATGATACACGAGAAAGGAGAAATTAACAGCTTAAGCGGGATAAAGATTTCAACTTTGCCTGAATCGCTCATGAAGATAATTAACTTCGAGCTTGAGTCTTTATCCCGCTCGCTATCCTGGCGGTTTCATAACATTCAGCGGTTCGCTTCGCCACCGACATGCGTGCCTACTTTTGGGCAATGCACGTGCGAATTGGTATTCATATTGGTAGTACGAATCAGTTCTCCTGGGAAGTAATTTCTATTCTGTCCTATAATCTTTTTGTGGAAGACAAGAATCCTCTCGCGACCAGCGCCCTCCCCGGCGTCGAACCACCCGAGGGAAATGATCCAGAGTCCGATCGTGAGCCAGTTACCAGAGAAAGAAGCGTGATTCTCGTGGTTGACGACGCCGCTGATAGCGTTGCGCTGCTGAGTCTGGATCTTCAGCAGATGGGTTATCGAGTAGTGACGGCAACCAATGGCGAGGAAGCCATCAGCATCGCATCCGCGATCGTGCCCAACCTGATTCTCATGGACATCAGCATGCCCCGTCTGGACGGCCTCGGAGCGACCCGTAAGATCCGCGAGCTGGAGCCGCTGCGAGAGGTGCCGGTCATCGCGCTGACTGCGTTCGATACAGAAGGCTTTAAGAAGGCTGCTTACGACGCAGGCATTTCAGGCTACTTAACCAAGCCCATCGACTTTCCGCGTATGCATCAATTGATCGGCCGCCTGCTCGCGCCCGGAGCCGTGGATAGGCTGATGAGTAAATAATTTCTGACGAGTCGTGATCCTTAATTCCCAGCAGGCTGCTGAATAAGGGGTTCCCCTTCCTGGGAAGCAGCAGGACGATCCACGAAAGCATACGAAATAACTCGAACCAGGAGTTTCTTTTCGTGCTGTTTGGTGTGATTTCGTGGATGGTTCTTAGTCTTCAAGGATATCTTTCCAACAAATCTCCTATTACGGCATCACGCTCATCGCTTTTTAGGAAAAGATGCAAGGCCAGCGCCAGAAAAGAGCGAACCTAATTCAGAAATTCGTCAGGCTCCACAATCTTGCCGGCAATCGCTGAGGCGGCCACGACATATGGTGACGCGAGGTACAACTTTCCCGGACCGCTGCGGCCGGGGAAGTTTCGGTTTTGGGCGCTGACGGTGACGGTCTCGGCAGAAGGAGAAGCGCCGGGGCCGGCGTTGATGCAGGCGCCGCAACTTGGATCGATTAGTTCAGCGCCGGCTTCGGTAAAGATTTCGATGTAACCTTTCGCGCGCGCGTACTGTTTGATTTTCTGCGAACCGAATTGCAGATACAGATGGACGCCCGGCGCGACCCGCTTGCCTCTCGACAAAGCGTTCTTTAAGACCGTGGCATACATGTCCATGTCGGCCATCTTGCCGCCGGTGCAGCTCCCGCCATAGGCCGCATCGATACGCACTTCCTCGGTAAGCTGGTCGATAGGAATTCCGTTGCGCGGATCGCCTGGCAGCGCCACCATCGGGTGAATCTGGTCGAGATCGATTTCAAACGTGGCGGCGTATTCGGCATCCGGATCGCTGTAGATGAATCCATCCCGCACCGTCTCGGCATCGAGACCACGCATGGTAACGATATACGCCAAAGTGGCTTCGTCGGGTTCGATGATGCCGGTAAAGCCGCCCGCTTCCACCGACATGTTAGTCAAGGTGGCGCGTTCGTCCATCGGCCAGTTCATTAAATCCTCGCCGGCAAATTCCAGGACTTTCCCGATGCCCTGACTCGTCTTCATATAATCAGAGGCCAGAATGAAGAGCATTACATCCTTGGCGGCCACGTCCGCGCGCTTGCGGCCTTTCAAAACATAGCGGACGGTTTCCGGCACGCGGATGCGAATGTCTTTCGTGAACCACGCATTGGCCATGTCAGTCGATCCGACGCCGAACGCAAAGCATCCGAGCACGCCGGCCATGCACGTATGCGAATCTGTGCCGATCACTATTTGACCGGGCAAAGCGAGATCTTCGACGACCGCGTTATGACAGATCGCTTCCGAGCCGCCTTCGGGATTCTCGCCGTAGAGCTTGATCCCCTGGCTCCTGGTAAATGATTCCTGAGTAGTAGCCAGCCCTTCGGCTTTTTCCAGCAGGCCCATCTCGCGATGCTTCGTCGACATCACCTTATTTAGAAACGTCAGATGATCGCGGAAAGCGAAAACCGACTGCGGCTCAGTGACGCGCGCGTCTGCTCCCAGTGCTTGTTTGAAAAGCGACTCGGCCATCGGCGTGACGTACTCATGAGAGAAACGAACATCCGCGACAGCGAACAATGCGTCGCCGGGCTTCACTGCTTCGACGCCAATCTGTCCGGCTTTGACGAACGCATGACGAGCGATGATCTTTTCGACGATATTCATCGGGCGGGGTGGCGGGGACGCGACCGCTTTTTGGATCACGTTTTGAAACACTTGGTCATTGGCTTCAGCCCGGCTGACCTGGCCAACCTCTACCAATTGGCTCATAAGTGACTGGGTTTCGACTGGCGGCGGCGATACTTCTCCAGCCAGCCGAGCCTTGTTGTAATCAAACAGGCCGCCGTACTCGACGATTGATTGCGAGATTGGATCGAGTCCTTTGGTAAATTCTGCCAGCGCTATTTCTTGACCCTGCCGAATGCGCTCAATCAAACCAAAATCGGTCGAGGTCAACAGACCGATGTTCTGTGAATTCTGGCCATAGATCTTCTCGATGCTCCTGGCAATTACCAGTTGAATGCCGGCCCACTTTTCGGCGTACGGGGCAGTCTCGCGGGACGAGCCACACCCTTTTGATAAGCCCGATACAACGACGGCAAATCCGCCATTCTTCACTTCGTCCTTCTTGACCGCGCCTTCGCGCATGCCGACATAAACGTACTGTCCCAGAGTTTCGTCGTAATAAAAGCAAACCCATCCCGGCGTGATCTCATCGGTTGAGATGTTGTTCATCAAAGTCAGATCGTCATTCGACAGGCGCCGCGCCAACTCGTCTTCTAACGCCTTTGCTTCGTCGCCGCTCGCTTCGAGTTGTTGACGAACTAAGGAAGTGTCTTCGGCCAGGAATAAAATGCGGCCGCTGAACTCTATTCGGTTCGCTCTTCGTCCGATGTTACCTGTAGGCATTATTTCTCCCGACAAAAATGCTTAATCATGCGACATCATTATACCGGAGCGCGGACATCCTGTCCGCCAGCGCCCGAAGTGCGCTCAGTTCTCGCGTCAGAATGTTTCAGAAGTTGTTCGCGCTACGTGCTCGAGCGGACACAGTGTCAGCGCTCCTTACTCTCTCAGGGCGACGTCGTCAGCAGGTACACCGCAAACGAAGCCAGCCAGTGCTCGCCCTCGTAATTGCCGCTCGTTACGTGAGGGAGCGTGACCTGCGCGTGCGCTAATGCGGCTTGGGCCAGAACTTTGCGCGCGGGATCGTTTCGCGGCAAGGCTGAGGCAATGCTGCGCATGCACCAGGCGCGACTCAGATTAAGGCCGTCGAGGTGTACCAGTTTGGGATCCGTGCGGTCGGTCACGATCGCGGGTTGCAGCAGCGCCTTTGGTTCACCTTTCGTCGTGCCCGGCAGAAAACGATGAAACCAATTGGCGAATTCCGTCTGGCTCATGACGCGTCGCATCAGGTCGGCTTCGATCAAGCCAGGTGAAAGAAAATCTTCGCCGCCCGGTTCCCAGGCTGCCGGATAATTTATGTCGCGAGCATAATAAAAGCGGCTGCGCTCGACGATCATCGCTTCCAACTTCTGGTTTCCAACGGCGCGCGCGTAGTCGAATGCGAAGGCCAGGCCGAATGCCGTGTTGGGATGGACGCCAGTGCGAATCGGATAAGTCTGTTTGGGCAGGAAACTCAAATACTTTTCCGCCAGGGCGTCCGCCAGCGGCTGAAGATTTCGGGACCAGCGCCGGCCATCTTCGTCACTCCAACCGTGAAGTTCCTCGGCCAGCTTCAGCAGCCAGGCCCAGCCGTAAGTGCGCTCGAACGAAGCACGATTTGCCTGGCCCAGGTAAGCGACTTCGCCGGCGATATTCTTCGCGTCGAGATTATTGTTGAGCGCCGCGCGAATCGCCGGCGCTTCCGGCATCGACGGAAACAAGCGCAGCAGATGGACCAGCATCCAGTGTCCGTGCACCGACGAATGCCAATCGAAACAACCATAAAACGCGCCATGAATCGCGCGCGGGCTGCGCACGTCAGCCGCATCGTTATTTACGTGATCGAGTTTGTTCGGATATTCCTTCTGGATGCACTTCATCGCCAGGGTGGCGAAGTGTGACGCTTCGGTTTGAGTGAGTCCGAATTGATTCGTGGCGTCTTGTTGAGCAACGAGACATTGGCCGCCCAGAAGTAAGAGAATAAAGCCAGATGCTGCAAACAGTCGCATGCGTTCCTCCGGTTCGGTTGTAAAGCAATTTCAGATCGAGAGTTTCCCAAGTCTATCAGAATCTGTAAACTGACAAAGGAGGCTGGTAGAACCGGCAAGGAGAGCCCTTGCAATTCAGGACACCACTAGAAGGTTTGACACATCGGTTCGAAATGAAATTCTCAGTCATCATCCCCGCTTACAATGAAGAGCAGTACCTGCCGCGGTTGCTGGATTCAATCGACGTGGCGAGATCCAATTATTCCGGCGGGCCGGAAGAAATTGAAGTCATCGTCGCCGACAACGATTCCAGTGATTGCACCGCTGAGGTTGCATTGGCCCACGGTGCGCGTGTCGTCAAGGTTGAAAAACGCCGTATCGCTGCCGCGCGCAACGGCGGTGCACGCGCCGGCTCTGGAAAAATTCTCTGCTTCATCGACGCTGATTCCGCGATTCATCCGCAAACCTTCGACGAAGTTGATCGCGCAATGAAGAGTGGCAAGTACATTTGGGGTGTCACAGGCGCCGTCATGGAGAGGACGTCGTTTCCGTTGTTCATAACGTACTGGTTGTTCATGCCGATGGTTTTGTTAACCGGCCTGGACATCGGGTTCTCGTTTTGCCGTCGTGAAGATTTCGAAGCGGTTGGCGGTTACGACGAGAGTCGCTTGTACGCGGAAGACGTCTTGCTGCCGTTGGCATTGCGCCGGCTGGGGCGCCAACGCGGACAAAAACTCACACGACTGCCACAGGTGAAAGCGCTCGCCTGCACCCGCAAGTTCGATCAATTCGGCGACTGGCATTATTTCGGCCTGATGGGAAAAGCGATCAAGAGTTTGATTTCGGGGAACTGGCACGACGAGAAACTGGCGGACCGTTACTGGTACAAATCAGGAAGGTAGGATTCGTTGAAGCGCAGCATGCTGCCGCTGTTTTGAGTCTTGGCACAGAAGGTTTCAGTATGGCCCTCGTAGTGCTAGTATTCTCGTGCCAGGAACTTTTCAATCTCGGCCTTTTCGTCCTTGTACCTTCGAAGGGCCGTTGCTCAGTCCAACTTCAGCTCGTGAAAGATAATCGGGAGAGACTCCAATGATTACTACCAACCGTGCGGGGTCTTTCATCAAACAATTCTCGGGTCCAGGAGATAACAATATCATCTGCTTCAAGTTTTGGCAGGCGGTAGTTGCTTCAGGTTGTCCAGGGGAGTGCGCATATTGCTTTCTTCAGACCCAGTACCCCTACCGAACTGGGATCTATGACTTGAAGGGCACTCTCTTTGAGAATCTAAGAGAAATTGTGCCAGAAGCAGAGCGCTGGCTGAGACAGGTTGAACCAGCTGGCTTGATCATCGGTGAAAACCAAGATGGCCTGGCCTTTGAGGGGCCCTATAAGAAGCACTTGAGCATAACTCCACTTGAACTATTGATACCTCTATTTGCGAATCCAGATACCAATCCGACGGGTCACACGCTGATCGTTCTTTCGAAATTCACATCCACCCAATATGCCGAAGCGCTCGGCCCCTCAAGTAATGTGATTTTTTCATGGTCGCTCTCTCTCCCGACGATAAGTGAGCAGTACGAACAGAAAGTCGCTCCGCTTCACGCTCGCCTAAAAAAGGCAGCGGAGATGAAGCTTGCTGGCTATCGAATCCGATTTCGCCTCGATGCGCTCGCACCAATTCCGAATTGGCAGGCCGAGCTAAAAGAGGTAGTGGAACGCATTAATCGTATCTCGCCAGAAATGCTGACGATCGGCGCATTGCGTGCCTCGAATGCCGGTGCGCTTCGCCGGGCAGCAGAGAAGAATGGACGTGATAGTTCAATCTTCGATCATATTGCGACGGTCGACCCTTCTGGATTCAAACACCGAACTGAGCACGACTTTCACATTCGCGCGTTTCGGATGATAAAAGATTTTCTTAATCCGAGTGTCGCCCTTGGGCTATGTAAAGAGGACGTCACTGTGTGGCAAGAAATAGGTGCGACTTGGCAGGGTTGTCACTGCTTGTTCGACACCAAAGATAGAATCGCTAAGGATCGGGTCGGAGTTTTGAATGATCAGCAAAGGCCTACTAGCATTCGGAGATTGACCCGCTCAGCTGGTTAGCAGCGGTTGAAGTCATAACGCAACCTCCCAAAGGAGTCACCCACCTTGCCCAAAAGGAAACCTCCTCAACAAAAAGAACGACTCCCACTAGATATTTTCCCTGAGCCCATTGAACCGGAGATCAAGGTCAAACCTCCAACTCACCGAGTATGGACTGAGAACAAAGCAAAACTAATCGAGCGCTACTTATTGTACTTTGTTTTCATAACTCACCACGGCACCTACATCGACGGCTTTGCGGGACCACAAGAGCCTCGAAAGCCTGACTCTTGGGCCGCTAAGCTGGTATTAGAGAACGAGCCGAAATGGCTAAAACACTTCCACTTATTCGAGATTAAGAAGAAGAAGATCAAGATGCTCAACGAGCTAAAGCGAGCCCAGCCTGACCGAGATAGCAAGGGGCGGAAAGTGTTACGAGAGATCGAAGTCTATCCTGGCGATTTCAACATCAATGTTCACAAGCTGCTTCAGTCCGCCAGTATTAAGCCGAAGGAAGCAACATTCTGCCTTCTTGATCAAATCACATTTGAATGCCATTGGAGTACTCTTAAGGCGCTTGCTGAATACAAGCCAGCAGGCTACAGGAAGATCGAGCTATTCTATTTCTTGGGCGTCGGCTGGCTTGACCGGGCATTTTCTGGACAGAAGAAAACTAAGAAGCTCGAGGACTGGTGGGGACGCGGGGACTGGGATCAGTTACTGAAAAAGGGACCCTTCAAGTGCGCGATGGCCTTCGTCGAACGCTTTAAGAAGGAGCTTGGTTACAAGACTGTTATGCCTTGGGCAATTTACGAGCGAAAAGGTGGCGGGCGGATCATGTATTACATGATACACGCCACCGATCATCCCGACGCTCCCGGGCTCATGGCTCGGGCTTATGACCGAGCGGTGTTTCATGAGACTTACGAACAGTTGCAATTGGAGGGGGTTTTTCCGCCCAAGCCGAATAAAAGTTTCTAATATGTTGTTAGGCACACGGAGTTGAATTGGATACCTCCCTACTTAAAGCGCAGATCTCACGATTTAGCCGACATACCTTTGCTTCCTTCGTCACTGAACTATTTTCCGCCGATGCTAGCGACGAGGGCCACGAAGGCTTCTTTGACCTACCCGAAGCAGGGGAGGACGTCTTTTATCAGCCGCTGTTAGATTCTTACGGTGGTTCCATACACCGCGTCTACTTGCTTCACTTCCCACCATTAGATCTATTCCATGCGTCGCTTGCGTTAACAATGAATGACCCCGTCTTAATCAGGCAACTTGTGAAAGTTCGCAACCTATACAAGGGTCGAATCGGACAATGGGGGATGGTTTCTCCATGTCTTCTGAAGGACGACGCTCTCAAGGCGGTGGGTTTTGTAACTAACTTAGTTGGAATCGAACAGCGCGTATATCAGGAGATGCTCATACCTGCTTATCAGCGATTGAAACGCTTTTGCGGAATGAAAAAGACACGCTTGGTTGTGGGCAGTTGCGATTCGTTTATCGATCTGGTCCCAGAAAAAACTGAGAGGGTCTTTCGGGAGTTTATTAGCAAACAGAGTGATGGCTTGGCAATCACTGTCTCTGCAGACGGTATTCATGTTTCGGAATTCAACAATGAAAGGTGGATGACGGGAGGAGTCCTTTCGCCGACTACTTCGCCGTATGAACCTGTATTTGTTAGTTCAGCCGTTCGTCACCGTGCGGTTCTCAATGAATTTGAGTCACTAATACGAGAGGATGCGCTTGAAGGAAAACTGGAGGAATTCCTGGTAACGAACTATAAGGACATCTTCGGGAACAAGTACGATCGCGTAGAGACGCAGTTGTGGCTTCGCTTCCCGGAGCTTGATATTGCTGATCACAATCGCCGACTCGATGTCTTTCTGCGAAATAGCATCGACAATGACTGGGAACTCTTTGAAATCAAGAGGCCGGTAGCGGTTTCAGGTACGTACCGTGATGTGCCCGTGATCGCTAAGGAAGTAACCAATGCGATTCAGCAAGTTAGGAATTACGCGCGAATCCTGTCCCAAGACAAGGCGAAAAAATATTTCGCAAAACAAGGTATAGAATATTATGAACCGCAGCTAAACGTTGTCATCGGGCGTACACCCCAGATTCCTCACGCGCAATGGAGATGGTTGAAGACCACCAATGAGAATCTCGTGAAAATCGTAACGTTTGATGACTTGATTAGTGAACTAAAATGCCGAATCGATGATCGGCTCACGGTTCTCGCAAAAGCAGCGCAGCTGACGCAACGGTCGAACTGACGGCCGCTCTCTTGAAAGCGATCAATCCAACGCAGGCAATCGCAATTCTGGCTCTTCCGCTTTGGGCAAACTCGCTGTAGAATCTCGCTCACCCGATTTGGTTGTCACAGCCAGAAGCAAGAGGCACGTAGCGCGGTCAGCGCAATGAACGTAAGAAACGCAGCGCAAGTCAAACCGAACAACTCGGATCTGCACGAGCGGCTTTGCCGCGCGCGCCGTTACATCGATGAATGCTACGATCTACCGCTGGACCTGACGCAAATCTCAAAGCAGGCCTGTCTGTCGCGCTATCACTTCCTGCGTCTGTTTCGCGATACATTCGCCACCACGCCGCATCAATACTTGATCCAGCGACGAATCGAGAAGGCCAAAGAGCTGCTTTGTTCCGATCGATTCAGCGTAACGGACGTGTGCTTCGAGGTCGGCTTTCAGAGTCTCGGATCCTTCAGCGCGCTGTTTCGCCGCTGCGTCGGCGATGCACCAAATGGCTATCGCGAACGCCAAAAAGAGTCTCTACGCAAGGTGCCCGGTTGCTTTATTGTCATGTTCGGGCTGAAACCGGTGCTTGAAAGCAGGCAAATACAGAACCGCTCGCGGTAGCGAGCGGGTAGCGTATGAATGAGACCCGCTTGCTAACGCAAGCGGTTCCGTACCGCATATCGGCGTTAAGCACTATCACGAATCTTTAGCAATTTTCGAGAAGCCGGCTGCGGTTAAACCTCGTATGCTCCATCGTAAATCTGACGGAGGGAACCGAGAATCATGATCACCAAAATGTCGCATGTGTTGATTTGGGTCAAGAACCAGCAGGAGGCGCTCGAGTTTTATCGAGACAAGTTGGGTTTTGAAGTAGATACTGACGCCGCGATGGGTCCGGATTTTCGCTGGCTTACCATGCGCATCAAGGATCAAGCAGGCTTTGAAATTATTCTGGCGGAGCCCAAAGCGGGAATGCTTCTGGACGAAGAATCTGCCGCTCAATTGCGGTCGTTGATCGACAAAGGCGTTTTGGGTGGCGGCGTCTTTGATGCTGACGACATCTACAAGACTTACGAAGACTTAAAAGGGCGCGGCGTCGAATTCAAGGGGCCTCCCAGCGAACAGTCCTGGGGCACTGCCACGGTGTTGAAAGACAACTCCGGCAATTGGTTCAGTCTCAGCCAGGAGAAGGAAGTGCCGGTGTCTTAGTCCGCCGCCGGATGTTGCGAGAGCTCCAGCTTGCGCAAAACTGGCATCCTGCACTGCGAAAAAATTCATGAACTGAGGCTGGTTATGGTTAAGACAGCAACCCACACCGCGAAGAAGCCGATCTACAGCGTGCATCCCGGCGTGTTGATGGCTCAGCAATGGGTTGCGGAGTTAAAGCAGAAAACCGGTCGCTCGCTCGACGAATGGCTGAAGTTAATCAAGCAGGACGGCCCTCTGACTGAAAATGAACGTCGTGATTGGCTGAAGTCACAATTTAGTCTGGGTACGAATTCGGCGTGGTGGTTGGCAGAGCGATCCTTCGGAAAGGGCGAGGAAGTTTCGGATGCTAATCACTACTTGCAAGCAGCCGAGAAATACGTCGAAGCAATGTTTTCAGGTAAGAAGGCAGCACTTCGTCCGATCTATGACGCGCTGCTGAAGCTCGGACTGATTCAGGGCAAAGAAGCGAAGGCCTGTCCTTGCCAGACGATTGTTCCTCTTTATCGTAATCACGTCTTCGCTCAAATCAAGCCAACCACCCAGACTCGCATCGACCTTGGCCTGGCGCTGGGCAACCTGAAAACTCCCAGGCGACTCATCGACACCGGCGGTTATGCGAAGAAAGATCGCATCACGCATCGGTTCGAAATTACCTCGCTGAAAGATATCGATGACGACGTGAAGCGCTGGTTGAAGGTTGCATACGATCGTGATGCTTAGATCTCATTGAGTTCACATGGCTGGGGTAATGAGTCGAGTCTTTTAGCCCCGTCAGCGGCGAAATGTTATCGCACCGGAACCTTCTGTGGATTGACAGCTTCCTGCTGCTGAAAAACTGTTTAGTTTCGGCAAAGGTGGAAGAGCGATCCACGAAATCACACGAAAAGGCCGAATTAGGATCTTTTTCGTTCTGGTTTCGTCTGGGTTCGTGGATCATATTTAGTTTTTCAGCACCCTACCCGCCGTGCTTTCAATTGGATCTCGGCGGGCCGTAGGCCGCCACTAAATTTTATGCGCTCTCTCATTCGCCACCTCTTTGGTCTTCTGATTCCTGCCGCGATCATTTCCCTGACTCAACTCGGGTCCAATGGCATAGTTCAGCACGCCCAGACATTACGCGAGCGGCATTTCGATCTGCTGATCCTGCGTGGCAAGCTTGTGGACGGTTCAGGCCGGAACCCGCGCACAGCCGACGTCGGTATTAGCGGCGACCGGATAGTCTTCATCGGAGACGCGTACAAAGCGAAGGCAACTGCCGCACGCACAATCGATGCGATTGGTCTGGTCATAGCGCCAGGCTTCATCGATCCACATACCCATACGCTGGGCGATCTTTCCGATTCAACTCGCAAGACCAATGAAGCATATCTAATGCAGGGTGTAACTACGGTTGTCACCGGCAACGATGGTGGAAGCGTACTGAATATCGGCGAGACTCTGCGCAAGTGGGACAAGCAGGGAATCGGCACCAACGCGATCCTTCTGGCTGGCTTCGGCACGATTCGCGGGCACGTCTTGGGGCCGACGGACGCGCAACCAAACGCCGCGCAGCTTGAAGAGATGAAACAGATGGTCGCGCGCGCGATGGATGAAGGCGCTTTCGGCCTCTCGACCGGTCTTTACTATGCTCCGCAGAGCTATGCGAAGACTGAAGAGGTGATTGAGTTGTCGAAGATCGCCGCCATGAAAGGAGGTATCTACGATACGCACATGAGATCAGAAGGCGCCGGCTTGCTCGAGGCGATAGCGGAAACGATTCGCATCGGCCGCGAAGCAAAAATTCCGGTGCACATCTCCCACATCAAAGCGCTGGGCCCGGAAGTTTGGATGTACAGCGATAAAGCCATCAGACTAATCAAAAAAGCTCGAGCCGAAGGAATCGAGGCCAGCGCATGTCAATATCCCTACAGAGCGTCCGGCACCAGTCTGCAGGCCGCACTGATCCCGCGCTGGGCCGAAGTCGGAGGGCGCGCCGAATTGCTGAAACGCATCGACGATCCCCAAATCCGGCCGCGCCTGCTGACCGAAATGGAAGAGAATTTGAAGCAGCGCGGGGGAGCCAACAGCTTGCAGATTGCCGACTCGCCCAAACGCGAATATGTGGGGCAGCGTCTGGATGTCATCGCGCGGCAGTTGAACAAGCGCCCGATTGAGGCCGCGCTCGAATTGATCAGGCTGGGTAGCTCAGGCGCGATCTCTTTCAACATGAGCGAGAAAGACGTGCGGCACTTCATGATAGAAAAGTTTGTCACCACTTGTTCGGACGGTTCGACCGGACATCCACGCAAGTACGGCACCTTCCCGCGCAAGCTGCGCGAATATGTTTACGTACAGAAACTGGTCAGCTTGCCATTTGCAGTGCGCAGCTCAAGCGCGCTGACGGCCGAGACATTTCGCATTCCCGAACGCGGTTTGATTCGCGAAGGGTACTTTGCCGACGTGATTGTTTTCGATGAAGAGACCGTCGCGGATCGCGCCACTTATGAACAGCCGGAATTGTTTTCAGTTGGGATGAAGTTTGTCATCGTCAACGGCAAGATTGCTGTCGATAACGGCGCCTATGCGGGTGTACTAGCTGGCCGCGCCCTGCGAAAGTAACGGTTAACTCCTCGGCCGCAGTAGTGCAAGGTATTAGGCTTCGTGATCTGGAATGGACTTGGACAAATCTCAGGGATGTCTCTGTGCAAACTCTGTGCTCCTCTGTGTCTCTGTGGTGAAGTGGCCTCGCAAAACCTTCACCACAGAGGCACCGAGGTCACACAGAGAACCACAGAGTTCTTTTTCAGGCAGACTTCTGAAGTGAGGTGCTAATGAGAATTAACTAGCATCGAGTCCGACCCTTGATCTAAACATCACTCTAATGAAAGCAGTCATCTTCGCACAACACGGCGGGCCGGAAGTTCTCAAGTACACCGAGGTCGCGGATCCGCAAATCAAATCCGACGAAGTCCTGATCGAAGTGCGCGCCTGCGCGTTGAATCATCTCGACGTGTGGGTGCGTGTCGGTTTGCCGGGGATCCAGATTCCTTTGCCGCACATTCTCGGCAACGATGTCGCCGGTGTGGTTCGTGAAGCCGGCGAACTAGTTACCTGGGCGAAGCCCGGCGATGAAGTGATGGTTCAGCCGGGCCTTTCGTGCGGTCACTGCCTTGAATGTCTCTCGGGCCGTGACAATATGTGCGACACTTATGACATTCTTGGCTATCGACGCAACGGCGGCTATGCGGAACTGGTAGCCGTACCCGGCGTGAATCTAATTCCCAAGCCCCAGCGTTTGAGTTGGCCTGATGCGGCCGCGCTGCCGTTAGTCACGCTCACCGCCTGGCACATGCTGGTGTCGCAGGCCCGCTTACAACCCGGCGAGGACGTGCTGATTCACGCGGCCGGCAGTGGCGTCGGCTCAATGGGAATTCAGATCGCCAAACTGTTCGGCGCGCGCGTGATTGCCACGGCGAGTTCAGACGAGAAGCTGGCCAAGGCGCGCGAGCTGGGCGCCGATGAGACGATTAATTACACCCGCGACGATTGGCCGAAGGAAGTTAAGCGACTGACTGATCGCCGCGGCGTGGACGTCGTCTTTGAACACACCGGGGCAGCCACCTGGCCAGGATCGCTTGTGTCTCTGAAAAAGGGCGGGCGGTTAGTGACCTGTGGGGCGACCAGCGGCTTTGACGCGCGCACGGATCTGCGCCAGGTGTTTTATCGGCACTTGACTATTCTCGGTTCCATGATGGGATCGAAAGGAGAGTTGCTTACGGCCATGAAGTTTGTCGAGAGCGGCCAAATTCACGCCGTCGTCGATCGCACTCTACCGCTTTCGGAAGCGCGTCGTGCTCACGAGTCAATGGAAGATCGCGCGCAGTTTGGGAAACTGGTGCTGCTGCCGTAACGGATCGCGGACATCCTTGTCCGCCAGCGTGCGCAGCACGCTCAGCCCTTTTCCGGGCACATCCAAAGGCGGTTTCGCGCTTCGCGCTCAGGCGGACAGGATGTCCGCGATCCCTCATTTCCCGGAATAGTCCTCAATCTTAAAACGCTTTTGCAGCGCGGCCAGCTGCACCGGCTCGAGGTCGAAGTTCGAGCCGCCAATCACTTTTTTGTTGCCGTCCGTCGTCACCCAGTCGACGACTTTCGGGGCGTTAGCGCGCAAGACGTCTGAGTCTTCCTTGGTAAACTCCTTGCCATCATTGCGCGAGAATACCCAGATATGCGTGAAGTGACCGTCGCGAATAAATTTAAGGTCGCGCTCGAATTGCGTTGCCGGCGTCGAGATGGGCCGGTAGGTCGACGTGTCAGGCGTCTCGTCGGTGGAAGTGGATCGTCGACAACCGGCAAAGAGAATGCCGGCAGCGAGGGCCAGGACAATTGCAGAGCCTAATTGAAATGATCTCTTCATCTTGTTCACCATTCCAGTAAGAACCTCGCGGCCGGCGGAAACTGAGCGCGCAGCTTGCGCTGTGCGGACTAGAGGTCTGCGCTTCCAGCATCAAGGAGAGTTATCGTCTTTGCTGTCGCTGCTATCTCCATCGCTTGGTTTTTCTTCGGGGGGCGGCGCGGTCTTCTGATCGCGTATGTGCAGAACGCTGCAATCGCCGTCTTCATAGACGCGGTCGAACCAACCGCTGCGCAGGGCGTTGTCATAAAAGCTGTCGTGATCTTTGGTGTTGTCGCTGAAAATCCAGCGCGCGCCAAAGCGATCGCGAATCAAAGGGCCCGGATCTTCTTCTTCGCCCGTCGTGATCCGATCGTAGAGCCGCGAGAGATCGGCGTCCTTATCCATTAGATAAGTCGGATCGAGTCCCGACGTGTAGACATGCGTCTGATCGTAATAGAACAAGCGCGGAAAATCGTCCCAGTCGGTATTGAAAATCCTTTCGCCCGGCGGAATATTCGCGTGCATCCAGGCAGCGCCTTTCGCGTAATAATCGCGCGGATCGTTTCCTTGAATGTCCTTGTACGTGCGGTAGACGTTTGCGAACAAGGCTATGCCCAGGGTGACCGTGACAAAACCTATCTTGATTATTTTCCAGGTCTCCTCGTGCTGAATCTCTCTCGCCACGGCTGCGGGTTCCTGCCGATCGAGGAACGGCTGCAAGTCTTCCATCATGTCGTCGGGCAGTCGTGTGAATACCGCCCGGCCGCGCCAGTAGTTTTCCAGCGTGAACGCGACAAACAGAATCGCGAAGGGTGGGAAGTATTCCGCAAAACGTTTCCAGCGCGCCGTCATCAGCAACAAAAACGTGGACAGAATGAGAAAGTACATCGGCCGTTGCGCGCGCTTACGATCGCTGCCGTCAAAGGCGAGGTAACCGATCAGCATTGCGACCAGCGCGACATAACAGTTAACGATGAACTCGCGCGTGTCGTATGGATACCACTCCTGGCCCACCTTGGTCGAGAAATCGCCGGGAGTAATTTTCACGCGGGCATGCTCGTAAAAGAGATACAGGTTATGGGGAAAGTAGGGGTTGATGATCAATCCCAGCGCCGAGCCCAGAGCGACCCAAGCCAACGGCCGCCACTCGAAGCGTTCCTCGGTCCAGCCGACTACGAGGGTCCAAATTAGCGCCGCCAGAATCAGCAGCACAAACATGTCATAAGTCAACGCGAACACGAAAGCCAGTGGCAGGAGTTGCCAATGCTTTCGTTCGAACAAAAGATAAGTGCCGATGGCGAGGAAGATGATCGCGAAGGGCGGCGCCTTCGTCATATTCATGCGGTAAAGAAAAGGCGCCGAGCAGGCGAGCAGCGCCAATAGCCAGATCAGCCGGTAACGGATTTCATATCGTACGATTAGCCAATAACAAGAAAAGACCGCCAGGCTTCCGAACACAAATGCGGCGACCTTGGCCCCCAACTGCAGATCGCGGAACCAGGTAAACGGAATCAGGATAACGTGAAACAACAGGTGATGATCGACATAATCGCGGGCACTGAGTGTGGTCAGCGGCAACCATGGAAACGCAGGTGGCCGCAAATGGCCCGCGCGCATGTTTTCCCAAAGCAAGCGCGCCCATCTGATGTGGTAATAGCCGTCAAAGTCTCCGCAGCATATTGCCGTCGTGGAATGGAACTGCAGCCACCAGAACACTACCCCGATTACAAGCGCGCCTACCAGCAGATCGGCCGCGCGCACAGCCGCGTCTGAATTGATCCATTTTGCGGCCCGAGGCTTTCTTCGGTTTTCGGAATCAGTGTCGATCAGGGGTTCTTGGATCTCTTCCATGGCGCGGATGAAGAATGCCGGAAGGCAAGCAACAAATCAACTGATTTGTTAGTGGCACGATTTTAGAAAGGTCTGATCAAGTTGGTCGACCGCGCATGGTTTCTTCCCCTCCCATTGGCAGGGTTAGGGGAGGGTGCGAAGCTTGACGCGACACAGGCCTTTTCCCCGGCCCTCTCCCAAAGGGAGAGGGAGAACAGACTTGAAGATATAATTGGATTTTGGATTACTTCACATCACAGACTGGACTCTGTGCCACTTGAAACTCTTCGTTGAATTTGAAATCTGCTTTCGGAGAATTCAGCCGAGCAGTTCGTTCATCAACTTGAGCAACTCTGATGGATCGATTGGCTTGGTGAGATGAGCATTGAATCCGGACTGCAGGGCGCGGCCGCGATCGTCGTATTCTGAGTAACCAGTCACAGCGATTATCGGAATGCCCTGGTATTCAGCACGGCTCCGCAGGGACTCAGCCAGTTCGTAACCATTCATTTCGGGCATGCCAATATCAGAGATGATAACGTCGAAGGCGCGATCCTTTGCCAGGCGCAGCGCCGCCGGAGCAGAATCCGCGATAGCCACTTCGTAACCTGCGTGCTTGAGAAACAGCCCGATCATTTCAGTTACGTCCGGCACGTCATCAACGATTAAGACCCTGTGCTTAGGTTTGCGCAAACTCTGTTTGCGTTTGGCAGACTTGCGCGGGACAGAGGTTTTAGTCGGGCCGCGGCCAAAAGCCTGGTTCGGATTCAGCCGACCCGATTGATGTGCGGCTCCGATGAGGTTTTTTTGATCGTCATGCCCAATCGGACGATTGCTGAGATCTTGTTTGAACATCAGTCTGACGAGTTTCCGAACCTATGCAGATGGGGAAGCCAATGTTTAGGGGCGGCGGCGTTTTGCTCGGGGCCTTAGCGTTGCGCACCTAAAGAGGGACTATCGATCTCGGTCAAAGGGGGCCACCAATTTAACTCAAGAATGGCGTTTGTGTCTATGTGTCAGGCGCTGGGTAGTGTCCTATTAGTGTGTTGCTGAAACGCGAGATATTTTTAGTCAAGGTCTTTGGCGTTTAGCCATCTCTTAATGAACTCTCTTCCTTTTGGGCTTATATAACAATTAGTGAGACTGCCTAGCGGTTTTTCCACGGTTAATAAACCATCCTGAACTAAATAAAGTAACAAGAGAGCAAAGCCTCTAGGCACGGCTATAGCGTCCGTTGCAGGGTTTTCCGCAAACCACTGAAGGACCCTCTGTTCATAGTCTCCATATCTGCCATTCAGTATAGAGAGATTGATTTTGTACTGGAACATCGACTTTCGATCGATCTCGCCTTGATCGTATCGCGTGTGACAGGTCGGACATAGCACGATGAGATTATCAAAAGAATGGTTTCGCACCTGTGCCCACGGAATGATGTGAGCGATTTCTACGGGCGTGTGACGACAGGTTGGTATAGCGCAACGGTGTCCCGCCTCGACTAATACCTCACGCTCAAGCTGCCGAGGTATAGCTGGCCTGTCAGTTGTTCGATTCATGGTTGAATCAGAGATTAGAGGTCTGTTGCCGCTAATAGCAAATCTTTCAACGTCCAGACGTGATCGACAACACCCGCTGCCATAGCTGGCGTACAACGAAGTGTTTTGTGCATCCGACAGAAGTTATAGTACGCGAAGTAGAGAGCGAGCGCGGCGCGATGATTCTCCCATCGTTTGCTGAATGCGTTTGTCAGCCGGGTAAATCTTCGGTTTTCCATTCTCACGCTGAGGTTGTGACGTTCAATATGCGACGTGCTCACGCGATCCATATCTGGGTTGCCCATGATGACTTCTTTACGAGCACCAGTGCATTCAGCCGGGGAGTATCGCGTTTCGTCCATTGGGTTAGAGCGATAGATCTTGATCAACTGTGCGAAGCTGACACGCTGTACTCCGAGACTCATTACAACGGCATCGCGGTAAGGGCCAAAACCATCAGTGCTAATCTGAAATGATCCAGCCGTAGCGTGGGCGATCTTTTCGGTAAATATCAGCGTATCATCCTGTGTCCGTTGGCCTACATGCCAAGCAAGAATTAATTTTGAATTGCGCTCAATCGCCGTGAATGTCCACGCATCACCGATTTCGTCTGAGGTTTCACCTTTGAGAGTCTTGGTCTTTTTTTTCATTCCCACGTAAGACCAAACTTCGTCGCATTCGACCTCCGAGACTTTCAACCCCTGAATCCGATCCAGCATAAGAGCTTCGCACTTGCGGCCAGCAATGGTCAGAAGGTTGAGGATAGTATCCCGGTGGACGCCAGTGAGCCGCTCAGTGCTTCGGACGCTGCAACCTTCGATTAGGTGCGACAAAACAGCCAGCGCCTTGCCTTCGGCCAGCCGCGAGTTATCCAGAGTCTTAACCTTCGGAGCCTGAAAGGTAATCGCGCAGGACAAGCAACGGAAACGCTGATTACCTTTTCTATCTTTTCCGAACTTCTTAGCGGGTGATTCACAAGTTGGACAATTCATGGCTGCTTTCTCCTTAGCAACACAATTATACTTAGGCGGCTGGCCAGTGTCAAGAAAAATCTTGCGTAGTGTTCCGCTGTATGGCACAATCGTTCCATGGATAAGGTTAATCGTTACCTAAATGAGGTATTTCGTATCGTCAGTGGGGCACTTCGACTCGATATTGATAAGGTTCGTAACTATACGGCATTCTTGGCGGACAAGCTTGAAGAGGCGGGGGACAAAGATTCCGCGTCTCGTTTGCGAAAGCTACTCGAAGAATCAGACCATGAACTTCGTCCGGCGGGTCTCTCAGTCGCGCGAGCCTTGCCCGTCGATGCTGAAAGCCGTTTCCCATTGGTAGAGCGCGTCGATTTGAAGACTGTTCGCGAACCGCCAGTACTGTTAACAGACCAGCAGAAAAACGTTGTACAGGAATTCTTGAGCGTGGCTAAGTGCCATGCTCAAATCGAAGAGGACAGCTTGTCGGCGTCGCTGAGTTTGCTCTTATACGGACCACCAGGTTGCGGAAAGAGTCGCCTAGCTCGCGACATAGCTCTCGAACTTGGACTCCCCCTTTACGTCGCCCGGTTGGACGGTTTGATTTCCTCATTTCTGGGTAGCACATCAAAAAATATTCGGGCGTTATTCGAATTTGCTTCGCGCACACCATGCGTGATGTTTTTGGATGAGTTTGACGCAATAGCAAAGCTACGGGGAGACACGCAGGAGATGGGCGAACTCAAGAGGGTCGTCAACAGCTTCGTGCAGAATCTGGACACTATCGCAAGGCACTCGATATTGATAGCTGCGACCAATCATGAAGAACTGCTTGATTCGGCAGTCTGGCGGCGGTTTAGTTATAGGATCGAATTCTCGTTTCCTTCCTCTGATATTCGAGCAGCAATGTGGGCGCAGTTCCTAAAGCCTCTACCGTTCTCTAAAAAGGAGATTGAACTTCTGGTTGATTTATCTGAGGGATTCTCAGGTTCTGATATTAGTGACGTTTGCACACGCTTGCATCGGCGACGAATGGTCACAAGAGAACAACCGCGACTACACGATGCTTTTTTGGCTCTTCAAAATCTAGCGATTGGTGAGGGGGAGGAGCGGCGATTTCTCGCCAAATTGAAAAACAAACCCGCCGAAGATATTCCGAAAGTGCTTCGCGCGAGAGATTCGAAACGTTACAGCTTTGGGGCGATATCTCAGTTGTTAGGTGTATCCCGAACAACTGCATCACGCTGGTCAACCGAGGGAGTAATTGAAGATGGCGAACGATGACCGCAGAACCGAACGTCTGCCTATAAAAATCATGCTACCGGAACAGTATGTCCTGCGCCGTGACGAAAGCCGCCGTGGTAAGCCAAAACCATTCGTGGAGGTAGATCAGGAATATCGCGCGCGGTTAAAAACGGAAGTCTCGGCAATACGACAACTAGTACTGACGCAAGCCAAGAACGTGGACACTGTCCCCGTTCGCGTAAGACTTCGCAAAAGAGCAGCGGCAAAAAGTCATCGTCCAGAAACCCTATTCTCGGATGATTCCTGCCCAATCATTGGCGCTGGCAGACTAGGTGAAATCTTCGTAAGGGCAACAACCACCGGATTAGATCGACTCGCTTATGAGATTGAGCACAACGATTCGAAACAGATGGTGAAGGAATTGTCAGCCGTTGAACTTATAGAACCTATCACGCCGCAGTTTAGACGGAAAAACCGATCATCGGAGGATATTCTAAAGGATAGTCCACTGCGCGAAAAGCGATTCGTTGTACACATAAGACTGTTTAACTTTGGACCAGAGGATCAAGAACAGCATGTTAAGAATTTTCGCACTCTCTGCAAGAAGCGCAACCTAACCGCCGATCATGATGGTTATTCAAGATCGAGCCAAATATTCGCCGTCCGATGTAACAAAGTGTCGGATGTGGAAGCCGTATCTCACACGCTCGGCGTGCAATCGGTTATGCCGATGCCTCTCATTCGTGACCTACGGCCGCAAATGCTCAATCTACGCGGCCTGCCCGCCTTGCCAACCGCCGATCAGGTCGAAGGCGATTTTCCAGTAGTGGTTGTAGTTGATAGCGGTGTATCAGATACCGTCTCGGGCCTCAACACTTGGATCGCGGGTAGAGATTCGTCGGTTGCGAAAAAATATCGTAATCCGACACACGGCACATTCGTGGCTGGACTGATATGTTGGCCCGCTCAGCTCAACCCAACACTTGCTGGAATCGACAATAGTCCATGCGGAGTTTTTGATTTGCAGGTCATGCCAAATCTTGATCCCGCCAAGGGCGACACAGAGTCCATTACGGAGCAACAGTTCCTGATAACGCTGAAGACGGCTCTGGATCAATACGCGAATCGCTACAGAGTTTGGAATCTCTCGATTGGCACTAATGAAGTGTGTTCGCTAGATGAATTCTCCAGCTTTGGCGGACAGCTTGATGACTTACAGGAACGCTACAAGGTTTCGTTTGTCGTTAGCGCGGGTAATTATGAAAAGCCGCCCTTGCTGTCCTATCCAAGAGTCGGATCTCATCTAAAGGATGGAAGAGTCACAAGCCCCGCCGACAGTGTGTTGGCAATTACGGTAGGTGCGATTTCACATGTAGACAACCCAAATGGCGGGCCAAAAAGAAATGAGCCTTCGGCGTTTTCGAGGCATGGTGCCGGACCGAACTACATAATTAAACCTGATTTAGTTCATTACGGGGGGAGTTGCTCGACGAATCTAGCCAGTAGGAGTGGGATTCGCTCGATAGCTGGAGACAGTTCGGCTGAGGATTTAGGTACGAGTTTCGCTACACCACTCGTCTCACGGACGCTAGCACAGATATATCATCAGATAACTCCGACGCCGTCTCCTACTCTTGCAAGAGCGTTGTTAACGCATCACGCGCGAGATCCAAGGAACGGAGGGCGCGTACCAGACGGTCAAGAAAACTTTTTCGGATTCGGGATGCCGCTAAATCCTCCTTACTGTTTGGAGTGTACGCCGTACAGTGCAACTCTGGTTTTCGAAGATGTACTTCGAGCCAGAAATTATCAGGAATGGGACGACTTTCCGTATCCCTCCTCATTGCAGCGCGACGGGCGATACTATGGTGATATCTGGATGACAGTGGCTTTTGCTCCAGCGCGCGGGCCTCAATGGGGCACTGAATACTGCGAGTCACACATTGATGCGAGTTTTGGCGTTTTCAAATGGGTAACGAAGAAAGACAAGACGAAGATATTAAAGTACAACGGCCTCGTTCCGCCAGAACATAAAAACCTGGGACAGCTCTATGAGGAATATCAGGTTGAATATCTACGCAAGTGGGCACCCGTTCGAACATACTTTGGATCACTCGGTAAGGGCGGAGAGCGCGGTGAAAAGTGGAGATTGCGAGTGAAGCTTCTTACACGCCACAATATACAAAACAGACAGCCTTCAAAACCACAGCCGTATTGCTTGATTGTGACTATTGCTGATCCTCAGAAGAAGGCGAAGGTATACGACGAGATGGTTAGAATAATCCAAGCTCGATACAAAACAGAGAATTTGGTTCTGCGAGCGGCAGCGAGAATTCGAACTAAGACTTAGGATTGCTTGGACTTCGTTTTGGACCACCTAGTATTTGCTGCTTTTCGAGCAATGGCCTTACGCTTTTGTGCGGACAGATTCTGTGCGCGGATTTGTCCGCCTTTGGCACCACCCTTTAGACCTGATAAGACGGCCTTTGGGTCTTTGCCTTGCTCTCTGATGGCTTCGGGATCGTGCTTCGCTATGATTTGATCCAAAACAGACCGGGCGAATTCGTTGGGGTCTTTCTCTGACATGCACCGATCATATCATGCGGTCAAGCGTTCGGTGTAGAATTCTGATTTTCAGCAACACACTAATAGGACACTACCAGGCGCTGCGAGGCATGTCAATTTGGAGGCGTTTAGCGTACCAACTTTGGTTGGGCTCTTTCTTGCCGAACGAAGGTTCGACTAAAGTCGGTACTCTGAACGCTGCTTATCAGAGTCGGGCGCCACCGAGCGGTTTGAGCGTTTCGGCGTTTTGGCTGGGTCGTGCCCGTTAATCATCTCCAAGATGCCGAAGCCCACACAATTCGCGTGATATTCTTACAGGCCATGGCAGGCCAAATGGACACTCGCTTTCGGCTAATCGGTTTGTTGCCGCTCTGTTTCTTTCTGGCCCAGGCGATCCATTACTGGCGAGTCGGTGGGATTGGTAATTTGCTTTGGATGTGCAACGTTGGGAATCTGCTCCTTGCGATCGGTCTCTTCCTGAATCATCGTGAGCTAATCAGGGCGACGGCCATCTGGACAATTCCCGGTTTGTTGATCTGGTTTCGTTATGTTCTGTTGGAATATGATTTCATAGTCTCATCCGCGCTGGCGCATGTAGGCGGAATCGTCGTGGCTTTGATCGTACTGCGGCGGGTGCGGATGGACCGGATCGCCTGGTTCTACGCTTTCGTCTGGTACTTGTTTATGCAGCTCGCATCGCATTTGGCTACTGATCCCAGATTGAACGTGAATGTCGCTCATCGTATTCAAACCGGATGGAAGAATGCCTTCAGCAGCTACTGGAAATTCTGGATCGTAATGACGATGCTCACGGCCTTCTGTTTGTGGGCTACTGGACTAATTCTGTCCTGGATTTGGCCCGCACGCGAAACGGAACCGCTTGCGGTAACAAGCGGGTAAACGCGCGATCCTCGGGTTTATTTCAGCACCGCCGCTTGCGGACTCAAAATCAACAAGTGCCATCGCGAAAACGTTTTGATTAGCTCGCTGCGCAGACTTACATACGCAGTTTCAATATAGAGTCTGTCAGCCGCCGGCCACTCGAGGCGCACGATCGGATTATAAGAAACCGGCAGCGCCGCGGCCGTCGCCGGGATGGATGGCGCGGCGCTTGTCTTATTAGGCGAATCCGCCGGCTTACTCTTCCCCGGCGCGGATTTATCGTCAAAGGTCGCCGAGGCCGCCACCAGTCGCTCACGCAGTTGAATGCGGGCCTGCGTCGGCGCTTTGCTCGCAGCGTCGTAAATTCCGACATCAACCCCAAACGCGGTTGCTACCTTTGAAGAATCGGGCGACCAGACGGGCGGGGCTTCGGCCAGCGAATCATCCAGCAGACGCTCGGTACCGTCCAGAGAGATCAGCCGTGGCCGGCCCGCCGGAGTTTTGAATTCTTTCTCACGCGCTTGCCATTCGCTTTCCCGGCACGCCAACGCGACCAACGAATGAGCGTCAGGCGCCCATGAAAGCGCAAAATAGATCAATCCATCGCGGGTAGTCAGCGGCTTGAGGTCGTAACCGTCCCGATTGCACAGATAGATCTGCTCCGTGCCGAAAACTGCCAGCGGAGCAAACGCGGGCGCCACCGATGGAGCGGCCACAGGCCCCAGCGGCGTGGGGGAAGGTATGTCCGGACCGCTCTGTTCGATTGGGCTGGGACTCGGTTGGGCCTGCAAACTCTTGCGACCCACAAAAGCAATCAAGCTACTGTCAGCCGACCAGGCCACCGAATCCTGGAACACCACGGCGAGTTCAGGTGGAGTTACGTCGCGTAGGAAATTGCCGTCGGACGAATACAGATCAATGCGAAAAGTCTGGGTCGGTTCGTCGGTCGTATTGTAGAGCGCCAGCGCCCGTTGATTATCTGGCGACGCGACCGTGCGCACCAGAGCGTAATCCGGATGGCGCTTGTCAAAGTCCTCTTGAATGGCCGGGATGATCGTCTTTGCTTCATCGGCGATCAGTGCGGCGTCTGGTTGGATATCCGCCTGAAAACTGAAAGCCAACCGCCGCGCGGGAACATCCCGCAACTGTCGCGGTCGCACCCCTTGTGATTCGCTTTCGCTGCGGCACGCGAGGGTGATTAGGAGCAGCACCACGCTGAGCAATGAGACAAACATCGACGATCTGGAAGAAAAAGGGCGAGAGGGTTGGACGCGCCGGCGGATCGGCCGCGGCCGAACCTGCGACGAAGAATCTTTGGCGTTGCTCAAGCCTCCAAACATCCGGTGTGATCTTAGGAAGCCGTTATTCTGCTGTCAACAGCATGCAAGGTACCGGGTCAATTTGAAATCTGAAGCCAGCTGTTAATGAGATCTTTTTCTCATCTCAAACTGACCACGCTTGAGCTATCGTTGTCGGCTGAGTAATCAGCAGCCACCCGGCTGTGCCGTCGGTTAGGACCTCTCCAGCCAGCGAGACATCAAGGGCGAAAAGTGCGCGAATCGTGCTTCGTGGCGAAAGATGATCTTCGTCTGACGCGTCATCATCTACGCAGTTGTGCTCGACGGCTCGCGCCAGCCGGCGCGGCAGCGGTTCCCAACTCGGAGTTTCCTTGATGAACTGGCGGGCCGCCAACATGCCGACCAGATCGCACGAGAGTTCTTCGGCCCGCTGTCCCTGGATTCGTAATCCCGTGCGGGCAGCCGCGCGCCGGGCAATAGCGCGAAACAGCGGCCGCAGCGAATCGGCCTGACCACTGGCGATGTGCGTCAGCTCGTGGGCCAGTACGCTGATCATGGCTTCGTCGGATCGCAGACCTGCAAGAAAGATTGTGCCGAATTCGATCGTGCGCGGTTCGCGCAAGAGGACCGATGCGTTGTCCCGAGAATCCACGTCAGGGCGGACGCGACGCACAGCCTCGACCCGCGCGGTCGCCGCATTGACTCGGGCTCGAGCGGCTGCGCTTCCATAGAGATCATATTCCTTTGCCAACTCAACGATTGTACTGATGACCAGTCTTCTGGTGGTGGGCAACACGCGCTCAGCACGCCGCAGGCCAGCCACGGCGTCAGGATGGCCGACCGGCAAAGACGGCCGCGCCTGCATTTCGTCAATCGCCATGCTGCTGAACGGATCGCGAATCCGCTCAGCACAGGTCTGGCCGATGGCCCGTTCGACCACGCGGCGATCCGCCGCGGTGAACGCCTCGCGCTCGGCTGATGAATGCGCACCGTTTCTTGAAACGCGCCGGCCTTGCCCAAAGGAGGGAGGCGATCCAACCTGGGCGAGGAGCAAGGCCGCCAGCGCCAGGGACAAGTATTGAAATTTGCGTGTGAGCGTGGCGCGGGCGTCCCGCCCCTGAATCACGCGCAGGATGTGCGTGCCATGATCGCTGGAACTCTTTTCTCTCAAGTTACTTATGACGCCACTCCGGTTTTCGCTTTTCCATAAATGAACGCACGCCTTCGTGTGCGTCTTCAGTCTTCATCAGCTCGTGCAAATACAGATTTTCGACTTCAGTCAGAGCTGATTGAAAACTGGTTTGGCCTCCGAGATCAAGCGCGGCCCGGGTCATCGCCAAAGCCGAGGCGGAAAGATCCCTCAACTTTGCCAGCACGCTCTGCAACTTCGGATCGAGTTCCGCGCCTGGCACTACATAGTTCACCAGACCCAGGCGCAGGGCTTCGGCGGAGTCGATCATATCGCCCAACATGATCAGTTCACGCGCACGTTTTTCGCCGATAATGCGCGGCAGCAGGATTGCCGCCACCGGCGGAAACACGCCCAGCTTGATCTCCGGTTGTCCAAAGCGGGCCCGCTCGCTGGCAATCACGATATCGCACGCTGCCACCAACTCGCAGCCGCCACCTAACGCCGGCCCATCGACGACCGCGATCACCGGCCGCGAGATTTGCGCCAACAGGCGAAACACGGAATGAAACGAATCGAGCATTTGAAAGACAGTTTCGGGCGCGTGCTCTTCCACGGCAACGCCGGCGCTAAAGGCCCGAGTGTCCGGCGTGGCGTCGAAGACCATCGCAGCGAGATCCCGCAGTGGCAGGCACTCGTTCAATGCCTGGCCAATCTCGCGCATCATCGCAATGTCAAAGACGTTGAGCGGCGGCCGCGCGAAAGTGATTCGCGCGATGCGATCGTCGATTCTAAAGTTGATGTGCTGGAATTCTTTCGTCATCTAATGTAGCGCAAGTTGTTAAACTTGCGTTCTGCCTGATGATAGTTCGCGCAAGTTACCAACTTGCGCTACACCTACTCACGCCAATGCGCGCTCGTCCAGTATTGCGGGTCAAAGACTTTGCTGTCGAGCGTGGGATTGGCGCGCATCTCAGAATACTCTTCAGTCGTACGAATTTGATCGTCGATCTTGAAAATGACTTCCGGCGCCATCCATCCACCGCCGAGTCGCTGATACTTGTTGAATTGCGTCTCCTGCGTCTGCGTTCCGTCTTTCCCAGCCGGGCGCAGCATCCGGACAAAGTAAAGATTCTTCTGATCGATCCAGAACTGCGGCGAATGCAGATCGCCCGCTTTTGCTCCTGCCACATAGACGGGCCGTCCTCGCCAGGTGTCTTCGCGCAGAATAGAAAGATCAAACTTGAGAGCTTTGAGTGTTTCTATAACATCAGCGGCCGGCAGTTTGTATATATCAAAGCCAAGAATCATCAACGGATGAACGTAAGGCCGCGAGGTTTCCTGCTTGCCGTCTTTAAAGGTGAAAATCTTTCGGTCGGTGAAAGGAATACCATTGCCTTCTTTTACCGGCGTAAAGTCGATGCGCAGGGATCCAGGCACCGAAAGCGCTTCGTACCAGGTCGAGATCTTTTTGTTTCCGTCTTTGTCATAGTCGGTGGTCTTCTGCACGAAGGTCGCGGTCCGGTACCACGACTTGCCGTACTTCTTCTGCATGGCCTGAACCAAATCTTCGGTGCTTATCACTGCGGTGGCATAAGTCGCTGGCGTAAGACTCATCATCAGGGCAATCAGCAATGCGCTAAGGTAGAGTTTTAGTTTCATCCTGCATCCCAGATTTTGAGTTAATGACTCATCTCAACTTCGGCGTGAAGGCGTGTCAAAGGTGTCGGCTCGATCTGTATTGACTATCAACTCGGTCTAGTACGGATAAGAATCATCGGGCGTGCCAGTACTTCTCAAGCGCTTCTTGGAAGGCAGAAATTCCGTTTGGAAGCAAAACGGGATCGATCTTCTTTCCTGCTAGTACCTCCGGGCCTTTCAAATGATAGAGCGGCTGGTTGATGTGATTATCCGGCGCGATCGCAAATCCTTTATTGAAATTGACCTCCAGAGTCTTCCCCAATAACTTATCTTTGGCGAACGTATAGGCGATTATGTGCGTGTATACAGCCCTCATCTTCTGCTCATCCGTGGCGGGCTCCAGGGGACCGGCGAGCGGCGTCTTCTCCCCTGAAAAGTTGATAACATCCTTTTGGAACCAACTGACTGCGTCCGTATCCATGAACAAGAGAATGATATTGGTTGACTCTTGTCCGACAGACGTAAGTTCAAATTCTACTAGACCCCCAAAATTATAGTAAGAGGGCAAGGTCCAGTTCGCGCCTTGTCGGGCACTGGCAACGCCGCGACCTTTAATCCCTTTTCCCATTATTAGCTTCATAGTTGTGACGTTCGGAAATACGACGATGGCGTGCGCTTTATCGATGATCTCCCTCGGAATTCCACCTGAAGTTAGCTCGGTAACCTGAGCGACGATTTTGGCAGAGTCCTGCGATCGTCTAATGGCATCGGAGAACTTTTGAGTGCCACCCCCTTGTGCGGATATCAGGGATGGAAGCGCAATCACAAGGAAGATAGCGAACGCGCCCCGAACCGTAGGTTTCATGATTTAATCTCCAGTTTTAAGCATTGGAATCTTAACCCCTTTTTCGTGGGCAGTCTCGATCGCTGCTTCATAACCCGCATCAACATGCCGAGCGATGCCAGTTCCCGGATCGTTTGTCAGCACGCGATTCAAGCGCTTCGATGCTTCATCAGTTCCGTCGGCAACAGAAACCTGACCTGCATGCAGCGAGTAACCAATCCCTACGCCACCGCCATGATGAAACGAGACCCAGCTGGCGCCGCTCGCTGTGTTCAAGAGCGCATTGAGAATTGGCCAGTCAGCCACGGCGTCCGAACCATCCTTCATTGCCTCGGTTTCGCGATAGGGAGAAGCAACCGATCCGGTGTCGAGATGATCGCGGCCTATTGCGATGGGCGCTTTCAGATCGCCGCGGCGAACCAGTTCATTAATAGCTTCGCCCATTTCAGCGCGCTCGCCATAGCCGAGCCAGCAGATTCGCGCCGGCAATCCCTGGAATTGCACGCGCTCGCGCGCCAGCCGCAGCCAGCGATTTAAGGTTTCGTCTTCAGGAAAAAGTTCCAGCGCGAGATCGTCAGTCTTTTGAATATCATTAGGATCGCCCGAGAGCGCCACCCAGCGAAAGGGACCCTTGCCTTCGCAGAACAGTGGCCGAATGTATTCGGGCACGAACCCTGGAATCTCAAAAGCGTTTTTCACGCCGGCGTCAAACGCCATCTTGCGAATGTTGTTGCCGTAATCAAACGCGATCGTGCCCGACCGCTGCAAGGCGAGCATTGCCTCAACATGAACAGCCATCGATTCCATGGCGCGTCCGGTATAAGCGCGCGGATCGGTGCGCCGCAATTCAACAGCATCTTCCAGAGTCAGTCCGGCCGGGACGTACCCATTCAAAGGATCGTGGGCGCTGGTTTGATCTGTGACTGCGTCAACTTTGATTCCGCGACGGACGATTTCGGGAAGCAGCTCAGCGCAATTGCCAACCAGGCCGACTGAAACAGCTTTCTTCTGCTCGCGTGCACCTTCACAAATGTCGAGCGCCTCTTCCAGAGTCAGTGCCATGCGATCGCAGTAGCCGCTGAGTACACGACGTTCAATTCGCGCCGGATCGACTTCAATGCCCAGAAAGACCGCGCCGTTTAGAGTTGCCGCCAAAGGCTGCGCGCCACCCATGCCGCCCAGACCGCCGGAGAGCAAGAGCCGGCCGGAAAGATTCCCGCCGAAATGTCTGTCGGCCATCGATGCGAAAGTCTCGAACGTACCCTGCACGATCCCTTGCGTGCCTATATAGATCCAACTTCCCGCGGTCATCTGGCCGTACATCATCAGACCTTTGCGTTCGAGTTCGTGGAAATGTTCCCAGTTGGCCCAGGCTCCGACCAGATTCGAATTGGCGATCAGGACTCGGGGTGCGTATTCGTGGGTCCGAAAAATTCCGACCGGCTTTCCTGACTGGACCAGCAAGGTTTCGTCATTTTCGAGGTTCTGAAGTGACCGCACGATTGCATCGAATGATTCCCAATTGCGCGCAGCTTTGCCGGCGCCGCCATAGACGATCAGGTCCTCCGGCCGTTCAGCCACTTCGGGATCGAGATTGTTCATCAGGCAGCGCAGCGCCGCTTCCTGATGCCAGCCCTTGCAGTTGAGTTTTGCGCCGCGAGGCGCGCGAATAGTTCTCGCGCTCATAGGACGAGCATCTTACCTGATTGATCAGACATTTTCATCGTGGTCAGTTTGCAGAATGTCCTGGTTCTAAGAGGTTACCTTATCAGTTAAGGCGATCCGCGAAATACACCAAAACGTAAAGTTTTGTTCGTGCAGTTTCGTGTGAGTTCGTGGATCGTTCTCATCAAGGTTCTTTGGGATGAGGTCAGTATCGGGAGCGGTAGCGACCGGGTCACACGTTGGGGGTCTCGACCGTTGCGTAGGTTGAGACCCGGTCGCTACCGCTCCCGGTACTGACTCGATCGTCGTCAATCCGAATGTTCGGCCCCAAACAAAGAGGCGAACCCAAGCTTGCTTGAGTTCGCCTCCTCCCCGAAGACAAAGCAGGTCTATCTGCCGTTACCTGCTTTTAACGCGGTCCGGGGGTGCGTTCCTTGCCTCGTTCTTGCTTTTCGGTTTTGACAACGCTGCCGTCCAATGCATTGATCAGTACGTGTGTAATCACCGGATTTGAGTCGTCGCCAGAGATGATTATGGTGTGATAAAGAACCATCCCGTCCTTCGCCAGCTTTCCGGGTGCTTCCCAATGTTCGCCGACCAGACTGCACGCCAGTACCTTGCCTGGTTGCCGGCTGATAGCGATCTGAATTGCCTGCTCCATTGGAATTCTGGCCAGATTGACAAGGGCTGCCTGCATGGTTGCCTTAGCGCCCAGTTCGATCTGTTCGCGGCGGGCTCGCTCAGCTAATTCAGCTTTGACCTGAGAACCTGGCTCGGTGGCGCCTGCCATTTCTCGCTCGCGCTCTTCTCTGCGCCGGGCTTCATTCGCGCCCGCTTCCTTGCCGGCCTGGAATTCCTTCGATGGCTCCTGTGTGCGCGGCTCTTGTATGCCCGGCTCGAACGCGTCAAAATCGAGACCGCGCGTCAAGGCTGCTACTGCTACGCAAGGTACCGCCAGCAATAGCGCCGCTATCATTATTAACCAAGTACGTCCGCGGAACTTGAATATCTTTTTGCCTGGTTGCGACATAGTTCTTCCCTCCAAAAAGTTGACCCCGGCCATGCCCGTGGCCGTTGGTTCGGGGGCAGCTGAGACGCGCTCAAATGAAGCCCTCTCGTGCCCCGCTCCTAAAGATTTAGGACTATACGACCAGGCACCCGTCTTGTCAACTAAAGTTTTAGGAGGGTAGTGCCCTGATTTGGTGATGGAGTCAGTACCGAGAGCGGTAGCGACCGGGGTAAACAATTCGCGATCGTGATCTTACTAATAACTTAGACCCGGTCGCTACCACTCTCGGTGCTGCCTCCATGACACTCGAGAGAAATTAGGGATGGAATCTTGCTGCCGGAACTCCGCTGCGCTACTGTATAGACCTCGGCCCGAAGGAACTGTACTTGAGAGAGGTAGACAAAATGAGAGCATTCAAAGTTAGCCGGTCAGCTACTGGTTGCGTTCGTTCGCTGGCACTCTCACTTTCTTTCTTACTGGTATTCGGGCAGCTGCTCGCTTTCGCAACCCAGCGTAATCAGAAACGGAAGCACCAACAGTTGTCAGAGGATCAGCGTATTGCCCATGTGCTTTCGCGCCTGACGTTCGGAGCAAGGCCGGGCGATTTGGAACGGGTCAGGGCTATGGGCCTTGAGACATTTATCAATCAACAACTCGATCCGGATTCATTGGATGCCGGCGGAGTGATCGCCAGACTCAAGAAGTTGCCGACTTTAGGAATGGCCACACCCGTGATTATTGAACAGTACACGCCTCCGAAACCGGCAGTGGTTCCGTCACCGGCTCCGGCCAAATCCCCGGACGATCTGACTGTGCCGAAGCAGGTCGCACAGAACTCAACTAACTCTTTGAGTCAGACACCGCAGATCGCCAGTTCCAACACATCTATCATGCAATCCGAGATGCAGATGGATCTGAAGAAAGAAGCGGCGGGCAGAATCCCCGGGCTCCAGGAGAACATGAAAGCGTCGGATGCAATGGCGAAGCCCGGCGATGCGCAAAACAACAGCGCCACTCCGAAGCCGCCGCCGCCGCCAAAGAACCCGCAGATGGTAGTGACTGAGTTACAGCGGGCAAAGCTTCTGCGAGCAGTTTACAGCGAGCGGCAGTTGTACGAGATGATGGTCGACTTCTGGGAAAACCACTTCAGCATCTTCGCGAACAAAGACGACGATCGATACCTGCTGACCGGCTACGATCGCGAAACGATCCGTCCGTTTGCCATGGGACGATTTCGCGACTTGCTGGGCGCCACGGCCCACTCGCCGGCGATGCTGTTCTATCTTGATAACTGGCGATCCAGCGTGCCGCGGCCTTACGCGGCCACCAAGACCAAACCCGCGGGTGTGGATGGTGGACTCAACGAGAACTACGCGCGCGAGTTGATGGAATTGCACACGTTGGGCGTTGATGGCGGATATACCCAAAAGGATGTGCAGGAGATCGCGCGGTGCTTTACCGGCTGGACAATTCAAAAGCCGAATGAAGAGGGATTGTTTCTATATCGGCCGGGGCTGCACGACGACGGCGAGAAGGACGTCCTGGGTCACCGGATACTTCCCGGCGGCGGCCCGGCGGACGGCGAGCGGGTCCTCGATATTTTGGCCACGCATCCAGCGACCGCGCGTTTTATCGCGACCAAGTTGGCCCGCCGGTTTATCACAGACAATCCGCCACAGTCGATCATCGACCGCGCCGCGGCTATCTTCCTGAAAACGGATGGATCGATTCGTGAGACTTTGCGCGCGATCATCACGTCGCCGGAGTTCTTCTCCCCGACGGCGTATCGGGCCAAGATGCGCTCGCCGTTTGAGTTCGTAGCGGCGTCGATGCGCGCGCTTGATGCCGAGACCGATGGCGATCGGCCAGTGCTCGACGCCATCGGACGCATGGGTCAGCCAGTTTTTGGGCGCATCACCCCGGACGGTTATGCTGATCGAGCCGACCAGTGGCTCTCCAGTGGCGCAATGATAGCCCGCTTCAACTTTGCCAGCGCGCTGGCGACCAATCGCATCAAAGGCACTAAGATCGATCTGACGCGCCTCTTGGCCGGCCTGGATGAAGCAAAGAAAGACTCAGTCGCGACGAAGTTGATTCGCTTGACGGTTTCCGGCGACCTCTCCGATCGAACCCGAGCGGTTTTGGAAAAGACTATGCAGCCGGAAGCGGCGTCTGGCCCGGCGCCGGCGACGAAACAGGGCGCGAACGTGGCAGTTGGATATGATGCGAATGCGGAGGCAAAACCTTCGAATCCGCCGCCTTATGTTCCGGAATTAATCACGCTCTTGATTGGCTCGCCGGAGTTTCAGCAGCGATAAATGCGCGCCTCACCGTCGGCTCAAAACCAATCGCAACTCTTGCCAACTTTTTCTCCCTCTCCCTTTGGGAGAGGGTCGGGGAGAGGGCGTGAGTGTCGGACATATGCGTGGCGTCACTTGTGGTTGCGATCAGTCTCTCGAGTCCTCACGCTTATTCAAGCTGGAGCGCTTAACCAGAACGATCCGAGCGGACAAGTCCGCCCTCTAAACAAGAAAGAAAAGAGATCTCGCACTTCGCGCCAGAAGTTTGTCCTCGTCCTATGCGCCGTGGTCCTATGCGCCGTGATTATTGCGCTGCACCCCCTTACGGTCCTGAGTCAGCACAACAAGCGTATCCCTACTGCCACTGTCACCGTCAATTTCACACCTGGACAGCCGGCGAATCGATTTACTCCTGCTCACGCCCTCGGTGCGGCGGTTGACGGTCACGACAAAGGGGTCATCGATCTCCAGCTGACTGCTCCAAACATTCAGGCGATGCTGTCGGCCGGCTTGAAGTCTTTGAGTTACCGTCTGCGCACAGAACTGGCAAACGATGCATGGCATTGGAATCCTGAGGGCCAATGGAGCGACGGAAACAATAAACGAGGGTACTGGACCTCCGGCAACAAATCTGTCGGGCCGATTGAGCTCTCATACGGATACCGTCTGCCGCGCAGAGGCAACACAATCGATCAGGCCAACGACGACGGTTATTCGCGACTGGACGATGGTGACCGGCAGAGCTTTTGGAAGAGTAATCCTTATCTGGATCGCGCGTTCACCTCTGAGAGTAATTCACTACATCCGCAGTGGATCGTAATCGAGTTCGAAAAGCCTGAGTTGGTCAATACAGTGCGTCTGGCCTGGGGTCAGCCGTTTGCGACACACTATCAAATTCAATACGGTAATTTTGATGACGTGAGCGACATCGCCCTGAGTCCGACGGTCGCGTGGCAGGACTTTCCTCGCGGAGCGATTCACGACGGTCGTGGTGGCGAAGTTTCACTGCTGCTGTCGCCGACGCCCATCAGGGCCCGTTGGCTCCGCATCCTGATGACAGAGTCATCACACACAAAGCTGGAAGTGTCGGCCAACGGCACAGATGATCTTCGCGACCGACTGGGCTTTGCGGTGCGCGAGCTTTACGCGGGTGTAATCAATGCCAAGGGCGAGTTTCGGGATCTCGTTCGTCACGGCGCCAGCCGGCGCGGACAAACAATTATCCATGTTTCGTCGACCGACCCCTGGCATCAGGAGTCCGATCTCGATGCCGGCGTCGAACAGCCCGGTTTTGATCGAATCTTCCGGGACGGTCTGACGAATGGCTTGCCTATGCTTTTGCCGACTGGATTGCTTTACGACGAACCTGAGAACGCGGCGAACGAGATTCGGTATTTGCGCGCACGCGGCTACAACCTTGATCGCGTTGAGTTGGGCGAAGAGCCGGACGGCCAATACATTACACCCGAAGATTTTGGGGCGCTCTACCTCGAGTGGGCAGACGCGATTCATCGGGTTGATCCAACTTTGAAACTGGGCGGTCCGAGCTTTCAGGAGATTATTCCCGCGGATCTGACGAGCAGGATTCGTCTCGGCAACAGTGCCTGGCTGGCGCGGTTTCTTCAATACCTGAAACGCCGCGGCCGCGCGGCAGACTATTCGTTCTTTTCGTTTGAGTGGTATCCATTCGATGACGTCTGCGAGCCGGTGGCGCCGCAACTTGCGAATGCGCCCTCACTGCTTGAAGATGCGCTGCATGATATGGAACAGCGTGGTTTGTCCCGGCGGATACCCTGGATCATTTCTGAGTACGGATACTCGGCCTTCGCTGCGCGGGCGGAAATCAGCATTGAAGGCGCGTTACTGAACGCGGACATCGTGGGAAAGTTTCTTGAGCTCGGCGGCGATCAGGCTTTTCTGTTTGGTTACACCCCCGGCTACGTCGATCGCGATTTTCCCTGCACCGCTGGTAATAATATGTTGTTTTCAATGAATGACGATGGAAGTGTCGGCCATCGCTTCGCCACTTACTTTGGCGCGCGTTTGCTGACCCAGGAATGGTTGCAGCCGGGAAATGAGGTTCACGAGATCTATCCGGCGACGTCCAACGTCCGCAACGCAGAGGGCGAAGAATTGATTACCGCTTATGCGGTGCATCGTCCTGACGGCCTCTGGTCGGTGCTGCTGATTAATAAAGATCCGAGGCGCGCTTTCCAAACGGACGTTATCTTTCGCAATCCACTATCACGTTCCACCGGTGGTTTTCTCGGAAGGGTCGATACCTTCCAATATTCCAGTAAGCAGTACGTTCTCGGCGGTACGGCGACGAATCCCTTTCCCGTTCGAGCTGACGACCCTGATCACAAGCTGATCCAATCATCCGATCCAAAACCGAGACTAATCTCATTGCCTCCCTATTCGCTGACAGTGATTCGTGGCGCTAATAAGAAGTGAAGCTAACTCAAATCCACTAGTACCAAGCGTTGACATCAGTCATCCTGCGGGCGTACTTTGCATGCAGCCCCGTAAGACCAATGGTTCGTCAGGCTCCCCGTCTCGTCAACCTGCAACCGAAAGGTGGTTCTTATGCTTAGAGACTCCTGTTTCATCCCTGCAAACTTAAGGCGCGCACTAACGGTCATGTTGTTCTGTTGTGTCTTTGGTGTCAGCCTGATTCATGCCCAGGAGGCAGCCACGCCAAAGAGGGTGCTGGATTTTGAAGGTAATAAGATTTTCTCAAAGGCAGAATTGCTTGAAGTAGCCAACAGATGTCTGGCCGGATATTCCAAGGCTAAGGATGACAACGAGCCCCTCGAGTATTGCTTATATAGGGTCCGGCAATCCATGTTCGCGAAGGGTTACCTGCAAGCGCAATTAGGCAAACCCGTGCAGGAACAGACGGACAATGGTCCCCGGACTATTGTCTCAGTCAAAGAAGGACCGATGTTCCGTCTGGGCGAGGTGGAAATCAGCGGCTCAAGAGTCCTCGCGCCAGCCCAAATTCGCGAAATGTTCGAATTGAAAAGCGGAGATGTAGCCGATGGCGACAGGATTTCCGATTGGATTTATGAAAGGGTAAAGAAGGTCTATGCGAACCTGGGATGTATTCAGTACACCGCCGAGATCCAGCCTAAGTTCCATCGCAAAGATGACGCCAGTGAAGGCGTAGTTGATCTTGCAGTAAACATCGACGAAGGGTCTGCCTTTACAATTGCTTCGATCAAATTCGTAGGAAGTGAAAATGTTCCGCGAGACGTTCTGCTACGGGAAATGACCGTCAGGAACGGCGATGTCTACAGCCAGGATCTATTCGAGAACAGCTTGCTCCGATTAAGCCAGAGCGGCCAATTCGAAACGATCGATGCCGACAAGGACGTAGATTGGAGCATGGACAAGCAAGGTCCGAGAGTGACTCTGACGATCCATCTGAAGAAGAGACTGCCAGGAGCGGCAGCATTGGCCCCGCAACCTCGGCCAATTGGACAAGTGATTGCTATTCAACCGCGTTGAGTTCGCCGTCAGATTAATTCATCAAACTCGCTGTCTCGAATTGCAGTGGCGATCAACTGAATCTCACCCGACATTGCTCGATCGCTCGTAAGACGCGTCACGTGCCGGCGGACGGTGTCATAAGCTTGCTTTACTCCGCGGCCTGGTTGCAGGGGCGTGCGGTATTCCAAACCTTCAGCGGCCGTAATCAATTCGATCGCCGTAATTAATTCCGCGTTGTCGACGATTGAGCGCAGCTTGGTTGCCCCGGTCATCCCCATCGAGACGTGATCTTCTTTGCCGCCGTCGGTGGGCACGTTGTCGATGCTCGCCGGATGCGCCAGGACTTTGGCTTCGTTCAAGAGCGCCGCCGCTACTATCTGCATCATCATTAATCCGGACCCAACGCCCGGTTTCGCTGATAGAAACGGCGGCAGGCCTTCATTCGAATCAGGATTCACCAGTCGATCCACGCGGCGCTCGGTAATGCTCATCAAATCGGTCATCGCGATCGCTGCATAGTCGAAGGCGAGCGCCAGGGGCGCACCATGAAAGTTACCGCCTGACAGGACCTCACCAGTTTCCGCAAAGACCAAAGGGTTGTCGGTGGCGCTGCCGGTTTCGATCTCAACCACCTCGCGTGCATGTTGAATCGCACCGCGGATCGCGCCGTGCACCTGCGGCATACATCTGAGCGAGTAAGCATCCTGCACGCGCGGATCGTTTTCCAGATGCGACTGCCGAATCTGACTATCGCGAAGTAGCTCCCGCAAATGCGCGGCAACCGCCATCTGTCCGGCGTGCGGGCGCGCCGCGTGGATGCGTTCATCGAAAGCGACCGGCGTTCCGCGCACTGCTTCCAGGGTCATCGCGCCGGCCACATCAGCCAGAAAGGTAACTCTTTCGGCGCGGTGTAGTGCGAGGCCGCCGACGGCGCACATCGCCTGGGTGCCATTGAGCAATGCGATCCCTTCTTTTACTTCCAGTTGGACTGGTTCGATTTCAGCTCGCTGTAAAGCTTCGCGTCCCGGCAATCTCTCATCATGATAAAAAGCTTCGCCTTCGCCGATTACGGTCAGGGCGAGATGAGCGAGGGGAGCAAGGTCTCCGCTCGCTCCGACCGAGCCTTTCTCTGGAATCACCGGTGTGACACCTCGCTCGATCATCGCGATTAAGGTTTCAAGCAGAACGGGCCGGCAGCCACTAAACCCCTCGGCCAGTACGTTGGCGCGCAAGAGCAACATGGCGCGGGCTTCGGCTTCAGAGAGCGGCGTACCGAGCCCGCAGGAGTGACTGCGTACAAGGTTAAGCTGCAGTTCGCGCAGTTGCGATCGTTCGATGTGGACGTCTGAGAGTTTACCAAAGCCGGTGTTGACGCCGTAGACGGTGCGGCCTTCTGCGACGATTTGCTCGACGACTTTCCGCGATTGCTCGACACGAGCGCGTGCAGCCGCGGCGAGTGAGACTTGTTCAGTGCCGCTCGCGACCGCAGCAATCTGCGCGAGCGAGAGTCTCTGACCATTAAGTGCAAGCATGGTTAGAAGGTAAAAGGAAAAAGAAAAAAAGGTACCGGCACGAAAACTTACTGATATCTCCAGATTTTCTCACTACGAATAAGTAGATCTGGTGTTCGGTTGCTCTAATCTTCGGTCCCGGAGGGGGCAAATGTCTATAGAACCAAAGCCCAAGGAACATTAAGCTCCGAAGGAGCGAAATATTTGCTTTGCTGAAAAGCACATTGCGCTCCTTCGGAGCTAAAAGCGCTCTATCCGCGAACCTGGGCTATAAACACTTGGCCGCTCTTCGGCCAGGACATAATCTTTTGTGACACCGCGAACTCTTGTTGTCTTGTCTTTATTTTCTGCTCACTTGATCACGCGATCCGCAGTCTCCGAAACATGTATCCTTCGCTCAGGTGTCTGGGTAATGTCGATTTTCCTGAATTCGCCGGTGCCACCGCCGCGCAAGCGGTGTCGAGCGCGCTTGGCGCGGCGCACGGTTGCTCGTCCGCCCGAAGCCGCCGCCGCCTTGGTCCAGCTGCTCATGCGCTGGAGCGGATGGAGCGAAAACTGGTGCCGCGGGAGGACTTCGCCCGTAGCTTTGCGCAGTCTGATGGTTCCAACTGCGAACATGAAAATCGCCATGTTAAAAATAAAGCCTGCGATAAAAACGATCCCACCGGGAACGAGTCCTACCGTGGCCCGCTGGAGGAATAATGCAAAAGTGTCGGCCGGCACTGGATGCAAATAAACCTTGAGATTCCAGCTCAGCGCCAGGAGGGCAAAAATCCAGATGTAGTTGCGCCGCAGTCGTCGCCCGATTGCTTCCCACACACTGATAGTAAAATGCGGGGTCAGTAGATCACTCGCCAGATGTGACGCCCATTCCTGATCCCGCGGCACGCTGTCAGGGGCCAGCATCGGCGCCAGATAACCCGTTTCGATTACGCGCACGCGGCTGGCCCAGATTTCATAGTAACGATAGCGGCGCGCTTCCATTACCAGGAAGACAGTGACCAGAATCGTAATCATCGGAATGACAAAATGGGGACTCAATGGTGAACTGAAAGTGAATGTCAGTGACACACTCACCAGCAACACGGCCCAATAAGTTGTCGTATCAAGCCGCGTGCGCCAGGTATTGGAGCGCTGGACCTCACCGCGGTAAAAGTGGGCCATCGCGGTGTTGAATTCTATCGGAGACATCTTGCGCATCGGCTCCATTGATAATGGCTGCGGCCGATCCGGAATGATGTTTTCGTGCAGTGATGCGGAAGTGACCGGCCGCAGCCGGGAAGCGAGCCGCTCACCGGACGCGGTAACCCCCGAAGAGTCGCGTCCAGAACTTCCCGCGTGAACATGCGGGACACGAACAGCAGCATCGGCATCAAGACTGGTGCTATCGGCTCGAAGCTGGCCAGCTCCCGGCTGGGTTGCGTCAGTGGTTGTCGCCATGATGGGGTCACAAAGGCGGGTGCGGGATGCCCGCGAAACCGCGGGAATAATAGCATGGAATTGCTCTTTGTTCGCGCTGATTACAGGTCAAGCTCGATGGTTCAAAACTTCCAGCGCCACGCGGGTGAGAACCTGGTTGCATGAAGGATTGGTCCGCGCGGTCTGGCTCGTGAATCGCGCGCAGGATGCGGGAATCACGCGTAGTCAGCGCAAAAAATCCGTTGCTTGACACTGATCTTGGCGCCACCTATAGTTTGGAATCCGTTGTTTGAAGCAAATGTTTTCAGTTTCGCACACTGCGCTGAGGGAAGATCACGAGCGTTGGATGCGCGAGTCTTTGCGCGCCGCGCTGGAAGCGCAGACCCGCGACGAGGTGCCGATCGGTTGTTGCATTGTAGTCGGCGAGAAACTGCTGGCCGTCGCAGGCAATCGCACTCGCACCGATTGCGATCCTACAGCTCATGCAGAGATCGTAGCCTTGCGGGAAGCCGCGCGAAGCTGTGGCAACTATCGGTTCGCTGACGCGACGGTATACTCAACCATCGAACCCTGCGCGATGTGCGCCGGAGCGCTGATCCAGGCGCGGGTAAAGTTGCTGGTTTACGGCGCGCCGGACGAGAAAGCAGGCGCAGTCGAATCTCACTTTCATATCTGCGACGCTCACCACTTGAATCATCGCGTTGAAGTCGTGACGGGAGTGTTGGAATCAGAGTGCCGCGAACTGATGCAGGAGTTCTTTAGAACGAGAAGGCAAAAGTAAAAAGGCAAAAGTAAAAAGGAAAGCGCAGAGCGAAGGAGGAAGAGAACAACGCAATTACTCCTATTTTTTTGCCTTTTTACTTGATCACGGAGAGGTCGCATAGTGGATTAGTGCACCGGTCTCGAAAACCGGAGTGGGTTAACGCCCACCGTGGGTTCGAATCCCACCCTCTCCGCCACGAGATTGCCGATTTTTGATTGCCAATTGCCGATAGGTCTTTTGCCAACGCAGGTCAGTTCCGCAGTAACAAATTGGCAATCGGAAATCGGCAATGCTGGAGAGGTGCAAGAGTGGTTGAATTGGCAGCACTGGAAATGCTGTGAGCGGGAAACCGTTCCGTGGGTTCGAATCCCACCCTCTCCGCCAGAAACATTTTTGATTTACGATTGCTGATTTCCAGGTGGTCGTTACCTTTTTGGCGCAGTGAAAAGCGTCGGAAAATTCTTCCAGACCACCGGCATTAAATCCAGCCCCCGGATCGGATAAACAAACCAATGATGATTCGTCTCGAGAGAGAAACACTTGGGACTCGGCTTCGCGTTACAGCAATCGCGCTGATCGCAGCTATCACGCTGAGCTTTGGCGCCGGCACGATGTCCGCCCAAAAACGCAAGGCGGTCAGGCACGCGTCAATCTGTGGCGATCCCACAGCTCCGTGTAAGACCAGTGCAAGTTTTCAGCCGAATGATTTGCCGTTTCGGATCCCGGCGACTACTAACATCTACGATACTGATCTGTTCTATGCCGTCATCCTTAAGAGCATGAGTGTTCCGGACGAGAACAACTGCGACACGTTCATTCCAGAGAGCGATCGGCTGGCGGCGCAAGCTTTGTTCCCCGACCGTAAGGCTTTCTCTTCACGATGCGCCGAGCCGGGTGGTTTGTCATACACGAACACCAGTGCGAAGGCCCGGTTCATGGCGGTCTATGCCGGGATGACGCTCGCCGATGCCAATCGCATGTTGGCCGCGGTGAAGGCCACGGGAAAATTTCCCAGCGCTAATGTGCGACGCATGCGCGCGGCCTTTAATGGAACGTAGATTGTTTCTTTAAAAGGAGCAAGAATGGACGACGACAAATTGGCCATCGAAGAGGCGCGGCGTGCCGGGCAACATGGTTCGGTTAAGTCGCAAGTCGAAGGAGAAGTGCAGGCGGAGATTGCCGAGAGCGCGGCAGTCACACCGGCGCCGGAAAGCGAGCGAATAGATCAGCTGGCCGGTGAGTTCCGCGCGAAAGCTGTCAACGAAGTGGTCGAGACCGAGCGGGAAGTCGGCCGCGCTCGCGGCGCGGCCCGCGTCTCTCAAGTCGTCGATTACATTTTTTTCGTGCTCTATGCGCTGCTGGGGCTGCGTTTTCTTTTGGCGTTGCTGGCGGCCAATAGCAGCGCCGGCTTCGTGCAGTTCGTAGTCACGGTGACGAATCCGTTCTACGAACCGTTTCGAGGTATCGTCGCCAGCCCGCGCACGGACGGCGGGCATACATTAATGATGCCGCTGGTAATCGCGTTCATCGTTTATGTGTTGTTGCACCTGGGCATCAACGGGCTTTTGCGAATGATCGCTCATCGCAAGACGGCGGTATAAGCATTGCAGATTTTCAATTGTGATTGCCGAATGAAAGTGTTTACAAAAATACTATTGCTGGGTCTCTTGTTGATCGTGGCTGCGCCTGTTCATGGCCAAGCTCCCACGACAGCCGACGACTACTACAATCGCGGGATTGCGCGCGGCAAGAGCGGCGATCTTGATGGCGCCATCGCTGACTTCAGCAAGGTTATTGAGATAGAACCAAGGGACGCGCAAGCTTATTATAATCGCGGATACGCGCGACAGCTGAAGAAGGATTTTGGGGGAGCGATTGCCGATTACACCAAATACATTGAGATCGAGCCGCTCGACCCTGATGGCTACAACAATCGCGGCAATGCGCGGCGAAATAAAGGCGATTTTGACGGAGCCATCGCTGACCTCAACAAAGCCATCGAAATTGATTCTCGGTACGCCAGGGCCTATTACAATCGCGGATTTGCGCTTCAGGCGAAGGGCGATCTGGATGGAGCAATTGCTCAGTACACTAAATACATTGAGCTTGAACCAACTGACGTCGATGGTTACGGCAAACTTGCGTGGGTTTTAGCCACTACTCCCCGGGATTCAAATCGCGATGGGAAGAAAGCTGTTGCATATGCACTTAAGGCTGCTGAACTGTCTAAATGGGAGGAGGGCGGCGTATTGGACACACTGGCGGCGGCCTATGCTGAGTCTGGCAACTTCGACGAAGCGATCAAATGGGAAAACAAAGCGCTGTCAATCTCGGGGTTTGCTAGAACCTCGGGAGATGAAGCCCGGAAACGACTTCTACTCTATACAGCAAGAAGGCCGTATCACGAGCCTCCGCTAAAATAGTTATCTCCCGAATTGGCAATCGACAATTGGCAATCGGCAATGCTTTAATGAGTTATCAGACTTCGGGCTCCGCACAACGATAGTCTTGTGAACCCCGCCAGGCCGGGAACGGAGCAACGGTAGCAATGACAGCGTGTGTTGCGGGTAAGTCCGGAGTCTGACTTGTTTTCCGGAACTGCTCTCCCCTGAAAACGTTTATAAGGCCATGGCGTAAGGGAGTAATCGAGATGAAAAGAATCCTGCCTGGTACTCTATTTGGCCTCGCCCTATTTGCTCTGTTTGCTATCAACATTTTCGCTCAATCGCCGTCGCGCGAAGGTCAATCGCCGTCGCGCGAAGAATTGCTGCGCCAGGTCGAAACCAAACACGAGGAGTTGCTGAAGGACTTGCAGAAGATTGAAAAGCAATTGCTCTTGCCTTCTGAAGAAGATCAGCTCGCCTATGCAGAGTTCGTGACTCAGCCTGACGCTGGCTTGATTCGATTGCTGCCCCGCGAGATCTACGACAGTTACGCTCATCCTGAAAAGAGACTCGGACTTCGGGGCGGTGGTTCCTATTACTCGTTTACTGAGCGAAACCAGGAATATGGCAACGGAACCCAAATCGGATTAGAGCAGGGATCGTTGTTGGTATGCTTCGCGGGCGCCAACTATGGAATAGTAACTAATCTTGGTGACGTTCCCCTCGAACAGGTCACTTTCGAAAACAGCGCAGTTAAGTTTCTGGTGTTGTATGAACGCGCCGGCAATGAGCCGCAGGCCCGGACTGAATATCAACGGTTTGCCTCGGGAGCCACCATCGACGGCACGCTTTACAAAACCCGGCTGCCCGCAATCGTCAACAACTCGTACGCGCTGCGCGGGATTAACTATTCAAACTCTGACATCGTCGTCGCGTTTCGAGTTGTGCGCAAAGATACGGACGGCAGTGTCATCATCGCCTGGAGGCTCTTGAAGAAGTATTCTAAGCCTGAATTGGCGAGGGCGGATCAGCCGGCAAATTAGCCAGAACGAGTATCTCAAAATAAAGTAAATGGCCTACCAGGTAATCGCGCGCAAATGGCGCCCGCAAAAATTCGAAGACGTGACCGGCCAGGAAGTCCTGACCCGCACGCTCCGCAACTCGATCGAGCACGGGCGTCTGCATCACGCGTATCTTTTTTCCGGCGCTCGGGGAGTAGGGAAGACTACTACTGCGAGGCTGGTGGCGAAGGCCCTTAATTGTCACAAGGCTACCGGGCTAACCGGCACGCCCTGCGCCACCACGGACGAAACTGCCTGTGCTTCTTGTCGTGAAATCGCGGAAGGCCGATCGATGGATGTGCTGGAGATCGATGCGGCCTCCAACACCGGGATCGACAATGTCCGAGACGTGATCATTTCGAATATTGGCATCAGGCCCGCGCGCGATCGGTACAAAGTCTTCATCATCGATGAAGTGCACATGCTGTCAGAGAAGGCCTTCAACGCGTTGCTGAAGACGATTGAAGAACCACCGCCGAACGTGGTGTTCATCATGGCGACCACCGATGAGCACAAAGTTCCGGAAACGATTACCTCGCGCTGCCAGCTTTTCGAGTTTCGCACGATCGCCACTACGAAAATTGCCGAGCGTCTGCGGTTCATTGCTGACGCAGAAAAAATTTCAATTTCTGACGAAGCCGTGCGCGAGATCGCCCGCGCCGGCGACGGCTCAATGCGCGACGCTCAGTCGGCATTCGATCAGGTCATTAGTTTTGCCGGCGATAAAATTAAGACCGAGGACGTCGAGAAAGCGCTCGGGATTGCCGGCGCCGATGTGTTGGCCCGCGTCGTTAACGGAATTGCCGAGAACCAGGCCGCGGAAGCCCTGGCAATCGTCGACGATCTGGTAATGCGCGGACATAATCTGCGCAACTTCTGTCGCGATGTGCTCGGTCATTTGCGCGACCTTTTGGTCGTTAAGGTTTCGGGTGATCCGAAGTTGCTGGATTCGTCTTCGGCCCAGGCTTCCACGCTGCAGGAACAAGCAGCGCTCTTCACCGAATCTGATCTGGTGCGCTTCTTCCACTCGCTGGCGGAAACTGAAGCGAGTCTGAAGGACGCAGCCAACCCGCGTTATCAGGTTGAAGTCGGTCTGGTGAAATTGATGGAGATGAGGCGGCTGGCGTCGCTCAGCGATCTGGTCGGCCGCATCGACGAACTCGAGAATGCTCTGCGAACCGGTCAGCCACGCGCGGAGAGGAAGGGCCCGACCGCCGCTCCTGTTAGCAGCCCAGGTAAAGCGCCGGCTCGCTCGGCGGCATCGGCGGGTTCCAGCCAGAGCGCCAGCGCGAATAGTTACGGAATAGGTAGTCCGGTTAGCGAGCGGCTTATTGAGCCGTCAACTGCAGGGTCCGCCGATCCGAACGGTCCTTCCGATTCAGTGTTGAATGAAGCACCAAGCAGGACCGCAGGATCGATGATCGATCAAGTCAAAGCGTCGCTTGAAAAAAAGAAACGGCGGATGCTGATTGCAGCGCTGGATGCCGCCTCTCGCGCTGAGTTTGAGGGTGATGAACTGCTAATCGAATTCACTCCTGAAGCGAAACATTCTCGCGATACGCTCGCCAAATCGGACAACGCGAAATTTTTGCGTGAAGCTTGCAGCGAAGTCTGTGGGCGAGACATCGGCATACGTTTTTCGATTCGAGACAGCAGTAGTGACACCAATGAGCCGCTTTCTCCGGAAGAAGAAGAGCGTCGGACCATGAAACATACTCGCCAGGCCGCCACTCAGAACCCCACGGTCCAACAAGTCCTGCGGGCGTTCGGCGGCGAAATCGTCGACATCAAGGCGCAGTGAATCACCGCAGAGAGCGCCAGTCTCAGGAGCCCGATGTCAGGGAGTGCCTGCTGTATAAGAATGCCCTCCCTGACGGTCGGGCTTCCTACACCTGCTTACTTTACATTTGATCCGACGCTTTCATCTCGTGCGTTCCCCGCGCAAGCGTGAGAAAAGCCTTCGCCGCATGTGAAAGTGTCGCTCCCTTGCGATAAATCAGGTGTACGCGTCTTTCCAGACGCATCTCTTTTACGGCGATACCCGCTAGTTGCTTGCGAGCGATTTCAGTCTGCGCCGCGAGCCGGGGTATCAGGGCGACGCCTAATCCTTTTTCGACCAGTCGTTTGATTGCTTCCAGGGTTGGCATCTCCATGGAGATATTCAAAGGCGTGCGGTGCTTCTCGAAAGTCTTCACAACTTTTTCGCGATAGGGCGAGGGAACATTGTGAGCAATGAACGACTCGGCGCCCAACTCGCGGACTGAGACCAGCTTCTTAGCAGCCAGGGGATGATCCGGAGCGACGACCAGAGCCAATTCATCCATCGCCAGGGGCACCGACTTAATCGCCTGGTCATTCGGTTTGAAAGAGACCACGCCGATTTCTACATCCCGCCCGAGAATCTCGCCGGGAATTCGACTGGCCAGACTGCGCTTCACTTCAATCTTGATGTGCGGGTGCCGCGCCCTGAAGATCGGAATCAGCGGCAGCAGGCACATCACCGTATATTCATTGGCTCCCAGCGAAAGCTTCCCGCGGTGCAGGTCGCGGAGTTCGCGAATGGCCGAGTGGGCATGATGCCGCAAATTCATCATCTGTTGGGCAAAGTCGAACAGGACCCGTCCGGCCGCTGTCAGGGTGCCGTCTTTCGAAGAACGATCAAACAGCGCTTCGCCCAGTTCGGTCTCCAATCTGCGAATCGCCTGGCTCACGGCCGGCTGCGTGCGGTGCAATGCTTCGGCCGCACGCGAAAAACTTTTTTCCTGCGCCACCGCCAGAAAGACTTCCAGTTGATTGATGTCCACCGTTACTAACCTTTCACGTTATTCCAGGTCACGATCCTGGTTATGGTATCACGACTACTTATCTTGTCATAGAAATTATAACTTTGACTTTCAGGCGGCCGCCCGGTAGAATTCCCGTTTTCCATGGCTGGAAGCGGAGGTGAAGTATTGGCGGCATCCGAACGGATAAGAATCTTCGACACGACACTGCGCGACGGCGAGCAATCACCGGGCTGTTCGATGGACCTGAGGGAAAAGGTGCGACTGGGGCGAAAGCTCCAGGAGCTCGGAGTCGATATCATCGAAGCCGGATTCCCAATTGCCTCAGATGGCGATTTTGCCGCGGTCAAGGCAGTCGCGGCCGAGTGTCGCGAGGTTACCGTGGCCGCCCTTTGCCGCACCCTGGAGATGGATGTGCGCCGCGCGGCTGAAGCGCTGCACGGTGCATCCCGGCCACGCATTCACACGGTTGTGGCCACGTCGGATATTCATCTCGAGTACAAGTTGAAGAAAACTCGAGCTGAAGTAGTCGAGATGACCCGTCAGGCAGTGCGCCTGGCCCGAAATTTCACCGACGAGGTTGAGTTCTCTGCCGAAGACGCCACGCGCAGCGACGTGGACTATCTCTGTGAAGTCTTTGCGACCGCCGTGTCCGAGGGCGCGACGATCCTCAACGTCCCGGATACAGTTGGTTACACGCTACCCGATGAATTTGCCCAGCTCGTGCGCACGGTGCGCGAGCGGGTGGTTGGGGGTCGGCGCGACATAACGATCAGCGTGCACTGTCACAACGACCTCGGCCTGGCAGTGGCGAACAGTCTGACGGCTGTTGATGCCGGAGCCAGACAGATTGAGTGTACGATCAATGGGATCGGTGAACGCGCAGGAAACGCTTCGTTGGAAGAAATCGCGATGGCCATGCGGGTACGCGCAGATCGGCTGCCCTTTGAAACGGGGATCGATACAACTCAGCTCTATTCTACCAGTCAGTTGCTGTCCCGAATTATTGGTTTTGAGGTGCAACCAAACAAGGCCATCGTCGGGCGCAATGCTTTTGCGCACGAAGCCGGCATACATCAACACGGAGTGATCAGCAATCCGCTCTGTTACGAGATCATGACGCCTGAATCGGTGGGCGTGCCCACGAATGAACTGGTGCTGGGCAAGCATTCGGGGCGACATGCGCTGGCGTTGCGTTATCAAGAGCTCGGTTATCCTCTTAACTCGGGAGACCTGGATGGCGCTTATCGCCGCTTTACCGAGCTGGCCGATCGCAAGAAGCAAATCTACGATCAGGATCTAATCTCCCTGATAGCTGTCGAGGCGGCCGTCCCGGCGGAAGCCGCAATCGCCGCTGAAAGTGAACAGTGGACGCGGACCGTCGCGGCGTAAATTTGGAGTGCGGTAAATTGTCACCGCTTTGGTTTGCGATTTAGCTAATGTGTCTCTCGTTTTTGCCATACGGAGTTCTTTTTCGTGTGGTTTCGTGTGATTTCGTGGATCGAGTCTTTGCCGACAGCAACCCATCCACTAAATCACACGAAAAATCACGAAGAAGATAATTAATTACTCTCGCTCTCTCATAGACTTGGCGAATGTGCAATTATTATTGGGGCATCACATAAAAAAGCTGCGACAAGTCGCAGCACTCTACAACGATGAAATTAAACATAGTCGTCCTTCCGGGTGATGGAGTCGGCCCGGAAGTCACCGAACAGGCCGTGCTTGTTTTGCGTGAGATCGCAAGCATTCACGGCCACAACTTTCAGTTCACGGAACACGACGCCGGCGGCGTGGCGATCAATCGCTGGGGCTTGCCATTGCCGCGGACGGCGGTGGACGCCTGTGTAACCGCTGATGCGGTGCTGCTGGGCGCAGTTGGCTCGCCCGAATTTGATCAGCTTCCGCCTGACCAGAGGCCTGAGGCTGGTCTGCTTTTACTGCGCCGCACACTGGGTGGCTTTGCGAATCTGCGGCCGATCAGTTCTTTTCGGGCGTTGGCCGGCGTGTCCCCGCTGCGCCCCGAGATCATTGAGGGCTCTGACATCCTGTTTGTGCGCGAGTTGCTCGGCGGACTTTATTTCGGCGAGCCGCGCGGGCTGATCTCCAGTAACGGAAATTCTTCCGCCTTTAATACGATGCGTTACACGGTCAATGAGATCGAGCGGGTCGCGCGCGTTGCTTTTGCGGCCGCCGCGAGGCGTCGCGGCAAATTAACTTCGGTTGACAAAGCCAACGTGCTTGAGACTTCTCAGTTATGGCGTCAGACAGTTTCACGCGTGGGGCAGGAATATCCGCAGGTTGAACTTGATCATCTTTATGTTGACGCGGCGGCGATGCACATCATTACCAACCCGAGAAGATTCGATGTGATACTCACTGAAAATCTTTTTGGTGACATTCTTTCGGATGAAGCGTCGGTGATTTCCGGATCTCTGGGCATGCTGGCGTCCGGGACTGTGGGCGGGGCAGTCGACCTTTATGAACCCGTTCACGGATCAGCGCCGGACATCGCCGGCAAAGGAATCGCCAATCCTCTGGGAGCGATTGCGTCGGCGGCAATGCTCTTACGCCAGACGGCGGGGCTGGAGGATGAAGCTGCAGACATCGAAGCAGCCATCAGCGCGGTGCTGGATTGTGGTTATCGCACCAGGGATATCGCACAGGGAAGCGGTGGCCACTTGATAGGCACGGCAGAGATGGGGCAACTTGTTGCTGAGGCCGTCGTGGAATTGGCCGACATGCGTCATGCTTATCATGCGGTTTAGTTATTCCAACTAAACTCAGGTTTTGCTTTAGCTTTTATGCCTCGCACTCTTTTCGAAAAAGTCTGGGACGCGCATGTGGTGCGGGCTGCACCGAGCGAACCTTCCCTGATTTATATAGATCTTCATCTCGTTCACGAAGTCACCTCGCCGCAGGCGTTCGACGGCTTGCGCCTGGCGAACCGGCCAGTCCGCCGGCCCGATCTAACCATCGCCACGATAGATCACAACGTTCCGACCACGGATCGTAGTCAGCCAATCACAGATCCGATTGCCGCGCGCCAAATCGAAACGCTCAGAGAGAATTGTGGCGAGTTCGGCATTACCCTTTTCGACATCAACTCCAGGGACCAGGGCATCGTACATGTCATTGGACCTGAATTGGGATTGACCCAGCCGGGCATGACCATCGTCTGTGGTGACAGCCATACGAGCACCCATGGCGCGTTTGGGGCGCTGGCATTTGGCATCGGCACCAGCGAAGTCGAACATGTGCTGGCAACACAGTGCCTGCCGCAAAATAAACCACGCACGATGCTGGTACGCACGCACGGCGTGCTGTCCGATGGTGTGACGGCAAAGGATCTCGCGCTGGGCATCATTGGACGGATCGGCACCGACGGCGCGTCGGGCCACGTGATCGAATATGCGGGAGAAGCCGTACGTGCACTGACGATGGAAGGCCGCATGACCCTCTGCAATATGAGCATCGAAGCCGGCGCGCGGGCCGGAATGATCGCGCCTGATAAAACGACATTTGCGTATCTTAAGGGTCGGCGTTACGCGCCTGGCGAGGCGCAGTGGGAAGCTGCGGTCGCATACTGGCGGACCTTGTCATCAGACCCGGAAGCTCAATTTGATCGCACCGTCGAAATTGATGCGGAGCAGATCGCGCCGTGCATTACCTGGGGCACCAGTCCCGGGATGGTCGTGCCGGTGACCGGCTGCGTTCCTGATCCCACCGAAGCGAAAAGTGAAGCGGAACGCCGGGCTGCGGAACGGGCGCTCGTATACATGAACCTTGAGCCGCACATGAAGATCGCCAGCGTGGCAATCGATCGGGTTTTCATCGGGTCCTGCACCAATTCGCGTCTGGAAGACCTGCGTGCCGCGGCGCGCGTAGTGAAAGGTCACGATGTTCATAAAACCGTGCGCGCGATGGTCGTGCCCGGTTCGCAGAACGTAAAACGCGCGGCCGAAGCCGAAGGTCTCGATCAAATCTTCCTGGATGCGGGATTTGAATGGCGCGAGGCAGGCTGTTCAATGTGTCTCGGGATGAACGCTGACACCCTGGAGCCGGGTGAACGATGCGCGTCGACCAGTAATCGAAATTTTGAAGGCAGGCAGGGACGCGGCGGGCGCACGCATCTCGTCAGTCCGGCGATGGCGGCGGCAGCGGCGATCGCGGGACATTTTGTTGACGTAAGAGACTGGAAATACAAGTTGTAGGGGCAGGGCTTGTCCCTGCCCGGATGCCGGGCAAAACAGATGCGGGCAGGGACGAGCCCTGCCCCTACAAAATATGAATCCGTTTAAGAATCACACCGGTCTGGTAGTGCCCTTGGATCGACTCAACGTCGACACGGATCAGATCATTCCCAAGCAGTTTCTAAAACGAATCGAGCGCACCGGCTTTGGCGAATTTCTGTTCTACGACTGGCGCTTCCAACCTGATGGTCAGCTCGATCCGTCCTTTCCCTTGAACGAAAAGCGCTATCAGAGTGCGTCAATTCTGATCGCCGGCAGGAATTTCGGTTGCGGCTCTTCGCGCGAACATGCGCCCTGGGCCCTCGCCGATTATGGTTTCCGAGCCATCATCGCTCCTTCGTATGCAGACATCTTCGCCAATAACTGTCTGAAGAACGGACTGCTCCCGGTTACCCTTAAGGATGCAGCAGTCGCAGTGTTAATGCGTCGAGCTAGAGAAATTGAAGGTTATCGCGCCACAGTTGATCTTGAATCCACGACGGTCACTGACGATCAAGGTTTTGCGGCCGCCTTCGAGATCGACGACTTCCAGCGACATTTGCTGCTCGAAGGACTGGATGATATTGGTTTGACGCTCACACACGAGGTTGAACTCGTGGCCTTTGAGTCTCTGAGGCTCCGGCGGGGCTTCTAGAGCAAACAAAAACCCAGCCATTGACGCAACCAAAGAGCAGTGACACAATCACGCACTGCCTACGGCAGATGCCTTTCCCAATGATAACCTCTCAGGAGTGAAACATGTTCAGCAACGAACTCGGCTATGAAGGTCAGGCCCTCCTACAGCGAAGCAAGTCCGGAGCTCGCTGGTTCTTCTGGATCGCAGGCCTCACAATCATTACTTCGATGGTCTCCCTCTACGGCGGAGGGTTCGCGTTTTTCCTCAGCCTCGGAACGACGCAGTTTATCGATGGCGTAGCGCGGGGCCTCTCTAAAGAATTTGGAGACGCCACCAAAATCGTCGCATTAGTCCTCGACATTTTGGTCGCCGGTGTGTTCGGGCTGATGGGATGGTTGGCGATGAAGCGACACCTTTGGAGTTTCATCACGGGCATGGTCCTGTTCATGCTCGACGCGCTCGTTCTGCTTGCCTTTCAGATCTGGATTAGCTTTGCCTTTCATTTGCTTGTGGTCTTTTGGATCTTCAAAGGATACCAGGCGGCCCGGCAGCTATCAGAGTTGGAGCGCCAGATGGAATTGACGCCTCCTCCTCCTCCGCCCGCCGAGTTAAACCAGGCCATCCCCGCGATTGAGGCCGCGCCGTTAAGTTGAGCGGCTTCCGTTGAACCTACGCGCCGCCAGTGTCGTATATCTGCCCGGAGGGTTTTCAGAACATGCGCGATCCGGCTTTGGCAGGCGTTCTTAGTTTACTTATTCCAGGGTTAGGTCAGATCTACAACGGCCGAGTCCTTATCGGAGTCATCTGGATGCTTGTCTTCGGAGTTTCCTGGATCGGCTCAGTGGGCATCTTCGGTTGGATAATTCACCTGATTTCGGCGTGGTGTGCTTATTCGTACGCCAAGGACCATCCCGTGCGGCAGACCGGCACAGACTTCAGTCTGTGATCGCACCGCTGAAAAACAGACTGAAGTCCGGCCACTTACAACTTCAGAAAATTTTCCAGGATGGTACGTCCATCTGGATGCTCTTCGTCGAATAGTTCGGGATGAAACTGTACGCCGAAGAGCGGCAAATCAGCGTGCTGCATTGCCTGGATGTCTGAAACCTGATTGGTAGCAGTACAGATGAAATCCGCGGGCAGAGATTTCACTTCATCACAATGCGACTCCCACACCGTAATCGTTTTCGGCAAGCCGCTGAAAATCCCTCCGCCCGTTTGCGCATCCAGCTTGACGGTGCAGAAACCACGTTCACGGTAAGCCCCTTCATAGCCCTCGCCCGGTGCGATACGCTCGATTAGATCAACCGGAGCGCCAAAAGCAAGCGCCATCTGTTGCTGTCCGCCACACACTCCCAGCGTCGGTTTAGGCGCGCTGCGAATTACATAAAAGACCCCGGCCTGTGATTCCGGCGAGTAGCAATCCCACGGATGGCTTTGCCCGCTGAGGATGATGTGCGAAGGACTGAGCGTCTTCACGAACTCCGGAGTGACGTTGCGAAACGGCTCAGTGACCACTCTCAAGTCAGGCTCGATCTTTTGCAGGGCCGAGCGAATCTCGCGCGGGCTCGAGCCCTGGCCCTCGATGGTGTTGTCGACTAATAAGATCATTTGCTCTTAGCGCGCCGCCAAGTCACGGCCGGCGAAGGCTGTGGACTGGGCGCCGCTTTGCCGGCTCCTTCATCTTCGCCCAGACAGTAAAACTTTCCATTGAAGGCGCCGACATAGATTCTGCCGTCGAGTACCGCCGGCGTCGCATCAACGTTGTCGCCTATTTTGAGTTCAGTGATCAAATCACCGCTGTCCGCGGAAAGAATATAAAGATAGCCGCTCTTATCGCCGAAAACGACACGATCGCCGACTACCGGCGACGTGCCCCAAATTGCGGCGCGTACCAAATGCTTCCAAACCAATTCGCCTTTGTCTGCAGAGAGACAATACATGTGACCGTTGTTGGAGCCCATGTAGAGGCGATTGTTGGCTACGATCGGGCTGCCCCAGAATCCGTTTTTCTCTTTTGTCCGCTGATTCAATCCGCCCTCGGCCTTATAAGTCCAAACAAGCTCTCCGTTGTCTTGTTTGTAACAACGCACTATGCCATCTTCCGCGGCGGTATAAACAAAGCCGTTGACGACAGCAGGGGTAGAATTTGAATCCACTCCAATCCGCGCCTTCCAAATGATTGAACCGTCGTTACGGTTCAGGCAGAGGAGATCCCCGGCCTCTGTGTCGACGTAGATATGATCGCCAACGACTGTCGTCCCGCCTTCTACCGAGCCTCCGAGCTGTTGCTTAAAGATTATGTGACCATCATTCAGATCAAAGCAGTAGTAGAAATGATCCTCGCCACCGATGTAAACGCGGCCGTCGATAATCGACGACGAAGAGTCGGTTTCAAATCCGGTCTGATATTTCCAAACAAGCGAGCCATCATTTGCATTCAGGCAATACACGGTATGATCGAGGTTACCTATGACCAGACGATCGCCAACTATGCACGGTGATGACTTGGCGCTGTCGGTGGTCTTGAACTTCCAGATAACTGTGCCATCGCTTTTGTTAAGACAGTAGACATAGCTGTCGGCAGATCCGAAGTAAATCCGATCGCCTACGATTGCCGGCTGGCCTGGCCAGCCTGAGCCGCCCCACGGATCAGGATGAAGGCGTCCACGAGTCGAACTCGTTTTGAACTCCCAAATGACTTTCAGAGCCTTTGGCATCGGACCGGTGCCAAAGAAAGAGCGAGTCGGATTTCCGAGCCACATTGGAACCGCGGTTGGCGGTTTTGGCTTTTCAATGCCGGGCTTCGGAGAGGAAGTTTCGCTCACGGCCCTTCCCGCGCAGCTGGTTAACAGCAAGGCGGAACAGAAAGTGATAACGATGCCGCCGCACAGGCGGAGGCCGAAAGGGAAAGTAAGATTCAGCACAGGGGGATCCTCGCTAAAAAAAGAGACTAATAAAAGGTTACCTTGACAACCATTCTCCGCTATAAATTACTTCAGCGCGCCCCGTTAGCACAACTTCGCCTGCTTCACGCCATTCGATGGGCAGTAGGCCGCCGGGAGCATGCACGTTAACGCGCCGATCTGTCAGCCCTTTGATGACTGAAGCCACGACGGCCGCGCAGGAACAAGTTCCTGAACTTTCAGTCTCGCCCACGCCGCGTTCCCACAGACGCTCTTCGATGTTTCCCCGGTCACGAATGCGCACAAAGATAACATTGGTGCGTTCCGGGAATTGCGGATGATGCTCGATCAAAGGACCGAGTCGGCGCCAGTCGATTGAGTTGAAGTCGTCAACAAAGACACAGCAATTCGGATTGCCCATCTCCAACGCAGTGACGCGCAGAGTTTCATCGCCGACCTCGAGTGGATAGTCAATCACGCAGTCCAATGGTTCGTTCGTGATCATCGGAATTGAAGCGCTGCTCAAACGCGGCTGGCCCAGCTCAGACTGAAACAGAAACGATCTCTCGCCAACGCGATCCAGCAGGTGGTAACGCTTAACGCCGTTGCGTGTTTCCAGACGCAAAAGGTCATTCGACCACAGTTGATGATAGAACAAGTAGGAGGCAGCGCAGCGCGTGCCATTGCCTGACATGCCGGCTTCGCTGCCATCGGGATTAAAAATGCGGACCTGAAAGTCTGAAGTCTCTTTACCGGATGCCTTCGCGATGGCGATCCCGTCCGCGCCTGCGCCGTAATGCCGGTTACAGATCTGCCGGGCAAAGTCGCCCAGGTCGTCGACTTCGGCCAGTTGCCTGGCTTCGAAGACAATGTAGTCGTTGCCATAGCCGTGGAATTTAGTGAAACTTGGGGCCATCGATTAGCTGGTGTAGTCCGCCGAAAAAACTGTACCACAGGCCTCCGGTTTCGCTCGTTCATCAATGAAAGAAAATCAAAGAAGGTCACCGCCATGTTTCGTGAAGTTTCGTGTTAATTCGTGGATCGTCCTTCGGGGGGAATAGATTCGATCCACGAAATCACACGAAACCGCACGAAGCGAAGCCTTTGTAAGAGTCACTCTAATAGAGCCGTGCTTTGTACTCATTGAGTCCTTCCCGCAAACGAAGCCAGCAGGATAGCGATCGCGTCGATTGAATCTCGGCGTAGGGCGCTCGCGTCCGGGTAATTGTTCAGCATCATGGAAAAGACCAGATGCTCGCCACCGGCCGTCGTGACATAACCAGACAAGGATGCGACCGAACTGAGGCTGCCTGTCTTTGCTCGCAGATTACCTTCGGCCGGCGTGCCGCGCAGACGCGTCCGCAGGGTGCCGTCGACTCCGGCAATTGGCAGCGCATCGCGAAACTGCGCAAAGTACTTGTGCTTTGACATGTAAATCAACAACTGCACCGTGGCATTCGCCGTGATCATGTCGTTGCGCGAGAGACCTGATCCGTCGTTCAGCGCCAGATCACTTTCTTTCGCTCCGGCCTGGCGCAGAAAGTTCCTGACGACTATCAATCCGGCTTCTTCGCTTGTCTGACTGGGACTTACGCTGGTCAGCTTGCCAAGCGTGCGCAAAATTATCTCTGTGTAGAGATTTTGGCTGGGCTTCAGAGTGTGCGCTGCGATCAAGCTGAAGGGCGGCGATTGCATCCTGGCGATCTCAGCCATGCTCGGTTGTTGAAGATAATCCGGGAGTTTAGCGAGGGCGATTAGCGGATCGGGAACAATACTGCCTCCCGAACGCGCACTAATTGTCCGTACTCTCCCATAGATTTTCACCCCTCGTTTTATCAACGCATCGCGCAGCATCGTCACAAACGCCAGCGCCGGATCCGGAATCGCTACACTGTTGGTGAATCCATTGTCACCAAGAGGCAAGCTGCCGGTGAGTTCCAGAGTGTTAGCACCCAGGCCATCGCGTTGTCGTTGACCGTAAGGGCGCTGACTTGTGCTCCGTAAGACCATTGCAAATCCTCCCACTCCCAACCGCTACCCAGCGGCGCGCCATTAAACCAGCTTTCGTCTCCGACCAAATCACCTTTGATGTGCTTTACTCCGGCGGCCACTATGCGTCCGGCGAGATCGTCTATGCCTTTAAAGTAGTCGCTATTATTAAAGCGCGCCGCGAACGAAGGATCGCCACGACCATAGACGATCAGGTCGCCCTTGACCTTTCCGTCCTCCGGCTTTTCTTTCGCGTATACCGAGGTTGTGAAGTGATAGTCCGGCGTCAGTCGATCGAGCGCCGCGGCGATCGTGTACAGCTTCATGTTCGAAGCCGGCCGAGTAAATTTGTTCGCGCTCTGTTCGTAAACCACCAGGCCAGTATCGAGCGAGACGATCTTGACCGCGAAGAACCCGGGTTCGAGCGCCGGCTGTCGCGCAATTTCTGCGATGCGCGTTTGCAGTTCTGCGAGCGTGGCCGCCGCAGTCCGTGAGGCCTGGATAGATCGCGAGGCGATAGGCGAAGTTGCGGGCGAGGGAAGTGGACTGGGTGCTGGTTCCGTCGAGACGCGGCGATCGCGTTGCGCCTGGGCGAAGCTGACCGGATGGAGAATTGTGGTTGCGAACGCTAACAGAAGAACTGAAATCAGTAATGGACCAACATTCGACCCTCTTCGCATTGTTCTTTTCTTTGCCAGTTTTGGCAGCATGAGATTCGCCATTGTAACGAGGTCAACCAGCCCGCGCAGCGGGCGACAAATCAGTAGCCCACAGCGTTAGCTGTGGGGTCAGACAAGACAAACAGAAATGTCCCCGACTTTGTCGGCTCATCAAATCCGACTCAAATCGAGTAAAGAACTTCTTTGGCAGTTGCCGTCGCCGTGCCGAGTTTTCCGACGACAATTCCAGCTGCGTGATTGGCCAGCACCGCGGCTTCAGTCGTTGATGCTCCGGCGGCCAACGCGGCAGCCAGGGCGGCGATTACCGTATCGCCCGCGCCGGTCACATCGAACACTTCACGAGCTGCGGTGTCGACATTAATTGATTCGCGATCTCCTTCAACCAACATTATTCCCCGATCGCCGCGCGTGATTAGAACAGCGTCGCAACCGAGGCGGCCCCGAATCGCGCGCGCGGCCTGATTCAGGCCTTCATCAGAATCTTCTTCGAGGTTCGCCATGCGCAACGCCTCATGATGATTCGGCGTGATCAGCGTGGCCGGACGATACGCCTCAAAGTTTCTTAACTTGGGATCGATTAAGACCGGCATTCGTTCATAAGCGCCAGGCAGGACCTGGGAGAGGATACGTGGGGTCACAACACCTTTGTCGTAGTCCGATACGACCAGGGCGTGAGCAGTCTGAAGCGCTGCCTTTACGGCGGCGATAATCATCTCCTCGGTCTTACCATTAACCGGAGTCCGATGTTCGCGATCGGCCCGCACCACCATCTGGTTCTGCGCAATGATGCGCGTCTTGATTGTCGTCGGACGCGAAATATCTATGACCATTGAACCGTCGGCCTGCAAGTCGCTTTTGTCGTGGACAGAGCTGCGAATTCTCTCGCCGGCAAAGTCATCGCCAACTACCCCTACGACGCAGGCTTTCGCACCCAGCGCAACCAGGTTGGCGAGGACGTTTGCGGCGCCACCGAGGTGAGTTGATTCGCGACGAATGTCTACGACAGGCACCGGGGCCTCCGGCGAGATCCGCGTCACGTCACCCCAGATGAACTCGTCCAGCATCACATCGCCGAGCACGACGATGTTGCGAGTGCCGAGCTGACCGAGCAAATCAGCCGCACGTTGTTTGTTGATGGTCGTCATGAAATCAAAACACCTGGAGTGCGCCAGCAGAGCGAAGCGGCGACGGCGCTTAGGATAAAGCTTCAGTTATCGGCATGTTCGAATCCAAAACGGTGTCGCGCTGCGCTTGCCACCGCACTCCCAGACCAGCCCGCTCGCTACCGCTAGTCATTCCGTAATCATGCCTATTGTGCGCGGTCGTGATCCAAAATTCGATCGATCGCCCCAAGAACTCGTTCCAGGGGAACTCGCAAGATGCATTCTGGTTTTTCAAACTCCGCACAAAAATAGCCATGACAGGGCTGGCAGGGCATTTCTTCGCGCACGACTTCATTCGGATTCGTCGTCCAGGGACGCCAGTGCGCGACGTTGGACGAGCCAAAAATTACCACGCACCGCGCGCCGGCTGCGGCGGCGATGTGCGCGATTCCACTGTCATTGCCGACAAACAATCGCGCGCGTGAGGCGAGCGCGGTAACTTCGGGCAAACTCAAGTTACTCAGACCGATGACGCGGGCCGCAGTCTGCTTGATCAGGGTTGCGAGAACTTGTTTTTCTTTCGGAGAGACGATCGCGATAGTCAACAGACCGCGAGCTGTCAGCTCTTCGGCCGCCCGGGCAAAGTTTTCTGTGGCCCATTGCTTGGTATCGAATGCCGCAGCTGGGTGAATAACCGCAAATGGTTTTTCCTGATCTTCCAGGCCGGCGGCGCGCAGTTTCTCAGCTACGGACAGCAGTGAACGATCCGTAACCGGCAGCCGCGTTGGCGGTCGATCGGTCACCGGAACACCGGTCCATCCAATCAAAGCGAGTTGTTGCTCGACCGAGTGCAAACTGGGCCGCTGCCAAATTTCTAAACCCGCTGGCGCGGAATGATTATGCAAGCGTCCATATTGATAGTGTTCGAAACCGACGCGATGTTTGGCGCCAGTCGCCCGGGTCAAAAGCGTAGCGGTCGTGCCTCCGTGTAAGTTATAGACAACGTCGTAGCGCATCGCGCGCAGTTCTCGCGCCAGGCGCGCGCGGGCAGTCTTGCTGTCACGAGGGATCGCGATAACTCGATTGACAAGATCAGAACCCAAGAGAACGGGCGCCACCCAGTCTTCCAAAAGAACATCTATCTGGGTGTGCGGCAGGAACCGGCGCAAGGCAAACAGCGTGGGCGTAGTGAGCACCGTATCCCCGATAGATCTGAGGCGCACGACCAGGATGCGTCGCACTTCAGACCAGTCCCAACGCGCGGGGGCCAAAGCCTGTGGTTCGTCGCCTTCCGGTTGGTTGGCGAAAGCGAGATGGCGAACGCTGGGCGACGACTCAATTATTTCCCGCAGGCTGTTCATCTTCGATCTTGGCTTCGTCAATCAGCATTACCGGAATGTCATCACGAATCGGATAGACGCGCTTGCACTCGACACATTTCAAGCCGCTGCCGTCGGATTTTATTTCTACTCGAGCGCGGCAGGCAGGACAAACCAGAATTTCAAGCAATTGTTCACTAATGGGCATCGTAAGATCCTCTTAATTAATCCAATTCATGCCAGAGCTTACGCTGGGGCGCTAAAGACGTAAGCTTAGCAGTATTGTCCGATTTGTAGTAGCGCATGTAGTACAATCGCAACGCGAAGTCGCAACGCGGAAATTTGGCAGGCATCTGGGCCGAAAAAACGAGGAACGTCGTAATGATAATTGAGGAATTTGGTCCGCGAGTCGCGAGCGTTTGGAACCACTTGCGCACGACTACCCGCAACCTGGTTGAGCGGGCCTGGAAATCCTCAGGCGGTGGTTCCATCATGCAGGTTCCGCAGTCGGCGCCATATGATCCGCGTGCTGATCGCGAACTGAGCCAGCTCCTGGCGGCACTCGATGAACATACGCTCGCAGCGGGACTGCCCAGCGGTGATGCATCGCGGGAAGCGCGGCGGCTGGCCGATGCCTGCGCCAGTGTGCTGACCCAGCAGACACAATCAGCGGAAGTATTCGCGCAGTTGATTCAGCGGGCACACCAGCGAAACGACTACGCGCGCGTGGACGCCCTGGCCGGAATGCTGTCTGAACGATTGGCGCCCAGCGAAATTTGCGAATTGGCGCGGGCGAACAACGTGGTCGTGCGGGCGCTGGCGCAAGAGGCCTTAACTCAGATGCCGGCATCGCTCCTGATGGCCCTGCTGCGCGATCCAGTGGACGCGCTGGTGGCGCGTCATGCTTTGGAACGGCAAGCGACCGAGTATGCTTCGGAGGAAGCATATCGAGTCTTGCGCGATTTTGAAGATTTCACTACGGAAGAGTTCTGAAGTACGCCGGGCCGGTTAATCGGCCTCGATCCATTCCCCAATACTTTCCAGACTTTCAAGTCACGGATTAGTTTGGTCAGGCACTCTAAGAGCGCTGATTAATCGAAACGGGATCGCGCGCTACTCTGCCGGGCCGGAGCAGTTTGGCCCATGTAGTGCGGGAATCTTTTGGCTGATCACCGGATAGTTGGGCGCTTCGTCGATATTGATCTGGGTCCAGTGTGCATGCTGCTCAGGCACAGCGTTGTCGGCGAAGATCGCTTCCACCGGACACTCGGGCACGCAGGCATCACAATCGATGCAAGTGTCAGCATTGATATAGAGACGATCAGGTAGTTCATGAAATGCCTCGACCGGGCAAACCGCTGCACAGTCGGTGTACTTACAGTCAACGCACATTTCCACAACAACGTAGGTCATTCGCGAATGACTCCTTTCACTAAAGACAAATGTTTATTATTTAACGAGCGGAATGTCAACAAAAAAAGTTTGAACGCGCATTAGTGTAACGCGACGTTACTTTGTATCACAACCGTAAAAGTGAATAAGATTTCCTGCCGGGCAAAGGATCCACGAAAATCACGAAGCGGAATTAGTTTAATTCGTGCGCCTTCGTGTGATTTCGCGGATCGTTCAAGTCGTCTCGTCTGTCCGAACCCAAGCTGGCAGCGTGCGCTTACACATCATCGCTTCGGCACATAAGTCAACCAGAAATAAATCGCTTGTCCGATGCCGATCCAGAAACCAATCACTGCGCCAAACAGTTCGATCGTTTTTAAGTGATGCTGAGCGACAGATAGCACCAGGGCTTCCAATTTTTCGAGAGGATAATCGGAAACTTTCTTCCGCACCAGACCGCCTACGTCAAACTCGGCGATCAGTGCCGGCAAACGCTCGCGCGCGGCGGCAGTAATCTTTTCGGTAAGCGCGGCACTTGCTTTCTCGATCGCCCCGGAAGGCATGTGATCGGCGAGCCGTCCGATTGGCGCCACCAAGAATCTTTCGATCTGGGTACTCAGGATCGAGTTAATGGTCCGCGCGGTGTCGTCGCGCGCGAGCACGGTCAGAAGGCTTTTCGTCAGAAAGGCTTTTAAGCGCGGCGCGGATTCGGGGTTCAACGCAGAAAGCAGTTCGCGTAACGTTTGGGGCCGCAGGCGATCGAGAGCGTTGGCCAGATAGCCGACAACCGAATGCGCCAGCTCCGGACTCCGCACTACGGCGACCAGGCGCGCCGCAGCCTCGTGTTTGATCGTCGCAAACTTCTCTGGCGGAAGCTGGCCGATCAGGTCGTTCAACGGCCGCTGCATCAGATGGTCGATCGTTGAGTTCAGAAAGCTGGTTGCCTCAGCCACGAAAGCGGCGCCACGCAAGTACTCGTCGATGCGCCGGGGCAAAGTGTTGTAGACCAGATCGTCGACTTCGCGATAAATGCGCTCGCGCGAGATGAATATTTTCTTCACGAACGAAAGCTGTTCGTAGTATTCGTCGACTTCGCGCTTGATCAGCGCTCCGATCTGCTGTCTGGTGCTCGGGTTGCTGGCAATGTCCGCCAGGTGCTGAGCAATCGGCCCTACCTGCTCGTCGACTCGGTCTTTGATTAGCGCCGCCGTCTCGGAAGTGAACATTTCGGAGAGTGAAGCGTTCGTGCCGGCCAGTTCGTCGATCCGCTCGCTAACAAAGGCGCTCACCTTCGCTGCGAATATTCCTTCGCTCACCAGGCCGTTAAATCGTTCTTCGGCAAAGTTCAGGACCAGATCAAAAGTTTCGGCGCTGACAGTTTCGTTCAACTGTCTCTCGAGCAGTTTATCGACCTGCCGATCGACAAATTGTTCGATAGCTTCGGCTGTCTGTGGGCTTTTCAAAACTGATGCGATGTGTTCCGCCAGCTTATATTGCAACGCGGCAATCGTATCCAGGACCGGGGCCCGCGCGCCGGTCGGCAAAGCCTCAACCAATGAAGGATAGACGGTGGAGAGCAATTCATTCGTGTAGGAAGTAACAAAGCCTTCGACTTTGCTGCTGAAGAACCCGGTTTCAAAAAGCGCCTCGAAAACGGTTTCCTGCGAAACGAGTTCGTTACCGACCGCGTTGCCGATCGACTGCGCCAGCCTGGCGCGATGTCTCGGAATCATTCCCTGCGGCCAGATCGTAATTCCGAAAAATTTGACCGGCTGGTAAGGATGAAATAGCATCCAGATCGCCAGCCAGGCCGCGCCATATCCATGCGCAGTTGCGATGACGATGATCGCCGCACTGATCAGAATTTTGAAATTAATTGGATCGATGGTGTGTGCCTTCCCCTGGTCCGGCCTTACAAATCCCGTCTCATTTGCTCGCAAGGAATATCTTCGCTGCCTGGAGCTCAGGCCGGGAACCGTCGGATCGCTCGCCCAGGATAGCGAGTTTCGTATATAGGCTTCCGGCTTTCTCTCGATCTCCCGAAAGCTCAGCTGCTCTGGCCGCACCGTACAATCCGTTGAAACGGTTTGGCGAAACCAGAAGCGACGCCTCGAATTCCTTCAATGCTTGCCGCGGCTCGCCTAGTTCGAGCAGCAACTCGCCCAACAACTCGCGCGCCGGCACAATCGCGCCCGGCGTCACCGGATGCTTCTCGGTGGAATCTTCCAGATCGGCCGCGGAGCGCATGAGTTGCATGGCCTCTTCCTGTTTGCCTTCCGCATGAGCAAGCCACGCGGCTGCAGACCGTCGCTGAATCTCAATCTGGGTGGCCCAGTAATTTTCTCCTGCTCCCGCCAGTGATCTTTGGATCGAAGTTAGGCGCTCGATGTCTTTCCCAGCGCCGGCAGCATCGCCACTCCTCGAAGCACCCAGACTCCGGGCGAAATAAATCATTGCTTCGGCGTAAGAAAAGTTGTTCCAGGGAAAGTCTGCGGGGTGCACTTTGAGTGCGGCGGCTTCAGCCCATTGATGTCTTTCGAGCGCATAACGCGCGGGGATCGCCGCGAAGGCGTAAGCGGATGCGAAGTTATTAGCATCCACCTTTTTGATCGCGTACAGGTTTTCCACGATCTCTTTCACTTTCCCATCCTGAGCAGTTTGCAAATATGCATAGGCCAGATAATCCATGGCATGAAGCTGGTCGAAAGATGCGGCGCCCGGATGCATCCTGGCCGCGTAATTCTTTGCCGCAGCAGCAGAAGCGATATTCGATGTAATCGATTCCTGCCAGAGCCCGAGCCGAGTAAAGATATGAGACGGCATATGCAGAGCGTGCGGCGATGACGGAGCAATTTTCGCGTAGCTCCGCGCAGCAGTCAGCGCCAGAGATGCCAGGGGTGGATAATCGAAACTATGAATTAAGTAGTGGGCCACCCCTGGATGTTCCGGCTCAGACAACAGGACTCTATTAAGAATCTCGCCCGCCCTTTTTTGATTGGCGAAGGTCTTGTCCGTCGGTAACGCAGTTCCCAGCAGTGCGAGCGCGTAGAAGACAGCTCCCTCGTGATCTTGTGGGTAACGGAGATAGAGTCGCTCCATTGCTTTTTCATAAGCTAGCGCGCGAGTTCGATGATCGAGCTTCTCAGCATTCTGGTAAAAGACTTCAATCGCTGCGATGTAATCCCTCTCTCTTTGCGTCCGAGCGCCAACCATGCCTGCCTTTTGTACGGCGGCCGATCCGTTCTGTAACTCGGTGGCGAGCGGAGGCGCCCACACGGGGTGATAAAGGCTCATCGCGATTCCCCAATAGGCCATGCCACATTTCGGATCCGTCTTCGTTACATCGACAAAAGCTTTCTCGGCTTTTTCGTACCAGAAGGAATGCAGGAGGGCGACCGCGCGATTAAATTGCGGCTGCGCGGCGTTATTGCAAGATACGGTAAAGTTGACGCGGCCGAGCTTTTCGCCCATCTCGTGTTTGTGCTGTTCCGGCTCTTGCGCTTTCGGCATAAGCGGGACCAGAAACATGGTGAGAGATACTCCGAGAAAAAATCTGCTGGGCTTCATAACAGCTTCCTTGCAAAGACGCCGACCTTGATAGACCAGAGGGGACCTCACTCATCATCCGCACTACTCGCCCACCAGAGTTCGGTCGCCGGCAGCGAACTGAAATCCGTCTCGATCGCGGCGGTGCCTGGCGCCGATTGGTAAACAATCTCTCCACCAATCACCGTCATCAGGCAGTGCGTCTTCAGAATGTCCAGCTCGGGAATCTTCATGATGTCGGCGGACAGCACTGTCAGGTCGGCCAGCTTTCCCACTTCAATAGTGCCGCGCAGGTTTTCTTCAAATGCTGAATATGCCGGCCAGATAGTCAGCATCTTCAGCGCCTGCTCTCGCGGCAGAGCCTCTTCCGGATGCCAGCCTTCACCGGACCATCCCTTAATATCTTTGCGCGCGACGGCTGCATAGAACTCGATCATCGGTTCGCCGCGTTCCACCGGCGCGTCGGAACCTCCCGGAACGATTACGCCTGACTTAACAAAACTGTTCCAGGCATAGGCGCCCTCCAGCCGCTTGATGCCCAGGCGTGCGGGCGCAAAATGCAAATCACCGATCGCATGCGACGCCTGCATGGAAGGAATGATCCCCAGTTTCTTGAACCGGGGAATGTCTAACGGATTCACAATCTGCGAGTGCTCGACGCGCCAGCGTGGATCGGCGATCTTGCGCTGATCAGCTGGAACAGCTTTCAAAGCTTTCTCGTACTGGTCGAGAATAAACCGATTACCCCGGTCGCCGATGGCATGCGTTTCACACTGAATGCCCTGGCGCAGAGCTTCCTCGAGCACCGGCAGCAGATCTTCTTCCTTAATGGTCAGGAAGCCGTCCGTGTTGGGGGCGTCTGCATAGGGTTCAAGCAGTGCCGCACTTCGCGAACCCAGTGATCCGTCCGCATAAAACTTGAGTGCACGCACGGTCAGACGATTGCCGAACGCGCCAATGATCGGTCCTTCAGTCAAAAGTCTTTGAGCTTCTTTTCCGGGCGCCGAAAGAACTTTGTAGATGCGCAGCTTGATCTTTCCTTCGCCATAAAGCTTCCGATAGATCTCAATGTCCTGATAGTCTCCTCCAGGATTCTGAACCTGGGTCCAGCCGAGACCGATGTCTCTCTGCACTCCCAAAACAACTGCGCGTTCAGCGTCCGCGGGCGACGTCGGGGGAATGTGATGGGCGACCAGGTTACGCGCCGCGTCGAGCAACATCCCATTCGGCTCGCCGTTCTTATCTTTCGAAATTTCACCACCAAAGGGGCTCGGCGTGTCACTGGTGATGCCGGCGATCTTCAGCGCCGCGCTGTTCACGACCGTGCCGTGGCCGTCCGCTCTCTGCAAAATCACGGGATTGTTCGGCGATACTTTGTCGAGATCCCAACGCGTGGGAAATACCGGCGGCGTCCAGAATGTTTCAATCCACCCGCGGCCGGTGACCCACTCACCCGGCCTTGCCTGATCTACTTTGGTCTTGAGCTTGGCCAGAAAGTCCTGCAGGTTGGTGATGCCCTCGAGGTTCAGCGTCATCTCGCGAAAGCCGACGCCTTCCAGATGATGGTGTGCGTCAGTCATTCCGGGCACTACCGTCGCGCCGTGCAAATCAATCACGCGGGTCTGTCCGCCCTGATACTTCTTTGCCTCGGCGTTCGATCCCGCAAAGACAATCCGATCGCCCTTCATCGCTACGGCTTCCGCGCGGGGCTGCTTTTCATTTGCGGTATAGACGTTGCCGTTAAGGAAGATTAGATCGGCGGGTTCGACCTTATTACCCAAAGGCGCGATGTTGATGAGCAAAATACTGAGTAGGATGGAAAGGACTTTCATTTGGCTTCCTCTTCTTAAATCGGTCCTTGATTATCAGGGCTGAATTTATATCACAGTGCGTACTTCGCTTAGTAACGATTGGAGTCCGAGCTCCTATTCAGTTTCACGTTTCATACTGCTCGCCGTAATGAGGTGAGTACCACCCCCGCGTGAGCGGTGGGGTGAGACTCAAGCTCAGCGTCTCTACGTTGAATGGCTGATCCACCCGCTCATGCGGGTGGTACTGACCTCATCACAGCGCCACTGGTGTCATGCCTACAAGGATCGCGTCCAAAACGTTGCCTGAGAGGCGCCGGCGATAAAACCACACAAACTATGGCGTCCTGTCATTTCTTCGTGAATAATGATTCACTATAATTAACAAATTGGCATTTCGTCTCGAAAACTGTTTCTCGGCTAAAGGTTGACTATGAAGGTTGAATCTTTGAATCTCAACACATCACGCGGCGCGACGACAGCCTATGTTGCGCGTCCCCAGACGGAAGCTGATGCAGCGGTAATCCTGATCCAGGAATATTGGGGCATCAACGATCACATTCGCGATCTGGCCGGTCGATACGCCGGGGAAGGCTATCTGTGTGTTGCGCCGGATCTATTTCGCGGCAAAGTTGCAAAGGATACGGCAGAGGCTGGTGCGTTGATGAAAGCGCTGGAAATCGACGAAGGCCTTGAGATAATTCGCAAAGCGTTCGACGCGACGAAAGAGACCTATCAGGTACAGCGCTTCGCGGTCAACGGTTTCTGTATGGGTGGAACATTCGCATTGCGAGCGGCGTGTGAAATCGCTGAACTAGGAGCGGCGGCGCCTTTCTATGGAGACATTCCCGAAGAAAGTGTCCTGGCTAAAATGAAAGTGCCGACGTTGTTCATTGCCGGCAAACGCGATGCCTGGATCAATCCTGAAAAGGTGAACAAGCTGAAAGAGATTTCGGCCAAGTACAATTTGCCGGTTGAAGTGATCAGCTATGACGCCGATCACGCGTTCTTCAATGACACGCGTCCGCAAGTGTACAACGCGGAAGCCGCGGCTGATGTGTGGGGTCGCGTGCTGGCGCATTTCAAGAAACATCTGGCGGAATAATGCAAGTGCTAGTAACCCAATTGAGGTTTTCTCTGCGCGTCCTCTGCGTTCTCTGCGTCTCTGCGGTGAGTCTTCCGGTTCAATAAGCTTACCGCAGAGACGAAGAGTCCGCAGAGGGGGCGCAGAGTCATTGCTTGCACGTCGCCGAGAGTAGAGGGCAGCAGCTCGATCGTAAGGGGGTTGCCCTCATTGGCTCACCGGAGCATCGACGGAGGTAACCATGGCAATCCAAGCGTGTCCAAAGTGCGGAACCAAAAACCGCATTGACGAAAGCGCCGCGGTCGTAAGCCAGCCTGTTTGTGGCAAATGCGGGGCGAAGCTTCCGGAGATCACCGCCGGCGGCGCGGTGGCGACGAACGGCAAACCGCAGGTCGTCACAGATGCGACCTTCGCGAGCGACGTCTTAAGCGCTTCGGCGTCAGTTCCGGTGCTGATGGATTGCTGGGCTCCATGGTGCGGCCCGTGCCGAATGATCGCTCCGATATTGGATCAGCTGGCGGCCGAGTCAAGTGGCCGTTACCAGATCGTCAAGCTCAACGTGGACGAAAACCCAGCCACTTCGGCCCAGTTTCAGATTCGCAGCATTCCGACCATGTTGATTTTCAAGCACGGAAAGATGGTCGACCAAATTGTCGGCGCCGTGCCCAAGCAGGCAATCGCAGCCCGGCTCAATGCTCAACTGTGATCGGGATGGTTTCTAATTTCGCATCCAGGCAACCATCGTTCGAAGTCATAAGTTGTAACCGGCGACCGAAGTGAGCAAGAAACAGATCATGAGGCATGCATTATTCACTCTTGCTCTGACCGGAGTCATCTCGGGCAGCGCAGTTTCTCAGACCAAAACTTCAAAGGAAATTGATGGGCTCGTTGGGCCGGTTCACACCGTAACAACAGTAAGTATCAGTTTTACCAGAATCGAAGGGGGATGGACCGAGGGCAAGAGAACCTTGGGCCCGATCATGACCTACGACGAGAACGGAAACGACGGTCGCTTTGGCAATGGAAGTGCACGCGCTCAGATAGCCACCGGTGGCGCCAGCAAATACAACGACAAAGGCCAGGAGATTGAGAGAGATTATTATGGCTCCGATCACCTCCTGGTACTGAAAGTATTGGTGAGTTATGACGAAGCTGGACATGTCACCGAGCATTCTGAGGAAAACGGCGTTGGGAGTTTGCGGAGGAGAAACACTTTTACGTTCGACGGCAAAGGCAATATGACCAATCTGAGTACGTATGATAGCGTTAATAAACTCACTCGCGAATTAACCTGGACCTTCGATGAGCAGGGGAACAGAACTGAATGGACCGAGTCGCAGCTAAAGGGTGAAGGAATGGTTCTGTTCGAAAAGATTACTTACACCTACGACGACAAGGAAAACGTGCTAATCGAAACGCAATTTGGCAATCCAGAGGGAATGGTCATGAAAAAATCCTTTAGTTACGAGTTTGATGCTAGGGGCAACTGGATCCGGAGAGACCGGTCGATATCTTATGGCGATGCAACTGAGATCGCGTCGAAAGATGCCGACCTGCGGAGCATCACTTACTACGAGAAATGAGTAAAAACTAACCCGCTCTTTGATTCAACTGCGCCGGCAAAGGCTTATCGACCTTGGGCCGCACGGGCAGGTTGGCAACTTCCCACAGCGTCATATAGATCGTGCGTGCGACCTTCTCCATCTTCTCGTAATCGATCTTCTGCCACTCGTCGCCAGGACGGTGATAGTCTTCGTGCACCCCGTCGAAAAAGAAAATGATCGGAATCCCTTTGCGGGCATAATTGAAATGGTCGCTGCGGAAAAAGAACCGGTTCGGATCGTTTGGATCGTCGTAACGGAGATCGTACTGCAAATTCAGATAAGATTTGTTGACCGTCTCACTTAGCTTACCCAACTCGGTACTCATCATCGTCGACCCGATCACATAAATCTGATTTGGGCCGGAAAGGCTGGCGTTGCGCGGATTCGTGTCGCCCTCCTTCTTGCTGCGCCCAATCATGTCGATGTTCAACTGAGTCACGATTCGATCCAGAGGGATCGTCGGATAGTCGGTGAAATAGCGCGAGCCCCATAAGCCTTTCTCTTCACCGCAATGCCAGACAAACAGGACGGAGCGTTTGGGGCGCAGCGTCGCGTGCGAGATCGCCTCCGCCATGCCCAGCAGCGCGGTCGTTCCTGAGCCGTCATCATCGGCGCCGTTGCAAATCGGATCGGCCGTTCCCGGCGCACAAATTCCAATGTGATCATAGTGCGCGCCCATGGCGACGTATTCATTCTTCAAAACCGGATCGCTGCCTTCCCATACGGCCACGACGTTCTGCGTCATGGGTTTCTCGCTTTTAGCCGCGATCGTGAAATTCACGCTCTTGCCGGCGTTCAAGTCAAAGGGCAAGGTCACCGTAACAGGCGGACCATTCGGCGGTGAGACAGACATTGGTGCAACCGCGGATCCATAAGCCATCAAAGTCGCAGCCGAGTATTTTTCTCCCTGAAACAAAGCGGCGGCCGCCCTGGGCGACAGCCAGATGACAGGCAGCGGCGGGCCATTCGAGCTCATAAACTTTTCAACCTGCGCCCTGGGCATCGGGCCGCCGAGGCGTTGCCGTGTCTGTTCCCACCGCAACAACATTCCGTACTCGGGTACCACGAGGACGCCTTTCGCGCCATGCTGTTGAGCGTAGAGCGCCGGGCTGATCCAGTCTTCACCCATCTTGCCGGCATTCAAATCCGCGCGCGTTACGCCTTGCGGCATGCCTTCGCCAAAAACCACGACGATTTTGTCTTTCACGTCAATGCCCTGATACGCATCAATGTTCTTCGACTTCACCACCCAACCGTGACCTGCATAAACCAACGGACCGGTAAGCGTTGCGGCCAAGGCATTGGGCAGAAAGTCTTCGCCAAAATTGAACTTCTGACCATTGATCTCAGCAGATGACTGTGCGCCGTCGATCTGATCGCGGCGCAGCACAATCTTCTGAAAGAAAGAGCCGTCATCGCCCGCAGGTTTGAAGCCCCAGCGCTCCAGATTCATGGCGATAAACTTTGCCGTAGTATCCAGACCGCGTGAGGGCGTGTCGCGGCCTTCCATTTCGTCCGAGGCGATGAATGAAAGATAGTTCTTAAACTGCGCCGCGGAAATCGTCTCGACGCCGCGGGCGTTGACACTGGTTGCCGCGCTGGCGGCCGGTGCTTTGCCGGCCTTGCGCTGCGCGAAGGCGGTTGGCAGCGCTAACGAAAGCGCGAGCAGGATGATCAGTGAATAGAGTTTCAGTGCTTTCATGATTAGTCCTAAGGAAGTTGAGTTTGGATTATGGGTCCACTAAACGCAAAGGGCGCAGAGGATTTCGCAGAGGGACGCAAAAGATTTCCTCCGCGTACCTTTGCGTCCCTCTGCGTTTCAATCTTCTCGCAAAAAGTCTAAGACGCGAGAAAAGCGGAATCGGTTACGCGTGGTATCTGTCCGGCGAACTTTAGTTTGTCGTTCCCGTGGCTTCCACTCCAGTTGCGTTTTGGCTGAAAGACGTCGACAAGCTAAAGCTCGCCTGACACTTTACGCGTGCTGTACGGCGCCCACTAATTTCGTCAACGAGTCCTTGGCGTCGCCATAGAGCATTCCGGTATTCGGCTTGAAGAAGAGTGGATTCTCGAGACCGGAAAAACCTTTGCCTTGCCCGCGCTTCAAGACGACCACGGACTTGGCATGGTCCACTTCCAGGATTGGCATGCCGGCAATCGGGCTGTTCGGATTGTCCCGAGCGTCGGGATTCACGACGTCGTTGGCGCCGATCACCACCACTATGTCGGTCGTCGGAAACTCCGGATTAATCTGTTCCAGCTCGTATAGCGATGAGTAAGGAACATTCGCTTCCGCGAGCAGAACGTTCATATGTCCGGGCATGCGGCCGGCCACCGGATGAATGCCGTACTTAACGGTGACGCCGCGCTTCTCGAGAGTGTCGCCAAGCTCGCGCACCACATGCTGGGCCTGCGCCGTGGCCATTCCGTAACCGGGAACGAACACGACCTGGTTTGCATAAGCGAGTTGCACTGCGACGTCTTCCAGGCCCACCTCACGCATCTCACCCTGTTGTCCTTCGACACCGGCCACGGTTACCGCGCTGCCGAACGCGCCAAACAACACATTAGTCATTGAACGATTCATCGCCCGGCACATCAGGATCGAAAGGATGAATCCGGAAAAGCCATCCAGCGTGCCCGCGATAATCAGCACGTTGTTCGAAAGCACAAAGCCCGTCGCCGCTGAGGCCAGGCCCGCATAGGAGTTCAGCAGAGACATCACCACCGGCATGTCCGCGGATCCAATCGGCAAAACCAGCAGAACGCCGAACACGAACGCGAACGTCAGCATGAGATAGAAAGGAACGACCGCCGTGGGGACAAAAATCAAGTAAATAAAAAGCCCGATCGTCGTCGCCAGCAGCAGCATGTTGAAGATATTCTGGCCGCGATAGACCAAAGGTTTGCCGGGCACGATCCCCTGCAACTTGCCGAAAGCAATTAAACTCCCCGTCGTCGTGAGCGAGCCGAGCATGATCTCGAAGCCCATCGCGCTCATCTTTAAGTGACCGAGCTCGACTAATGGTTTAAAGCCGTGCGTGTAAGCGTAGTATTCGGCGATGCCCACCAAAGCTGCTGCAAAGGCTCCGAATGCGTGCGACAGTGCGGTTCGTTGCGGCATCGCAGTCATCGGCACCCAGACACCCATGGCCGCGCCGAGGGTCGAGCCGAGCAGGAGTCCGACGATGATCCAGGTGAAGCTGACAATCTCGAAGTGCATGAGGGTGCCGATGATGGCCATCATCATGCCGAACTCTGCCAGGTGCATCCCGCGCTTCGCGGTTTCGGGATGGCTCAGACCTTTTAGGCCAAGGATGAAAAGAATCGACGCCAGCAGGTAACTGAATTCAATGAAGTAGGTTTGCCAGTGCATTTTTGAGATTGACCAGCCAGCGAAGCTGGCGATATAGCAGTAGCCCACAGCGCAAGCTGTGGGTAACGATTAGTAAAGAAGAATTGAGCCCTGTTGGGGCGGCATACGCTTCGTTAGTTCGATCACAATCCGTTTATGTCGCCCGCTGCGCGGCTTTGACCCTGTTTGCGGTGCGTGACCCAAAGCTGGCGCTGTCGGCAACTGATATATCGCCAGCTCAGCTGGCTGGTTGAAAATGATCTGTCGAGCACAATCAGTGTCAGCTTCATTTCTTGGGTGCTTCCTTACGCTTGAACATCCTTAGCATCCGGTCCGTGATCACAAAGCCACCGACCACGTTAGTCGTCGAACACACCACCGCGATAAATCCGAGAATCGTAGCCACCGTGCCGTGCCCTGAACCGGCAATCACGATCGATCCGACCAGCGAGATACCCGAGATCGCATTGGTCGCCGACATCAAAGGCGTGTGCAAAAGCGGCGGCACCCGCGAGATGACCTGGTAACCAAGAAACGCCGCCAGCGCAAAAACGTACAGCGCAGCGATTAAGGATTCTGAGTTCATATTTGATTCTCCGCGGATCCGCGGTCCAGGTTACCTGGCGGCCTTGAGTTTATTCTCCACTGCTTCGAACAAGTATCTATGCTCCGTGTGAACTCCGACGGCCTCCAACCTGCTCCAATACCACGCGGGCGACAGACGCGAGACAATAGTGGTGCGCCGGGTAACGATCGTGTGATCGCCCTGGCGTGTTATCTCATAGGTCGCATCGCTGAACGTCAGCCACGGTCTGCCTGGTACGTCCGAAGCGGTGATCTGAAACTTCATCGAGTGCGGGAAGTTCCATTCGGTTATTTTTTCTTCGATGTAACCGTGTTCGAAGTAGCAGGTGCGTTTTCCGCCGACTCCCTCACCTTCGGTCTTGCAGCTCACGGGAACAGGCAATCCAATTCTCATCAGCAAGCCTTTGGAAGCCGTCACGCTCTCCATGTTCTTTAGTTGATTCCAGACCGCCTCCGGTGACTGGCTCACTAGCATTGTATCGGTAACGGTTTGTGCTCGAAGGGTTCGCCTTGCTTCACGTTCAGCGCTGTTTGCTCCTATGAGGAAGACCGGAAGCACCAGTAGCACAAGCAGGGTCAAGGTGCCTGACTTTGAAGCCTTGTCGATCACCAACGTGCGAAATAGCCAGCCCAGCAGCGCTCCGAACGCCATGCCAGCGGCAATCAGCGGTGCTGACATAAGCACGCAAACCCAACCCTCCTTGCCAGTGGCCAGCAGAATGGCCGTGCAAAGAAGCGCACCCAGGATCAGCGAAGCGAGGACGATATTACGGCGACGCGCAACCAAAGCTGTCGCAAAACCCGTAGCCGACGGTAACGCCAGAAAGAGGACGCCGCCCATTGATCCTGTGTTGTCATAAATGAGGAGGAATCCGCCCAGGCCAAAGACCACTGCGGTGAATAAACCCAGTAGCAGAGCGATCGCCAGGTTCTTACCGTCGAGGTTTTGTTCCTCTTCAGGTGTTAGTGTTACGCCCTTGATCATATCGCGTTCACGTTCCTAGCGCCGCCGCCACGCGTTGATTCATCCACTTGCCTTCATGCGTCACACACGCCGGACCGACCACGGTGTCTTCCATGTCGATATGCAGTGCGCCGTCTTTGATGAGCAGGTTCAGAAACGCCGTGACATTGCGTGAGTAAAGCTGGCTGGCGTGCACGGGAACGGTTCCGGGAAGATTTGTCGGCGCCAGAATCATGACACCGTTGCGCTCGACTTCCTCGTCAGCTTTACTGAGCGTGACATTGCCGCCCGTTGATCCGGCGAGATCGATGACAATCGATCCGCGCTTCATTCCGTTCACCGCATCTTCATCCATCAACAAAGGTGCGCGACGGCCCGGCACCTGTGCCGTTGTTATTACCACGTCGGCAGTCTGTGCGTGTTCGGCAATCAAGGCGCGACCACGGGCCAGTGCTTCCTCGCTTAACTCAACTGCGTATCCGCCTTTGTCTTCGGTTTGCAGTCCGCCCAGATCGACTTCCAAAAACTTGGCTCCCAGCGATCTTACTTGTTCGCCGGCGGCGGCCCTCACGTCATAAGCTTCGACGACCGCACCAAGCCGGCGCGCAGTGGCAATGGCCTGCAAACCCGCGACGCCGGCTCCTAAGATCAGCACGCGCGCGGGCGGCACCGTTCCGGCCGCGGTCATCAACAGTGGAAACATCCGCGGGATTCGATTAGCACCCAACAGAACTGCTTTGTAACCCGCAACCGTGGCCATCGACGAGAGTGCATCCATCGATTGCGCGCGCGTGATGCGCGGCACGAGCTCCATCGCAAAGGTCGTCAGTCCACTCTCTAAGCAGGGTGTCAATTCGGTTGGCTCGTCGAGCGGCCGCAGAAAGCCGAGCACGACCGCAGTTGGTTTTAGTTTGTTGAAATCTTCTTTAGCAGGTCGATTGACCGCGACGAGCACATCTGCTGAGGCTAGCAGGGCATTTCGATCCTCCGAGACATTAGCGCCCGCCGCACGATAATCATCGTCGGTGCGCGCCGCGCCCAGGCCCGCTCTGCTTTCAATTGCCACCGAAGCCTTTTGCGCAATCAGTTTCTGAACCGAATCAGGCATCAAAGCGACCCGCGCCTCACCTGCTTCAGTCTCACGCAGCACTGCGATGTTCATTTGTGTTCTAAGCGGGTATTACCGATCAAAGAATGAAGAGCTGAATTGCGTCGCGGAGTATATCATGCACGCCGGATAAGAGGATGTGATGGCAGGCGCACCTTTAGTCACGGTGTTCATACTCTGGAACCCGACAGACCGGCGCGCCTCGTGCGCCAGGTTCTTAAGGATGAGGGAGGACGAGTTTTCAACCCAACTTGCCGGCTCGCACAAGCGACATCTATAATCCCAAAGTCCAACTGTGGCGCATTGGTGTAGTTGGTTAACACGCTGCCCTCTCAAGGCAGAGATCACGGGTTCGAGTCCCGTATGCGCTACCAATTCTTTGCCACGACCTGCTGATCACACACTCGGACAACAGCCCCGGACCGGCCACGGCCGATCTGAAAGCCTTAGCTTTTTTTGAGTCCAAAGAAATGAAGGGAGGGGCGTTTATCCCCTCCCGCAATAGCAAGAACATCAGACGTGATTGCCGACGTTACGGTAACGGAGCCACCTTAGCCCGCCGGCCCTGGACCAGTATTCCGTCGAGAACGAAAACCAGGTTACCGCTCGGATCGAAGATCTCGATTTTGCCCGTCCCGCTGAAGCTGTCACCGTCACCATCCAGCGTGAGTTTTTGGCGAACCCTGTAAGTACCCTCGAAGTCCGCGTTGTTGCTGGTGCCAATAATGACGCCATAATGAGTAGCGGCGAAGACACGCCCTTTCGTCCTTTCCCAAACCCCGAGCCCGGGAGTGGATTGTGGTGGCGGAATGAAATCAAAGAGCGACTGCTCGGCATAAGTTCCGTCCGCGTGAAATGCCTCAACCAGAGTAAAAGGCGACTGCGTGTTCGGCGTGGGCAATATCTGCGACAATTGGTTGGACAGGCCAGGATTGTTACTCGCAGTCACGCCCGGGATTTGCAAATTGGCCAACCAGGTGCCGGTGAGATCATTCGCATCGCCTTTGGAGCTTTGGCCGAATGCGGTGGTCGCGAGCATCATCAACGTCGCTATGACGGCGGATGCCAGGGTAGATCTTTTCATCTTTGTATTCTCCTCCAGAGTCCGAAATTCCTGGATGAATCCAGTGGCGGCCAATATAATCGGACTCGGATTTTCAGTAATGACGAAGACCTGACAAAAACGTGATGTTCGCTGCGGCGGGCGCAGCTCCATTTCATTTGCAGCCGACAATGACGGGAAAGACTCCGAAAACTTTTCGCTGTGGCGATCTGCTGGTGGATTGCGGGAATTTCCGCGTGCACAAGAGCGGGAAGCTTAGAACGCTAAGCCCGCTGGCCTTTGACGTTCTGGTTTTATTGATCGAGCAGCAAGGGAGTCTGGTCACCAAGCAGGAGTTATTTGATACTGTCTGGAATGAAACCTTCGTTACCGATAACGCGCTGACCCGCGTGATCAAAGAGATTCGTCAGGCCATCGGCGACGAGGCTTATAAACCGCGTTATATCGAAACAGTTCCCAAACGCGGCTATCGCTTCGTGGCCGACGTCGCCCCGGTTGAAACCGCGTTCATGCCGGACACGCAACCGAACCTTCCAACTATGGCAGTCCTGCCTTTTAAGATCTTCGCCTCGGAAGACGACGAATATCTGGGACTGGGGATGGCCGATGCTTTGATTACTCGATTGAGCAACGTCGGGCAGTTAATCGTGCGCCCAACGAGCGCGGTGCTGAGGTATTCGAGGTCCGATCAGGATTCCGCGGCGATCGGTCGCGAGCTGCGCACTGAATTCGTGCTGGAAGGCACGATACGCAAATCAAATGAACTGTTGCGCACTACCGCCCAACTGATAGGCGTCGCGGATGGCCGTTTATTGTGGGCCAGCCGTTTCGACGAAAGGCTGGCTGATATCTTCTCGGTTGAAGATTCGATTTGCGAAAAGGTGGCCAACGCACTCTCGTTGGCGCTTACCGGCGCCGAAAGAAAGCTGCTGACCAAACGTTACACGACGGATGCGGACGCGTTCGAGTCTTATCTGAAGGGACGTTTTTTCGCCAATAAGTTCACCCTCGAAAACTTTCGCAAAGCCATTGCCGCTTTCGATCGGGCGCTGGAATTCGATCCGGATTTCGCGCTCGCCTATGCCGGCATCGCCGAAGCTTTCTGGAACGCCGCAGACACCTTCCTCAATCCGCGCGAGGCAATGGAGAAATCAAAAGCAGCGGCGCTCAAAGCAGTTGCAGCTGATGACAGTCTCGCCGAAGGACATGCGTTTCTGGCTTGCGCAAAATACAGCCTGGATTGGGACTGGGTTGGGCTGGAGCAAGAATATCGGCGCGCGATCGAATTGAATCCAGGTTTTGCGCAATCGTATCAATGGTTCGGTTGGTGTTTGAGCGTAATGGGCCGCCATGACGAAGCAATCGCCGCGTTGTGCCGGGCGAAACAGCTCGACCCTTTTTCGCTGGGCGCCAACTGGTTCCTGTCATCGGTGTATGACATAGCGCGTCGTTATGACGAGGCAATCGAACAAGCCGAAACCCTGATCGATCTTGAGCCTAACTTTTGGGGCGGTCATTGGGCACTGGGCAGAACCTATGCGGACCAGGAGGACTACTCTCGAGCAATCGCTGCCTATGAGAAAGCCGCAGCGCTCGGCACGTCAACGTGGATCAAGGGCTCGCTCGCTGAAGCGCACGCTCTAAACGGAGAGGAAGGCCAAGCCAGATTGTTGCTCGGTGAATTGCAGGCCCAGGAAAGAGATGGTTATGTCCCCGGCTTCTTCCTGGCTCTGATCCACCTGGCCCTGGGCGAGGATGACGAAGCCTTCGATTCTCTGGAAAAAGCATACCAACAGCATGATAGCGGCCTGCCGTTAATTAATGTTTACAAGCCCTTCGATCGCGTGCGCAATGATCCGCGGCTCTTAGACCTGATCAAGAAAATTGGTTTACAAAGCTGAATTGGCTCCAGTTCGTTTTGATACATGTCCGGCGCGAACCACCATCGATGAAGTGACAACATGCACACACGAATCTAACGAAAACTGCGCGTTGTTTCGGGTGATTTCGTGGATCGTCCGATTAATTTGGAATAAGTCCCCCCGAGCCGCTCGTTGACTCTTCGATCCACCCGCTGACGCCGGTGTACTGACAACGCTGCGCACTGCTCCTTTTGTGATTGCTTCGAACCAAGAAGATAATAATTTCGTTTATTTGACAGACGATGTTGAGAACTCGGGTCTTACTTATTCTTGCTGTGGCGTTCGCGCTGCTCCTGTCTGCCAGGGGTTCGGCGAATGCACAGTCTGGGCAATCGCCGCTCCCGCAGCCAACCGGATATGTGAACGATTATGCCGGAGTAATTGATAGCGCAACGAAGGATCGGCTTGAGACTACGCTCGGCAATCTGGACCGGCAACAGCAGATACAGTTCTCAGTCGTCACCGTTGACACCACCGGCGGCCAGGAAATCTTCGATTACTCATTGGCGGTAGCGCGCGGTTGGGGCATTGGTTCGAAGGACACGCAGAAGGCGAGCCTCCTTCTGCTGGTAGCGATCAAAGATCGCAAGTACTTCACCCAAGTGAGCCGGCATCTGGAAGGAGATCTTCCCGACGGGTTGGTCGGACAGATACAACGTGAACAACTGATACCGGCATTCAAGGCGGGACAGTACGGGCAGGGCTTAGCTGACACCGTCGAGACTTACATCACGACCCTTGCTCAGAAGAACGGCTTCAGTACTGACAAGATTTTTACCTCCGGAGTCACGCGCCAACCGCGCCGTTCGACTGAAGGAGGATCGAGTCCATGGGGTTCGATTTTCTGGGGGATCCTTTTCGTCGCAGTCATCGTGATTTTTCTGCTGGGGATCGGCAGTCGAGGAGGTCGCGGTGGTAGTGGCGGCGGCTGGCTCAGCTGGCTGTTGCTGAGCGCACTAATGAACAGCGGCAGAGGATCGGGATCGAGCGGCTGGGGCGGCGGCGGCTTTGGTGGAGGCGGCGGTTCGAGCGGAGGAGGATTTGGTGGTTTCGGCGGCGGCGGAGACTTTGGCGGTGGTGGCGCAGGTGGCAGTTGGTGAGCGGCGAAGTTTACCTGAGGCCCTTTGGGCCTTAAGTTTAAATCTGCGTTTGTCGGCGGCGGGAATTAAAAAGGAGAAGCGTATGGGTAAAACAGCTTTAATAGTTTTGGGTGTCATCGTTCTGATCGTCCTGATCATCGGGGGCATCGCATTCGGCAGCTACAACACACTCGTTACCAAGCAGCAGGCCGTGAAATCGCAATGGTCTTTGGTAGAGAACCAGATGCAGCGCCGCGCTGATCTGATCCCAAACATCGTGGGCACGGTTAAGGGAGTCGCCGGGCTCGAGGAGAGGGTCTTCACCAGGATTGCAGAAGCGCGATCGCAACTGCTGTCCACAATGCAGAATCCGAACAGCACCACCGAAGACAAGATTGCCGCGGATAATAAGCTCAACCAATCGCTCCGCGATGGCGGCTTACTCGGAACCGGCGGGCGTTTCCTTGCCATTACTGAAAATTATCCGCAGTTGAAATCCAACGAAAGCTTTATGAAGTTGCAGGATGAATTGGCAGGGACGGAAAACCGTCTGGCCACGGCGCGCCGCGACTATACGCTGGCAGCCCAGGACTACAACACAACGCGCAGCCATTTTCCGACGGTACTGATCGCGGGGATGATGGGTTTTAAAGATCAACCCTATTTCCAGGCGGACGAGGGCGCGAAGCAAGCGCCGAAGGTGGACTTCAGTAAGTAGATCTCGGAACGGCCGCTAGCACGGGCGTCGGCAAGGGCCCCGGCACTAACTGATTTTCGGAGAATGAATGGCGAATAAGATTGATGCAGCGCTCAACCGTCTCGTCGATGATTTGCGCGCCGCCCATGGCGAGAATCTCGCGTCGATAGTGTTGTACGGATCGGTTGCGGCCGGCGATCATGTCGAACTGCGTTCTGATCACAACCTGCTGATTGTCTTGAACCGGATATCGGTGGAGGACCTGCGTCTGTCCCATGCCACGATCCGGGATTGGCTTAGCCACCGGCAGCCAATGCCGGTTTACTTTACTGTCGAGGAACTAAAGCGCGCGGCGGATGTTTTTCCCATCGAGTTCCTGCAAATGGAACGGGCCCGGAAGATCCTCCACGGTCGTGACCCTTTTGAGTTGGTAGAGATTTCACAGGCCAACCTCCGCCACCAAACCGAATACGAGCTGAGGACCAAGCTGATTCAGCTCCGCCGTTTATACATCCCGGCATCGAATTCAGTTGAGAAGCTATCGGCGCTAATGAGTGACAGCCTCGCCAGCTTCGCCGCCTTATTTCGAGCAGTCTTGATCCTGCACGGCCAGGAGTCGCCGGTCAGCAAGGCCGATAGCGTGCGCGCGACGGCGCGCTTGCTCGGGCTGGACGAGGCGCCGTTTGAGCGAATCTTTGAGCTTCGATCAAAAACCGGAGCGACGCCCGATGAGGCGGAAGCGAACGCGGTGTTTTCAGCCTATATGGACCAGATTGAACGGGTCATCGAAGCTGTCGACGGAATGGAGAGTCAGAACCGGGAGCGGTAGCGACCGGGTCGCAACTTTCCACGCGGGACGAGAGAGCGATGCCGAGACCCGGTCGCTACCGCTCGCGGTTCTGACATCATGGCGAGGCTATCGAGCTCGGTTGTCGAACAGCGATTTTGCGCATCAAAGGCATGACAGCTCCGTGCTAAAGTATCGTGGCCTGTAACTACTCGCGTCGAGATTGGGCGCACGACCGATATGACCATGCTTCGCAAACATCGCTTCCTCTTTATTATCACCGGACTCTTCGCTGCGGTTGGCGCCGTTGCTCCACTTTTTCTGATCGCTGGTTGCCACACGTTGCAGCAGTCGCGGCAGGAGTTGGATGCGCGCGAGACTTTGCGGGCCATGACCCGCGGCGGCGTGCTGCCCGCGGAAGATGCAGTGGCCCGCATCGAAGCGGACTTTCCCAGGACCACGGCCGGCGCGCTGGCGAAAATTGTGCATGCGCGAATCAAAATAAACGCGAAGGATTTTGCTGGAGCCGCGGCACTGCTCGACGCCGGCGCGATTCGCGATTACACGGTAATTCCGGATTACGCCTTGTCGATGAGAGCTGGTGCGCTGGAACAAGCCAACCGCCACGTGGAGGCTCGCGCGGCGTACGAACAGATCGCGCGCGACTATCCAAATTCATTGCGGGCCCGCGATGCGATGCTCCAGGACGCGCGGCTTCTTATGCAGCAGGGTCAGGCCGCAGCGATTCCGGTGGCCCTGAAACAGTTCGCAGCGAAAGACGATGCGGCGGCGCTGATGCTGACGGCAAAAGCATACGAACAGATCGGAAATTCGGCGGGCGCGCTGGCCGGTTATCGGCGGATCTATTTCTTTGCACCTGCTGCCGCGGAAGCTGCCGACGCGGCAACTTCGATCACGCGTCTGAGTTCCACTACGGCCGCGGCGAGCGCCGCTGAAGCGTTAGCGCGCGCCGAAAAACTTTACGCGGCGAAGCGTTACAGCGAAAGTTACGATGCCTACACCAGTGGATTCACCAGCTTTCCGGCTGGCGCGAATGCTGCGCTGCAAGCACGTCGCGCAATCGCCGCGGCCAACGCGCGCAGATTTCTCGAAGCGGCGGCTGCTCTGAATGCTTCACCGGCCCCGGCTGGTG